>PVMK01120807.1_pt1 | contig 17605 bp, 9 predicted proteins | sample 1853481 | NCBI WGS metagenome assembly PVMK01 (sample SAMN08533507, study PRJNA380276) | Marine sediment metagenome, whole genome shotgun sequencing project. | reverse complement strand
TTGATGTCTTCTATTCGAAACTGGGGGCAGATGGAACCTGGGGAGAACCAGTGAGTCTGGGCGCTCCGGTAAATACCACCGGGGAGGATCTGTTTTTTAATCCGGGATGGAGTGAACTTGACGGGGTATATGCGGTAAGGAAGCAGGATGATCCTACATCCAATGCCATTAATATGGTTATTGAGTTGGATTATGAGGCCATGGCATTAAAGGAGGAGCCCATTGACACCACAGAAGAGGAATCTCCAGTAGAGATTGCGCCCATCATTGTAGCTCCGGTGGTTGAGGAAGTGACCGAATTGCTCACCAGCATACCCTTCGATCACAACAAATACACCCTGAATATCGAGGCCAGGCTGGAAGTAAAGATTATGGCCGAGCTGTTGCTGGATCATCCTGAGACCGTGGTCACTTTGACCGGTCACACGGATGCTACAGGGTCTTCAGATTATAATATGCTGCTTTCCATGCAACGGGCAGACCAGATTGCTGAGTACCTTGAGAGCAGAGGGATAAACAAAAGCAGAATCCATTTAGTAGGAAAAGGCGAAGAGTCCCCCATCGCGTGGGACAATTATCCGGATGGCAAAGTAGCTCCACTGGGCAGGTATCTCAACCGGCATGTAATCGCTACGGTGAGTGGCGGTCCTCTACCCACACCATCCATCATGTCGGGTGTCTATGTCCCCAGAAGCCTGCGAAACAACGAAGGAAAAGGAAGTGCAGCGCCTGGCAAATCCTTCACCTTTACGGTTCAGGTAATAGCATGTCAGAGGCCTGTTAAGCAAAGCGCCTTTATGGAAATAGCCGAAGTGGAAGAGTATGTATGTAAGGATGGTTATTACCGATATGCCTATGGCGAGTTCCCAGATTTTGTTACAGCAAAGGAGCACCTGGATGAATTGCGGGAGATAGGTTTTAAGGATGCCTTTATCCAGACCATTGAGTATTACAATCGGGCCATGAAAAAATAGACTCTCTCATCACTACTCGCCATTGCCGTGTTAATTGTGTTAATTATTACTATTTAGATTTAGTTTAAATAGTAGCTTGCGCTTTATTTTACGCAACCCACTATGAAACGGATTTTATTCGCAATAGCAATACTTACAATTTTAATAATTAATTCATGGGCAGATGACGACAATCCGCCTTCCGCTTATGGCACCATTACAGGGATTGTATTAGATGCTACTTCCAAAGAACCCATCCCCTTTGCCAGTGTGGTGGTAAGGAATAGCGGGGATTCCATCCTTACCGGAGGGATTACCGATGCGGATGGAAATTTTGTGGTCACAGATATTCCTGAAGGAAACAATAAGGTGGAGATCCAGTTTATCGGCTACGAAAAGATCACCAAAGAGATCGAAGTTTCACGGGCCAAAGCCAAGCATAACCTGAGTACCATAAATCTTAATGAAAGCGGTCTTGCTCTGGATGAGGTAGTGGTAAGGGGTGAGCTTTCCACGGTTACCCAGAAGATTGACCGTAAGGTAATCAATGTGGGGAAGGACCTCACAGCCACGGGAACCACAGCTTCTGAGCTCTTAAATAATATACAGTCGGTGAGTGTGGACAGCCAGTCGGGTGAGATCAGCCTTCGTGGCAATGAAAATGTAAGAATCCTGGTGGATGGCCGGCCTACCAATGTAAGTGCTGCCCAACTGCTTCAGCAGATTCCTTCCTCTTCCATCAAAAGCATAGAGTTAATTACCAATCCATCGGCCAAGTACAGTCCGGAAGGCATGAGTGGAATTATCAACATTGTGCTCTATAAAAATGCCACCCTTGGATTTAATGGAAATATCAATGGGGGTGTCACTGTTGGAAAGAATGTAAGATACAATGGCGCCCTGGATTTAAACTACAGGAAGGGGAAAGTCAATCTCTTTGCCAATTACGGTGGAAATACCGGCAAGGATGAAGGGGGAGGCAATGTGTGGCGAACGGATAACTCCACGCATCAAGCCTTTGAAAACAATGGGGATGAGACTTCTCATCTTCTGAAGGTTGGGGCAGATTTCTATCTGAACAAAATGAATACCCTGTCCATCTACACCACACAGAACCTATTTAATGGTTATAGCGGTACGGGTACCATGATCTATTTTGAAGAAGTTCTGTCCGGCGATCACACCAAATCATTATATGATGACAATCATACAGGTACTTATAACCTGAACTATACGAAGGGATTCACAAAGGAGGGGCACAACATTGAGTTTGAAGCTTCACATTCGACAACGGATAAGTATCAGGATGGATACTACGTAGAGTCCTTCAATCCGGACGATCTGACCTCAAATTATTCCGATCAGATTTATGATGATATCTCCACCACCATTATGAACCTGGATTACACGAATCCTCTTACAGAGAATATAAAACTTGAAGTGGGACTTGAGACTCGAATGAGGGATATGAGGAACCAGTATGATACAGACAGGCACCAGTTTTTATATGACGAAAATGGAATGAAGATCCCCGATGGAGATGACTGGTACCTAACTGCCCCCATGGGCAATACCTCATTTACTTACGATCGCAACATATACTCTGCCTATACCAATTATAACCATCAGTTCGGGAAATTATCCATGCAGCTGGGGGTACGGGTGGAGCAATATACAGTGGATGCTGTATTTACCGAGGCTGAGGAAACCCAGATCTACAAAGATGACAAGTTTACCGCTTATCCATCTGCCTTTTTCACCTATTCTCCGGGCGAAAAGAACCAGTTCCAGTTAAGTTACAGCCGGCGTGTGGACAGGCCTGGGGTGAACCAGGTGAACCCCATTCGGGGCAGCTGGTCCTCTCCTTTGCTGATTTTTGTTGGCAATCCCGAATTGCAGCCCCAGTTCACCAACTCTTATGAATTAAACTATACCCGTCGCCTGAAGAAAGGGTCTGTAGGAGGTGGGGTATTTTACCGGAGGATCCACGACAACATAATCCGTTATACAGACACCGATCCATTGGATGACGACAAAGTGCTTTTGACCTATACAAATGCCGAAGGTGAAGACCGATATGGGGTGGAGATGTCGGGAATGTACCGTCCATGGAAGTGGTGGAGCATCAATGCAAGTTTTGATGTTTACTCACAGCTTATGACAGGTTATGCATTCGGAGAATATGTGGAAGTAGGCAGTGTGGCATCCAATGTACGGATGAACAATACTTTTAATGTGGGTGAGAATCTGAGTTTCCAATTGTTTGGAATGTACCGGGGGGCAAATGAAATCATTCAATGGAGCATTAAACCCATGTACATGGTTAATGCGGGGATTAGCTACAAAGTATTTAATAAGAAAGGGACCGTCAGTATTCGTGTAAACGACATGTTCAATACCATGAATTTTGCATTTGAATCTACCAATTTCTATCCTTCCCATGGGGGATTTTCATGGGAGAGCCGCACCGCTTACCTGGGATACTCCCACAATTTTGGACAGGGTGATTTTAAGGCCCGCAAAAGAAGAAGCCGTGGCAACGATGAACTCAATGGGGGAGGTGGTTTCTAAATAATCTCCAGGATTCTCTCCACCTCTACTTCATGAACCGGATTAAATTCAGGGCTGTTCATGTAAATTAGAATGGAATGCAACAATTGTCTGGATACAGGTCTCTCTGAGAGCTTATTTTGAAGATCAATGCTGCAAACCATTAATTTGCCCGATCCCACCCTTGTTTCCAATAGCAATCCCAGGCGCCTGTTTTCAAACCATGTATCGATGGGCTGGATCAGGGGCCGGATCTCAGCCGGAAGATCATCCAGGATCATGGCCTGGGAATGGGTCACCGGATCCCACCACTGCCAGTTGCTGTGGTACTCCGTGGGGAATGCTCCGAAAACAGGGTGATCAGGGTCGCACAGGATCCCCAGTGTATGAGGCGCCTGTCCCTTTGTCCACATGGTATTCCAGAAGATACTGGAGAAACCTATCCCTACCTCCGCGCCGTGATCCGGATTAACCTGTCCATGGGCCAGAAGCAACACCGAACCTCCCTCATCCAGGATTTTCCTGGCTTTCCGATCCAGTTTCTTAGTAATCATAATTTCCCCTGGCTGAGGATCGATTGTCGTGGGGTAGACCCAGAAATCCCAGCTATTGAGATAGGGAGTCTCTTCTACGCAAACAGTTAAGGAGAGTTTTTCTGCCAATGTAATACCCTGAAGGGGATATTCTATAGATCCAAGGGGGATGGCATTATCCTTTGGAATTTCTTCTTTTTCAAGTTTTGTTTCTTGCAATAGCTCCCCGCTGCTGTTGTGGATCTGGCAGCGGACGGTGGCATTTCTAAGGGGCAATGAATTGAAATGAGAGATTTCAATCTCTGCCCTGAAGGTCTCATGGTTCTTATAAACCTGCTTATCCATTCTGGCCAGCGGAACGGTTCTTTCACAAAATTGCCGAAACTGCTTTGGGGTGATATATCCCTTGGAGTTAAAAAAGGGATCCAGCACGCCCACCAGCGCAGTCCCCTGTCCCGGAAAATCGTGAAGCTGGAGCAACTGGAAGCCGGCAAAACCCGGGGTGCGGAGTGCAGCCTCTATTTCGGCCTTATAACAGAGCGCCTGTAGTTTACCAGATGCCATCAGGAAATCTTCTGACTGATCGCCCATGTGGTTCTCCTCCAGGGTTTCCTGAAAAATCTCGAAATTGGTGGCCTTAAGCACGCCTGTATACTTTTCGATCTCTTTAAAATCGGGGTATACGCACCACTGTCCAATCTCATGGCTCACAAAGGGAATCTGGTATTTTGATATTACCTCCTCAAAGTCGTAACGGGTCTGGGGGGGCTTTGCGTTAATAATGCTGTTCAGCTCTGCTCCCCATTGCTGAATTCGGGGCTGAGGACCATTGTGGAAATCACTCTCAGGAATGATGGGCCAACCTGCTCCGGCGGTGTAGACCCGTCGCCTGTCTTTGGATCTCCATGAATCCATCAGTTTAATCAGATAGGCATTCATGTTAGATCCGGCGGGTTCATTTCCATAGGCCATCATACAAAAGGAGGGGTGATTTCCATAGGCATTGATGATCCTGTCGGCTTCATCGATAATATACTGGTCCAATGGACTGCCATCCCCAATGGTGCTTCCCTGGTTGGCCCAGGAGCCGCACTCTACCTGAAGGTAAATACCCAGCCTGTCGGCCACGCTAAATGCTGCTTCGGGCGGGCACCAGGAGTGAAACCGAATGTGGTTAAGCCCATGTTCTTTGCAACGATTCATCAGGTGCTCCCAGTAGCCCTCTTCGGATGGAGGGTATCCGGTAAGTGGGAAAATACAACACTCCAGGGTTCCCCTGAGAAAGATGGGATCTCCATTGACCTGGAACCGGGTTCCATTTGTAGCAAACTCACGCATTCCAAATACCTCAGTCCTTTGATCAAGTATGGTTCCATCTGCATCAGATAGCTTCACCTCCATTTGATAGAGGGCAGGAGAGAACTCATTCCAGAGCTGGGCATCCTTGCCCATGGGGTACAGGATTTCAAAGGCAGCCTGCTCTCCGGGGGCATTTATTTCTGTGCTATAGGCCTTTGGGTTATGCGTTCTATCCGAGTTAAAACTAATGGCATCTATAGATACCTTCCCCAAAAAATCATTCCCCGAGGGCCTGTCCAATTGAAACACTACCCTGACCAGACCAGAATGAATATCGGGGTAGATCTGGATGGTCTTCAAAAAGACCGTCGGGCGGGCTTCCAGGTAGAGCTGACCGGTGATTCCGTTCCAGTTGGACTGTGTATGGTCGGAAACGCTGTGAGAATTTTCACCCACCGGTACAATCAAACGGTTGTCCATTCGCACACTGATGGTATTCTTCCCGGGTTTGAGATGGGGAGTCAGATCGTAGGCATGGGGCACTGCCAGGCTATTTTGGCTGCCCACATCCTGGTTGTTTACATAAACCCTCGATTCCCAGTGACATCGCTCCATATGAAAGATTACACGCTGACCAGTCCAATGACTGGGGATTACTACCTCCTTCTGGTACCAGGCGGGTCCTGCATAATATTTAACGGGTTTAAGCCAGAACGGAATTTTGATGTTACCCGGCTGCCTGTATTTCTCATACCTCTCTTCGGTGAAGTAGGATTGGTCGACTATGCTTCCGGTCCACCTGGTACTGGTTGTCACCTCATCCCCCAAGCCATTTTCTGCCATGGATCCCGGAAGCATGATGGTTTCCGGTAATTTCTCATTGTACCATTGCTCTTTAATCCCCACATCCACAGAGTCGATTCGGAACTTCCATTCTCCGTCCAGGTTTAGCCGTTGCAGGTTCTCCTGGGCATCCAGGGAGTAAGAAGTCAATATAAGCCACAGGTAGATCAGTTTTTTCATGGGGATTGATTTAATCCTTAAATGTATCGAAAAAAGCATTATTTAATAGCTATCCACGCAACCTCATCGCACAATCATCTATCTTTGTTATGTAACAAAACTTGTAAAGTAATGAAGCTATCCGTGCTAATTTCAATCATTCTTGCCCTTCTGTTGATCACACCAACAGCGTGTGAGAAATGGAGAGGTGATTCAGAAGGCGATGTGGAACTCTATTTGTTGGATTCCTACCAGACAGAGGATCAATCCTTTGCCATTGTGATCTCCTCGGTAAAATTGAATGAAGCCCCTTTGATCGCTTATCCGGATATTAAGTCTTACAATTCTAAAAAGCGCATCTTTAAGATTTCTGATGCTGCCGCTGTAGTGGTAAAGGATCAGGAGCATTCGGTGAATGGAATCGCATTTGCAGTGGTGGCCAATGATGAGGTGGTCTATACCGGTTATTTCTGGCCTACTTACTCTTCCGCGACATGCCAGTGGATTGTGATTGATCCCTTGATGATTTCCGGGGACAATGAACTCAGGGTGGAATTGGGATACCCTGGTCTGATAGACGGAGCTTATATTCCGGATGAACGGAATAACGAAAAGATCCTGGATATTTTCCGTCGGGATGGTAAACTGAAGGATTGATGAAGCATCCGCAGGACCCGCCAATGGGCCAAGCTATGGACCAGCCACCCAGAACGCTTAAAAGCGTGGTCAATACGCCTTTCAAAAAGGCCATGTTTGTGGTTCAGATTATCTCTTATGTGCTCATTGTAGGTTCTCCATTCATAGGGGGAGCCATTGGAGCTTTTCTGGGTTTGAAAGCAGCAAAGATCGGTGGACTGGTATTTGGGATCTTCCTGGCCGGGGAAGTCCTTTTCTATGGATCACTGGCCTTCCTGGGGAAAGAGGTGGTCCTGCTGATCAGAGATAAGGCCAAGATATGGTTTAAGAAGAGAAAAGGGCGCAAATCCAATCAGGTGAACTAAATCACTTTCCCTGTTTTTTCCCGGTTAATGTATCCACAATATCCTCCACCGGATTAACCGGTTTTGCAGGCTTGGATGGTATGGTAGAAGCATTTCCATCACGAAAAGCACTGTAATGGGGAGAGAGAATCTCCACTCCCGCCGCATTAAATTCATCCAGGATGGTTTTGTTGAGTTCAGAATAGAAATGAGCCATCTTTTTTGGCTGTTTGGTATACACGTTTAATTCATATTCCACGTAAAAGTCATTCAGGCTCTTCTGCAGGACAAAGGGTTTGAATTCGCGGGTGAGGTTTTTGGTATTTTGTGCGGCCTGAAGAAGTAGTTTGGTGACCTGCTCGGAGGGCACATCGTAGCCAATGGTCACCGTAGGATGGAGTATGATTCCAATGCTATTTGCATATTTTGAATAATTCCAGAGGTGGTTGTTGATGATGGTGGCATTTGGAATGGTGATGTCCTCATTTCTGATGGTTTTCATGCGGGTTACCAGCAGGTTTTTTTCCGTTATATCTCCCACCGAATCGCCAATCTTCACCCGGTCACCTACCACAAATGGCCGCATATATGTAATGACTATTCCAGCTACGATATTGGCAATAGCTGAGGTGGACCCCAGTGAGAACAGCACCCCCAGGAAGATAGAGACTCCTTTAAAAGCAGGAGAGTCGGATCCCGGAAGGTATGGAAAGACAAACACCAGTGTAAGGCATACAAAATGATCTTTACGATGTTAAATGTGGGACGAGCCCAATCCTTATGAAATCCCTTTAGGACATATTTTCCCTCATCAATCTCATTGGTAATGTAAGCTAAGGCACGAACTACGTACCTGGCAATCACAATAATGACAAAGATATAGAAGACGTTGGGCAGGAACGCCAACAGCCCAAGTAAAACATCTTTCAATGGTTTGGCTAGGTATCCATAGAATTGTTCCACCAGCCCTTCTGTCCACGGAAGAAAGTTAAATAATAGGGGTAGATAGAGGATGAGAATCACAATGAGAAGTGCAATTCGTACCACCTTTGAAAGCAATAGAAATGCATGTTTAGTATCCTGGGGCAACAGGTATCGAAGGATACTTTTTCGCTTACGCTTGATGGTTCGTTCATAGGAAGAGAGCCTCTTATTTACCCATTTGTAAGCCTTGTTAATCAGGAAAAAGATGATGATTAAACCCAGTATGGCCAGCAGGGTGAATCCAATGTGAGTAAGCCAGTATTTAACTGTTTTCCTTTCCAGCACTTCTGAAAAGGCTGATTTGAGGACTTCAAGATATTCGGCCGCCATCACTTCTCTATCCTGACCGTAATAGGCTGCATCCTCCTTGCTTATGTAATAAAGGAGTTCCTTTTTATAGAAGATCACCGAATAGCCATCAATGGTCGACAGGTAAAATGAATCTATGAGGATCTTTTCTTTCTTTTTCAGGTTTTTCAGATGTTCGCTTAAAACTTCGGCCCTTACACTTGCACTATAGGGTCCCAGGCTGGCCTGAACAGAGAATAAAGTATCTCCGTTGAGTTTTACATGGTGTTTTTCTGGCCCTTGAAAGGTGGCAGAATCAGAACGGTCGCCAACTACCGTATCGATGGATTGTGCAACCAGGGAAAATGAGGTAAACAGGAGGTATCCCATTAACAATAGAACTCGAAACGCGACTTTCATTTGTGTGCATTAAAATTATTTACCCAATCGCCTCTGTGTAGATCTGCTACACTTCTAACTACATGGTATATAACCCAAAAAGCTTAGATTTGTTAAACCTAACTATTAACCCTACCAGTTACCATGGCCACTTCACCTGAGAAATCTTCAAAAATTGGATTCGACAACGAAGCCTACATCAAAGCACAAACGGCTTCAATTCTGGAACGCGTGGATCATTATCATGAAAAGCTGTATATCGAATTCGGTGGTAAGATTATGTATGATTACCATGCATCAAGGGTGCTGCCCGGATTCGATCCCAATGTAAAAATGCGCTTGTTGCAGGAACTTAAAGATAAAACGGATATCATTCTTTGTGTTCATGCCGGGGATATCGAAAGAAAAAAAATACGTGCAGACTTTGGCATCAGCTATGATTCGGACGCATTAAAAACCATTGATGATTTTAAGGAGTGGGGAATAGAAATAACCGCAGTTGTAATTACCCGCTATCATAACCAGCCAGGGGCAACCTCATTTAAAAATAAGCTGGAGCGAAATGGCATCAGGGTTTATACCCATGGATTTACCGAGGGTTACCCCACCGATGTGGACCTGATTGTCAGCGACCAGGGGTATGGAGCAAATCCATATATCGAAACCACCAAGCCCATTGTAGTGGTGACTGCTCCCGGACCGGGAAGTGGGAAACTGGCTACCTGCCTGAACAACCTTTATCACGAATACAAACAGGGTATTAAAGCAGGGTATGCAAAGTTCGAGACTTTTCCCATCTGGAATCTGCCACTCTCCCATAAGGTCAATATTGCCTATGAAGCAGCTACGGTAGATCTGAAGGATATTGTCCAGATCGATCACCACCACCTGGAGGCCTATAACATCAGCACTGTCAATTATAACAGGGATATTGAAGCTTTCCCATTGTTAAAACGGATACTTGAAAAGATCACAGGGGAGGAGGCCATGTATAAATCTCCAACGGATATGGGAGTAAACAGGGCAAGTATGGGCATCGTGAATGATGCTGCCATAGCTGAGGCTTCCCATCAGGAGATTATTCGCAGGTATTTCAGGTGTGCAGTGGAGTATGCATTGGGGCTTGTGGAAAAAGATTCTCTGGACAGGTCGAGGTTGATTATGGAGAAGGTCAATGCAACCGTGGAGGACAGAAGCGTGGTATTGCCTTCCAGGGAGGCGGCCCGGGAGGCTAGAGAAACTGGCAAAGGGAATGAAGGTTTCTTTTGTGGAGCATCTATAGAGTTGAAAGACGGGACCATCATCAAAGGCAAGAATTCGCCCCTGATGCATGCAGCTTCAAGTTTGATTCTAAATGCCACCAAACACCTGGCCGGACTTCCGGATAGCATGCTCCTGCTGCCTGCAAACATGATTGAACAGGTAACCTTTATGAAAAAGGAGATCCTTACCGGCAAGATGGTCAGTCTGGATCTTGAAGAAACCCTGATCATGCTGGGCATATCAGCTATCTCTAATCCTGCTGCCCAGGTGGCTATTGAAAAGCTCTCTGAATTAAGAAATTGCGAGGTTCATCTGACCCATATTCCCACACCCGGAGATGAAGCGGGGCTAAGAAAATTACATCTGAATCTAACCTGCGACCCAGAATTTTCTTCAAAGAGCCTGTTTTTAGGAGACTAATTCTGCTGCCTGACCTGCCAGATGGCATCCAGGGTAATCATAGAATCAACAGATACCTGGTTTTCAGTAGCTTTCTGCTCAATGTGCTTCATCCACTCTTTATCTGTTTTAATATAGTTCCTCAGATCATTTACTTTTTTCTGAAACTCAGCATCAGGAATGGTTTGCCTCTCGACGCCTTTAAAATGATCGTAGGTATTCTCAATAAAACCCCAGCCCAGATCAGGCAGGGTCGCTTCAGTTGCCATGATTATAAAGAGATCATGCCGGTCGATTTCCTCCTGTAGATTCACCTGACTGGTCTCTAAGGGAGCGTGATAACTGTCGGGGTAGATCTGCTTGTTGTAGTACCAGAAGTGGCTGTCTGTAAAAACATTGGAGATTCCAACATTGAACATTCCCCAGTAATAGCTGTCGGCTATCACCACCACTGAGGGCTTTATATTTTCAGGATCGGATTGAATCTTAATGGGAGCATAAGCCATCTCAAATGATTTCAGCCTCCTCAGGATATTCAATCCATCGGCTATGTCATAGTCATCCTCTTTGGGCTGGGAGAACGCTGTTTCATTCCAATGGAGGTTTGGCATATCAATGCCCCGTGCCTGTTCCATAAATCGAATCATTGAATCGGCAGCCAGGTACATTCCATAATAGCTCCAGTGTATACCATACTGAGGATAGAGGGGATAACTTGACTTTCCCTTGTTTTCAACAAAGTAGCTGTTGAAGTCGATAAAAGAGATCCCCAATTGCTGAGCTAGCTCCAAATGAGTTTCGTAGTTTGTCACTCCCTTTTCGGTCTTGTACTTCTCAGGAAAGTATTCAGGGTAGAAGGAGCCTTTCCCGGCTGCAAAAACCAGGATCAGGTTTTTATCCAAGCTGGCCAGGGTGTCCTGAACATATTTCAGACGCTGCATTCGCCCAACAATGCTGTCGCGACCCATATAATCGGTCCCATAATAGGCTTTAATATAGTTCTCTTCGTAGAGATAGTTTTCTTTGCCCACAACCACACCATTTGCTTTGGCCTTATTAAAGAGGCTGAAGGCCAGCTGGTTGTTCATTCGAATAAAAAAACTACGAAATCCGAAGTGATCATTTAAATAGGCCTCTTCCCGTTCCTGATAGGTGCCGGAAAACCAATCTGATAAGCTGAAATATGAGTTCTCAACTTCGGAGATGGCTCCTTCTAAAGGATCAAGCCTGACCACATTGAACTTGGCCTGAAAGTAAGGGGCAATCAGAAGGAGTAGGGCAACTCCCAACAGAATACTTCGAATTTTAGAGGATATATCTTTCATACCTAAAACCTGAAGTAGATAAATGGATTAAAACCGAAGGCAGTGATGGAGCTGATACAGAGCAAAAGCAGGGCTACTGATATCCCAAATACACCCATATGTCTTTTGTTGGTGTAGGGATCAAAATAGATGGCATCCTGTATTTTCCGCCCTCTCTTGAAATAGGTGAAAAAGGCAAAGAATATGGCAATTTGCCGATCCGATCGTATATTTTAAGTAGGAAAGCCCTCTCCAATACCAGGAACAGTCCATGGTAGGCACCCCATATAATAAAGCTCCATGAGGCTCCATGCCACAATCCCGAAGCCAGAAACACAATCCAGAGGTTGAAATACAACCTTTTGGTGGAGACTTTATTTCCTCCCAGGGGAATGTAGAGATAGTTTTTCATCCATGCCCCCAGGGTGATGTGCCATCTTCTCCAGAATTCGGTAATGCTCCTGGAAACATAGGGATTATTGAAATTTTCGGGGAATTTAAACCCAATCATTCTGCCAATGCCTATGGCCATATCGGAGTATCCCGAGAAATCGAAGTAGATCTGAAAGGTGTAAGCCAGGATCCCGATCCAGGCGGTATAAGTCCCCAGACCGGAATAGTCCATGGCGAAGATGGTATCGGCTTGCAGTCCCATGTGATTGGCAATCAATACCTTCTTTGCCAATCCAATGCAAAACCTATAGAAGCCCATTAGTTTCTCATCTGCGGTATCGTTCTGGCTTCGGTCGGTGATCTGATCGGCCAGATCGTGGTAGCGTATGATGGGGCCGGCAATCAGCTTTGGAAAGAGGATGATATAGGTCTGGTAATCCCAGAAATTGTCCAGGGGTTTGTGGACCCGCCGGTATACATCCACCACATAGGTGATGGTTTCGAAGGTATAGAATGAGATTCCAATAGGGAGTACCAGCTTGGTCCATTGAATCTCATGATCCCCAAACACCGTCAAAACTGCATTTACATTCTCGATAAAGAAGTTGGAATACTTAAAATAGACCAGCAAGCCTAAATTTATGCATACGGAAAGCGCCAGCATTAACTTGCGGTGAAGCTCTTCTTTTGTCTGGGACATCCACTTAACCAGGTGAAAATCAATGAAGGTGGAACCCAGGATCACAAATATGAATTTAGGTGCTCCCCAGCTGTAAAAGAAAATACTGAACACCAGGATGACGATGTTCTTGTATTTCTTATCGGCAAAATGGTAGGTGATCAGAAAAGCCGGGAGAAAGTACAGAAGGAAAACTATACTGCTAAAAACCATATTTATTTATAAAGAGCGATAAAGTAAGTAATTACCGCTCAGGGTACAAAATAAATAGGTATTCTACTTCCTTACTGGTTCAGAACAATGAGCTTTTTGTATTGAACCTGATCTTCAACTTTCAGTCGCACGATATAGTTTCCAGGAACGAAGCCATTCAGATCAAGCTTAATTTGGTCTCCTACCACATATATATCGCGTTGCAGCATGATTGATCCCACATCTGAGATAATCACCACCTCCACCTTCTTCCGATCCAGGAGCTCAGATTGCAGAATCACATAATCACTGATAGTTGGATTTGGGTAGATCTTAATGGAGCTCAGAATATCGGTAATTTCCGGTGTGGATGTGTTCAATATGCTGTTTATATCCAGATCCACAATGGCATCTACCACAAAGTCCAGGTTCATTTTCTCCAACTCGGTTTCTGTAATGGAGAAATAATGAGTGGTTTCTTGCGTGATCCCGGGAATATCCACATAGAGTGAGTAATCTCCAATAGCCACAGATGTGAATATGTAGTCCCCGATTTCATCCGTGGAGATATTGCCAACGGGCAGACCATTGAACTCATCGATCAGGAATACTTGAGCATCTACGACAGGTAGGGGAGTTGCTTTAAGCGAGGTAAGCTCATGTTTTACTTTCCCGCCTGCTTTTCCATCTCCAACGGTAGCTGCATGATTCTCGAACATATCCACAATGATAGCCTCGGTGTCATCACAAGAAAGAGCAATGATTTCGGCACCCTGCCAATTCCATGCTTTGCCATAGTAACTTGACATCACTCCTTGATAGGTCTTTTTATCATGATTATCCAGTTTCACATGCAGGACATATTGCCCTTCGGGGATATCTGTGAAGCTAAATGAGCCATCAGGTCCTATTCTCATTTCTGAGACCGGATGATTGTGAAGGCTGGAAGCTTCATACAAGACAACATCAGCTTCATCTGCGGTTACATACCCATTGCTATGTCTGGCGTATCCGCTTAGAACGGCTTTAGATTGCGCCTGGACCTCACCTGACCAAACAGTGGTGCAAGTATTGGCATCTGTGATGGTCACCTGGCACATGCCAGCTGAAACTCCATCCAGGTTCTGTGTGGTTGAACCATTTGACCAGCTATACTGGTAAGGTGGAGTACCACCGAAGACAGACAATTCAATGCTGCCACTGGCTTCGCCTGAGCAGCTTACCTCATTTGTCACACCGGATACACTCAGAGGCTCAGTTGGTTCTGTCACAATAAACTCTGTTGCAATTGAGCAGCCATTTTCGTCGGTGACCGTTACCTGGTACACACCAGCGACCAGTCCGTTCTGATCCCGTGTGACTGAACCATTTGACCAGACAAACGTGTAAGGAAATGTCCCACCTGTAGCAGAGAGGATAATGCTGCCATTTGCTTCACCCATGCAGCGTACATTAGTGACTGTGCCCATGGCATCCAAGGCTTCGGCAGGTTCTGTCACCGTAAATTCGGTGTCAAAGGAACAGCCATTTGCGTCGGTAATGGTTACTTGATAATCACCTGCCATCAGCTCGGTCAGGTTCTGTGTTGTTGAACCATTTGACCAGGCAAACGTGTAAGGAGCAACACCACCAGAAACTGTTAGGGTAATGCCACCATCTGCTTCGCCCATGCAGCTTATATCCGTAGTCGTTGCAGAAGCACTTAATGCTTCATCCGGTTCAGTCACTGTAAACTCGCTTGCAAAAGTACATCCATTTGCATCTGTGATGCTAACCTGGTAATCTCCAGCCATCACACCATTCTGATCCTGAGTGGTTGAGCCATCTGACCAGTCAAACTGGTAAGGTGCAGTACCACCTGTAACAGACAGGGTAATGGTACCTGTTGCTTCTCCAAAACAAGTTGCATCAGTTACAGATCCAGTAACACCTAATGCTTCAAGAGGTTCGGTCACCGTAAATTCGGTAACAAAAGAACAAGCATTTACATCGCTTACGGTCACCTGATACACACCAGCCATAAGATTAGTCAGGTCTTGATCGGATGAACCATTTGACCATTCAAATTGGTATGGAGATGTACCACCGCTAACTGATAAAGCAATGCTTCCATTGGCTTCGCCTGCGCAGCTGACATTAGTTATAGTACCGGTTGCATCTATTGCATCGTCAGGTTCAACCACCGTAAATTCGGTATCTATAGAACAGCCATTTGCATCGGTAATGGTAACTTGATAATCACCACCCGAAAGATCGGTCAGGTTCTGATTTGTGGAACCATTTGACCAGACAAACAGGTAAGGAGCGGTACCCCCTGTAACAGTAAGGGTAATACTTCCGTTGGCTTCTCCCGAACAGCTCACATCTGTGGCAATACCTGTGGCACTTAATGCTTCTGTTGGTTCGGTTACCGTAAATACTTCGACAATCGAACAGCCATTGGCATCGTTGATGGTCACGGAATACTCACCAGCTATAAGATCGGTCAAGTCTTGATCGGATGAACCGTTTGACCAGACAAACTCATAAGGAGCTGTACCACCTGTAACTGACAGGTCTATTTTGCCACTGGCATCGCCATTACACTTCACTTCAGTAACTGTTCCGGTAGCATTTAATGCTTCAGCAGGTTCGGTCACTGTAAATACTTTGGCAATTGAACAGCCTTTGATATCGTTGATGGTTACCGAATAATCGGCAGCCGGGAGATCAGTCAGATCCTGGGTTGATGAACCATTGGACCAGGTAAATTGAAGTGGTGCCATTCCACCCGTAACAGACAATATAATGCTGCCAGTTGCTTCACCATTACAGCTCACATCTGTCACTGTTCCTGTTGCGATAATTTCATCTATAGGTTCTGAAACCGTATAGTTCGCAATGGCATTGCAACCTTTGGCATCTTTTATATTCACTATATAATTTCCGGCAACAATATCTGTTAGGTTTTGGGAAGTCTGCCCACTATTCCAGAGATAAGTATATTCAGGAGTTCCTCCCGAAACTGTGAGCGAAATGCTCCCATTTGCTTCTCCTTTACAAGTGGCATCAATAGCCTCGCCCTGTATGGAAATAGATTCAGGCGCTTTTAATGTGGCGGAGAGCTCAAACACGCATCCCTGACCATCTGTAATGCTTACTTCGTAGAGATCTTCACAAAGAGCGCTGAGGAAATCACCTGTTTGACCATTACTCCACTGGTAGGTGAATGATCCGTCACCTCCTACACCCTGCGCAAATGCATAGCCATTGCACATTCCGGCACAGGTCACATCAGAGACATCCATATTACCTGTTAATACCGTTGCCCAGGTTAATTCCTGAGATGCACTGACTGTACATCCATTGGCATCGGTGACAGTTAGCTCATAGGTATCTGCACAGAGATCAATCTGAATGCTTTCTGTGGCTCCATGGCTCCATGCGTAGGAGTAGGGAGCTGTTCCGCCTATCACTTCGGCGGCGATTGAACCATTGCATACACCCTCGCAGGCAGGGTCAACAGCTGTGAGGGTGATTTCCAGCAGGTCCGGATTCACCAAATCTGCAGTCCCGCTTATCTCACATTCATTAAAATCTTTAACAGTCAGCGTATAGCTTCCACCTATTAGATTGTCATTTATGGAAGAACTGGCTCCATTTGACCAGGTATAATTATAGGGAGAGGTACCTCCTGATACAACTGCCTCAGCAGATCCATTGGCTTCATCATTACAGGTAGGATCGACTGAAGTAATGTCCAAAGTAAGGAGTTCAGGCTCAGTAATTGCGAGAGGGGTGGATTCCGCACATCCTGATGCATCCGTGGTGGTCAATGTATAACTTCCTGCCAGAAGGCCGGAAAGGTCTTCTGTAGTTGCCCCATTGTCCCACAGGTAAGTATGGGGAAGCATTCCTCCCGATACGGAGATATCAATAGAGGCATCACTGTTTCCTGTACAGGTCGGGCCTGAAAGAACGGAACTTACTACCATAGCCACCGGTTCCTTAACCTCTGCGATATCGAATTCAATACATCCGTTTTCGTCCGTGGTGGTGAGTGTATACATGTCACATCCAATCCCGGATAAATTCTGAGTGGTGTCCCCATTATCCCATGAGAAGCTATATGGTTCCGATCCACCAGAAACAGATGTGGTGACCGTTCCGTCAGTAACTCCATTACAACTGGCATCCTGTGGAGTAAGTGTTAGAGCCATGGTCTGGGGCTCATTGATGGCGAAGGAAGAGTCGGAGGTGCAACCATCCGCATCGCTTAATGTTACTGAATAGTCACCCGCACATAAGTTAAACTGGAAGAGACCTGAGGCTCCATTGCTCCAGCTATAGGTATAAGGAGCCTTCCCTCCAAAAGCTGATGCCCTGGCAACCCCATTGCAGTTGCTGA
>PVMK01122729.1_pt1 | contig 17607 bp, 14 predicted proteins | sample 1853481 | NCBI WGS metagenome assembly PVMK01 (sample SAMN08533507, study PRJNA380276) | Marine sediment metagenome, whole genome shotgun sequencing project. | reverse complement strand
AGCATTTTACTATCTGGAAGCTCCAATAGAGAGAGTCGCCGGTTTTGATATCATTATACCATCGTTTAGTCGGGAGAAAGCCTATTTGCCCAGCTTCGAGCGTATATTACGTGCAGCCAGAAAGGTGCTGGCGGCCTAGTAGAGTCAGGGGACAGAGGTCAAAAAACAGAAGTCAGAAAACAGAAGCCAGAAAATAACCTGCGACGAGCTTAGTCGAGTCAAAGTCAGATAATGTGCTTCATTTTCAAGTTTTTATCATCTGTCTTCTGTCATCTGACCTCTGTTCTCTGGAACTTGGCACCTGAATACTACATAATGTAATGGTCTTGAAAACATTTGTCATTCCTTGGAGGAAATATGACCAGGTCGTTTAAACTGCCGGATTTAGGCGAAGGCGTTCACGAAGGAGAAGTGCTTGCCGTTCATGTGTCTGTTGGACAGGAAGTAAAAGAAGGCGACATCATTTTAGAAGTCGAAACGGATAAGGCGGCTGTGGAAATCCCGTCTCCGTTTACCGGCACGGTTTCCGAGGTGCTTGTCAAACCGGGGGACACGGTAAAAGTCGGTGATGTGATGATGATCTTTAGCAACGGCGAAGAAGCCGAAGTTGTTGATGTGCAAAAATCGGAGGAAATGCCGGCTGAAGCAGCGGGAACCGAAAAAGTCGTATCTTTAACCGAAGCCGGGAAAAGAAAAGGACCCGTACCGGCCTCACCGGCTACCCGCCGTTTGGCCCGGGAATTAGGCGTCGATCTTCATCGGGTAACTCCGACCGGATCCGGCGGCCTGGTATCAGCCGATAATGTGCGAGCGTTTGCCGACAAGGGCAAAGAAATCGTTGAAGCACCGGCTGCAGCGGAGGTCATCCCGGCAGAGTCGCCGGCATTAACCATTCCATCGCCGAAACTGCCTGATTTTAGCAAATGGGGTCCGGTTGAACGGGTGCCGTTTCGTTCCATTCGAAGGGCAACCGCCAAACAAATGGTTATCGCCTGGTCTCAGATACCGCATGTTACCAGCCAGGATGAGGTGGACATCACCAAGCTGGAAACATTTCGCCAGAAACACAAGGCTGAAATCGAGGCCGAGGGCGGTCGCTTAACGATGACGGTATTTGCTTTAAAAGCGGTTGCCACCGCACTTAAAACCTATCCTCAATTCAATGCGACCCTCGATGTCGAGGCCGGCGAGATCGTCATCAAGAATTATTATCACATTGGCGTTGCCGTAAACACCGAAAATGGCCTGATTGTGCCGGTTGTTCGCGATGTCGACCGCAAAAGTATAAAAGAGCTTGCTGTGGAAATACAGGATATTGTTCAAAAGACCCGGTCTCGCAAGATTTCACGGGATGATTTACAGGGCGGCACGTTTACCATTACCAATGCCGGCGCCATGGGTGGAGGTTATTTTGCGCCGATTATTAATTTCCCCGAAGTGGCCATCCTGGGAATGGGCCAGGGGCGGTTGCAACCGGCGGTGATTGATAAGGGGGATGGCGAACATGAAATCGCCCCGCGTCTGATCATGCCGATTGTCCTTTGCATCGATCACCGCGTGCTGGATGGTGCCGACGCCATTAAATTTTTGAAGATGGTCATTGAAGCCCTGGAAGATCCGGATGAGCTACTTATCACCATGACCTAGTTTAAGAAGGGCATATAAATGTCTAAAATGCCTAAAATGCCTAAAATGTCTAAAATTATGGTCTCGCTTTGCTCCATCATTTTTTATTATAAAAACGGCAGAATTCCTTAACTTTAGGCATTTTAGTTCATTTTAGGCATTTTAGTTCACTTATTTTTGTGAGCCTTTTGAAACGGATTGCAGCACCGCCCTCGGGCAAAATATAAAGTTTTCTTTGGAGAGTGAGATGGTAATGGGTGAGTTGGAGCAAGAATCGGAGGTTTTAGTCATCGGTAGCGGACCGGGTGGTTATGCAGCTGCGTTTCGAGCGGCTGACCTGGGACTGGACGTGACCATGGTGGATCCGGCCCAGCGACCGGGAGGGGTGTGTCTGTATAAAGGATGTATTCCCTCGAAAACATTTCTTTTCCTGTCCGAACTGATTCACGATGCACAGCGGGCCGAAAGCATGGGCATTGCGTTTGATAAGCCACGCATTGACCTTAAAGCCCTGCGCGAATGGAAAAGAAACGTCATCGATTCGATGGCCAACGGCCTGGTTAGTTTAAGCAACCGTCGCGGCGTTCAATTATTACAGGGACGGGCCCAATTTGAAAGCTCAAATACGGTGCGGTTGCATGATGCTGAAGTGAGCCACATCAAATTTCGGCATGCAATTATTGCAACGGGTTCGCACCCGATTGCGTTTGCGGGTACCGAGTTTAAACCCGGCGGTCGCATCATGAGCTCCACCGGTGCCCTGGCTCTGGCGGATGTGCCGCAATCTTTGCTTATCATTGGCGGCGGCTATGTCGGTCTGGAACTCGGTACGGTTTACGCCGCCCTGGGCAGCCGCGTCAGCCTGGTTGAACTCGAGGACCGCCTGCTTCTGGGGGTGGACCAGGATCTGGTCGAACCGCTAAATCGAAGGCTAAACACCATTTTTGAAACCATCAGCCTGAAAACCAAAGTAGCTTCCATGACGGAAAACGAAAATGGGGTTGAGGTTATTTTGGAAGGTGATGTTGAAACACCGGAGCAGCATTTTGATCGAGTGCTGGTGGCTATCGGTCGCAAGGCGAGTTCCCAGGATATCGGCCTTGAAAATACCAAAGTGGAACTTGATGAAAAGGGATTTGTAAAAGTGGATGACCAACAGCGCACTGCTGATGAGCACATTTTTGCCACTGGAGACGTAGCCGGGGGGCTGATGCTGGCGCATAAAGCCATCCGCGAAGGCAAGGTGGCCGCCGAAGTCATTGCCGGTGAACCTTCAGCTTTTGACGTTCGAGCGATTCCGGCCGTGGTTTACACCGATCCCCAGATTGCCTGGTGCGGCCTAACCGAAGAAGAAGCCCGCAAGGGTAATATTCCGATTAAAGTCCAGCGATTTCCATGGAAATTTTCAGGACGAGCCACCACCATGGGCGCGCCGGAAGGTCTGACCAAAATAATTATCGATCCGGAGACCGGGCGAATCTTAGGCGTGGGAATTGTCGGCCGCGACACGGAAGGATTGATTTCCGAAGGTGTTTTGGCCATTGAGATGGGGGCTTTGGCAGAGGATATGGCTTTAAGCATTCATCCGCATCCCACCCTGTCTGAAACCGAGGGTGAAGCCGCGGAACTTTATCTGGGCAGCGCCACCCACATTCTGTCCCCCAAAATCAAGATTTAAAAATTTTGTCATCAACTAGAAGCTATCTCAAAAATGTGGATCAGTGTTGAGGACAAGGCGCGGGGTGGTGAAAAAGCGGAGCATACACGATAGTATGTGAGCATTTTGAACCAACCCGCAACACCGCCCTGGGCATTTAGACGCATTTTTGAGATGGGTTCTAGTCTTGATTGAAACTCACTGAGCCAGCCAATTTGTGTAATCGTAAGGTTCTATATAAAGCTAATAAAAACGGGGAGCAAGTCATTTAAAACCATAAAAATGATTCGTGCTTCCCCGTTTTTTTTGAGTGGGTAGGCAAACTCGGGCTACCTCTTTTTTTTCGCGGTGGTCCTTTTCGCAGCCGGTTTCTTCTTTGCAGCTGTTTTCTTTCTCACTGCGGGTTTCCTCTTTGCAGCTGTTTTCTTTCTCACTGCGGGTTTCTTCTTCGCACCTGTTTTTTTCCTTACAGCCGGTTTTTTCTTCGCAGCTGTTTTTTTCCTTACAGCCGGTTTTTTCTTCGCAGCTGTTTTCTTCCTTACAGCCGGGTTTTTTCTTCGCAGCTGTTTTCTTCCTCACAGCGGGTTTCCTCTTTGCAGCTGTTTTCTTCCTTACAGCCGGTTTCTTCCGTGTAGCAGTTTTTTTCTTCGATGCTTTTTTCTTCGCAGGTGCCATGTTATCCTCCCTAGAAAGATTGTTATTTTCGGAAATGAAATCGTCTAGTTTGAGGAAAGTATCCTTTCCTCAAAGCCGTCTATTTTGTTTGCAATATAATTGTAGCATTCAATTCGTAGAAGGTCAATTTTTTCATACTTGACTTAAATCAATTGCATTATCTCACGTCATATATATATTTATCATAAAATCGATTCCACCATCAGATTTCTCCGAAAGGGGGTCAGAAAAATGTGCGAAAGCTTTAAAGCAAATTGTGTCTGCGGACAAAAAACCGCTGAGATCTTTTTTGGGAAGATGGTTCTGGCTGAATCATCGGTGACACAGGTCTATTGCCCGATTTGCAGTCAGGATATCGATACCGAACGCAATGACCGGGTATGGGACAATGACTGGGTACTTGAGCTTGATATGGACGTTCTACGAACTCACGCGAGTTCGATGGGGATATCGCCTGAAGAAGTGACTGCAGCGTGGACTTTCGACCAGGGTTATGCCACCTGGGTCGGAATCACACCGGATGATACCGAAAGAAGAAATCAGGAGCGCGATGAAATCCAGAAGCTTGCCAAAATTGATCTGTATACCTACTACCAGGCAATGAAGGAGTGGGGCATAAACCGCGAAAAGAAGTTTATGGAAGAAGGATGGCGAAAGATGAGACCCTCCGCATAAACAGGCTTAAATCCCCATTTTTTACGGATACCTTGTCTTGTGACTTCAAGGGTTATTCAAGAAGTGAGCTAAAATTATAAGTGATCTAAAGTGCTTAAAGTTAAGGAATACTGTCTTCTTATTATAAAGATGGAGCAAAGCGACACCTTAACCCTGGCCCAGACCTTGATTACAGATTTAATGGGTTACTCGAAACCCTGCACCGTTAACTGAAGTAATCGCATGATAGTATTTTATAGCGCGAGGGCGGGCTTTAGGCATTTTAAACTTTAGCTCACTTTCGTCACTTAATTTTGACTCCTTTCTACAAAAATTTTACTAAAACCAAATTCTCCCGGAGCATGGTTTATGAGCTTCCCTGGTTCTTCTAACCATTATCCTTTTGCAGTCTTAAAATTTTCATCAACTTTTTCCCAGTTGATGATGTTAAAGAAAGCATTGATGTATTCCGGTCGGCGATTCTGGTATTTTAAATAATAGGCGTGTTCCCAGACATCCAGGCCAAGAATCGGTATTTGACCCTGACTTAAAGGGCTGTCCTGGTTCGCTGTCGTTGTGATTTCAAGTTCACCGTTGTTTAATACCAGCCAGGCCCAGCCACTACCAAACAGTAAAGCGGCGGCATTTGAAAATTTTTCTTTAAACGTATCATAATCACCGAATTTTGACTTTATGGCATCGGCAATTTCGCCGCCCAAATCGACTTCTTTCCATAAAAGGGGCCAGAAAAAGCTGTGATTGGCATGTCCGCCGCCGTGATTTCTTACAGCAGTTCGAATCTTTTCCGGTATGGAACTGAGGTCTTTGATGAGGTCTTCCGCGCTTTTCTTTTGTAAATCATCATAACCCTCCAGAGCGGCATTGAGTTTGTCAACGTAGGTCTGGTGGTGTTTGGTATGGTGAATTTGCATGGTTTGTTCATCAATATAAGGTTCCAACGCATTATATGCATATGGAAGTGCGGGTAATTTTATGAATCATAGTTCCACCTCCCTCTCTCGTCATTATTTTATTGGCAAAAAAAATTAATGTATGCACGAATTAATTGACTTACTTAGCGATCAAAAATAATAATAAGCACTAAATTGTATTCCACAATCATTTAATTAAGTTTAGTATATATAAATAAATTAATTACTTAAGATATTTCCAATCCTTAATTTCACTTTGAGGTCCACTCCAATGTCACGTGCCAAACTTATATCGGATTTTCTCGGATTGACGAAAAGTACAGCGGGCTTGCTGTTTATGGTGGTCCTGGTGGGTATGGGCGAACGCATGGCAGAGCGCTTTCTGCCAGTTTATTTACTGGCTCTTGGCGGCGGAGTCATTTCTATCGGGCTTTTAAACGGATTGGATAACTTCCTGTCGGCCATTTATGCTTTTGCGGGAGGGTATCTTTCCGAGCGCATTGGCACGAAACGCGCCCTGCTGGTATTTAATTGCATGGCCATGATCGGATTTTTAGTGGTAATACTGATTCCGGCGTGGCAGGCGGTCCTGATCGGCGCGATTTTTTTTCTGGCCTGGTCGGCGATTTCCTTGCCGGCCACCATGGGTCTGATTGCGAGGGTACTGCCGACAAACAAACGCACCATGGGCGTTACCATGCATTCCCTGGTGCGTAGATTCCCGATGGCCCTGGGACCCATTTTGGGGGGTCTATGCATCGGTGCCTGGGGGGTTAAAGACGGTGTTCGCGTTGCTTTTGGAGTGGCTTTAATTTTTGCTTTTATTGCCGTTTTGCTGCAGCAAAAATTAATTGAAGATGATTCAAGCAACAAACCGGATGATGAATATGCCATTCAACCTGAAAAAAATCCCTTCAAGCTGTTTCAATCCATGGATGCCTCCCTGAAGCGCTTGCTGGTATCCGATATACTCATCCGTTTTTGTGAACAGATCCCCTATGCTTTTGTGGTAGTGTGGTGCATGAAAGCGATTACCCACCCGGTTTCGGCGTTTCAGTTCGGCATTTTGACGAGCATCGAAATGGCCACAGCGGTGCTGGTTTATATTCCAGTTGCCCACCTGGCGGATAAAAGCACAAAAAAACCATTTGTGGTGATCACCTTTATCTTTTTCACCTTTTTTCCCATGGTACTTATCTTCTGTCAGTCGTTTCTGTGGTTGATTCCGGCATTTGTACTCAGAGGTTTAAAAGAGTTTGGTGAGCCGACCCGCAAAGCCCTCATACTGGATCTGGCACCGGAAAACTGCAAAGCCGGAATGTACGGACTTTATTATCTTATCCGCGATATATGCGTCTCTGTTGCAGCCTTTGGCGGTGCGTTCTTATGGCTGATCAGTCCGACCACAAATTTTATGGTTGCCTTTTTATTCGGGGTGATAGGGACAATTGGATTTGCTCGCTATGGTACGGATGTTATACGGATTCCACGCTGACAATTTCAGGGATTTTCTTTTTCACATGGGCTTCTATACCCTGTTTCAGGGTCATCTGGGACATGGGACATCCGCCACAGGCGCCGGTCAATCTAACCTTGACAATGCCGTCTTCCACATCCACCAGTTCCACATCTCCACCATCCGCCTGAAGTGACGGTCGAATTTCATTCAAAGCGCTTTGAACCTTTTCTTTCATTTTAGGCCTCCTATAATATTGGGCTGTTTGGGTTGTAGTGCCAAAAATTCTTAACGTTTAAATTACACCACTTTGTGGTATCGGTCAAGTCATTGGTATCTATTTTTGCGGCAACAGTCCCCAAGAGGCATATGACTACAGACATATGGTACGAGGTGTCAGGTGTCAGCGCCGCCGCTGGCCTGAAAAGTTTACCCGTCTTGGAGGGCGGCCAGTCAAATCTTAAAACAAACTTTGTCCTTGCCTAGTTTCATATGACGGGTTAACTAAAAAATGAACATCGAACATCGAACATTGAACGTCCAACATCGAATAATGTATTCTGTCGATTTAAAAAAAGACTGAGCAACACGCGGCGCACACGCCGCGCAAGCGCCCGCGCTGCACGAGCGAAGCTACTCTTCGAAATTCGATTCGACTGAGCTCGTCGCAGGCTGCGGTTCGCTTGTTTTAAAATCGATAAAGCGTAGCGTCATCAATATTGGACGTTCGATGTTGGACGTTCGATGTTCGACGTTCAATCTGTTCACTGTTCCGGCCAGGCGGAGTTTCATACGAAGTGTCAGGCCCCTGGCTACTATCAAGCAGCCAGAAGCGAGAAGCCAGCGACCAAAATGCTGACACCCGACACCTGACACCTTAAATAAAACCGTGTTTTGTAAATTACTTGCGGGACACAACACTAGGGACGAGGGACGAGGACGACGACGAGGGCGGTAGAAACTGGAAGATGAAAAATCCAATTGACACCCTGCTTGGTGATAGGTTAATCATGATGTGTTTCTCAATAAACCGCGTGTATTTCCTATCAAACCCGCTCAATTCTCCGATACGGGTACCAATCTCTATTTTTAGAGAGAAAGGGGCTCACAAATGATTGAATCTATTTATCAGACTCTGGCTAAAATCGGTTACACCCATCCACTGCACCCCCCGGCGACGCACCTGCCGGCCGGGCTTATTATCGGGGCATTTGTATTTGCGCTAATCGCCTGGATTTTCAATCGTAAAAACTTGGCCCAAACCGCACGCCATTGTCTTGTTCTGGCGTTAGTTATGGCTGTGCCGACCATTCTATTGGGACTCATGGACTGGCAGCATCGCTTTGGCGGTGCCTACCTTTTTGAGATCAAAATGAAACTGGTTTTAGGCGGAATACTTTTGCTCTTGCTTCTGGTCGCCGTCGTTTACGCTTCTTTGGCCGGGGCCTTCACGAAAACGGTTATGGCGATATATGCGCTGTGCCTGTTGACGGTAATCGGCTTGGGATATTTTGGCGGGGAACTTGTGTACGGAACCAAAACGCCTGTCGGCGAAGAAATCAAAGGCCTCGCGGCCGAAGGCGCACAGGTTTTTAATCAAAAATGCTCGGTCTGTCACCATACGGATAGCACCGCCATAAAAGTTGGCCCCGGCTTAAAAGGCATTTTTAAACAAGATAAATTTCCAATGAGCGGTTTGTCTGTATCGGATGAGAATTTCCGCAAGCAGCTAAAAACACCTTTTAGTAAAATGCCGCCCTTCGGGCACCTTTCAGATGAACAGGTTAACACACTGATAGATTATCTAAAAACACTTTAGAACCCATCTCAAAAATGCATCTAACTTAATAGGGAAGTTATTCAAGGGATACAATTATGAGGCAAGTATCAGAAAAGAGAATTTCCGGTGTTATGTTTTTGCTAGGATGGGTCTGTTTATTATTTTTTATACCACCGCATGCCTGGGGGCAAACGTTTATATCCGGAAAAGTGATTACCTCAGATGGAAAGGTTGTGGCCAGTGGTGTTGTGGCGCTTGAAAAAGGCGAGCTTCATAACAATGCCTTCCTCACCGGAGGCGCAATTGGATCCGATGGTACCTTCAAAATACCCTTGCCATCCGGAGGCCCGTGGGGCTTGCATGTCTACAGTGAGGGCTATATCTACTTTCCGCTCCAGGTGCAAATTAAAGCGGGGAGCGATAATGAGATCCCGGTGATTTTGCCGGTTGACGGGAAAAAAGGTGATGATCCGCGCATTTCAGACATTCGCTTTAATAAAATTTCCGATCAAGTCTTTCAAATCAAAATGAGAGTCGACGATTCCGACAATAACCTTGGGCCTCAGATGCTGGCGGTTGACACCCGGCGTTTTCGCTCCTACCGGTTGGTACCGGAAAGCGGTGATCTCAAGGATAAAAAAGCGGACTTCCCCGGGGGAGAATATGCTTCTCCTTTTATTCCTTTATCACTTGATGGCGAAGACTTAAAAAACTGGTTTTTTGTGGTGGCTGACCACCAGTGCAGCAATGGCCCGATTTATAATGGGCTGAATCAATCCGTGCATAAGCCGCCGGTGGCGCATGCTGAAAAACTAAAATGTGAGGTTGCGGGTATCTGGAAGTCTAGTTTTGAGAAGGTTTATCAATTTACACAGGGTGGCCCGGGGATGTTTAGCGGTAAGCAGTTCGAAGGCGATATTATAATCGATAAAATGGACCAAAAAGACGATAAGGTCATTATGGAATTTCGATTCAAAGATGAAAAGGGTCGGACTGAGCTTCAGCTGATATGTAAAGAAAACCAGATTAGCATGCAAGGAAGCTTTCGTCTTCCCAATCGCACCGGCGATTGGATTTTTAACAAACTGCAGAATGCTAAAGTGGCCAAATCCGGCGAAGATCTGTTTACCGTCAACTGCTCTATCTGTCATTTCACTGATCGTAAAGATACAAAAGTGGGTCCCGGGCTAAAAGGGGTTTTCAAAAACCCAAAGCTTCCAAAGACCGGCCGTTCCGCCAGCGAAAAAAACGTCCGGGAAACCCTTATCAATGGGGGTGCGAAGATGCCGCCATTTAAGCATCTAAAAGATCAAGAAATTAAAGCAATTATTAACTATTTAAAATCTTTGTAAGGCTGGTGAAATCCGCTTTCATTCCAGATTTGTCATTCCCGCGAAGGCGGGAATCCAGAAATGTCTTACGCAAAAAGCTGGATGCCCGGCCCCATTTACACGGGGGCAGGCTTTGCGCGGGCATGACGGTAAAAACTCCCCGACTCCTGAATTATTAAATCTGGTTATCCAGAAAGAACAAGTGGTATTGAATGTGGAAGCCGCTCCCACAGAGAGTTTATCTAATGGCAACTTGGACTTTCCAGATAAGCAGGTTATTAAATTAAGGTGAAATTGAAAAAAACGATTAATCATTTCAGCATTATATTAACACTGGTTGGCCTTTTTCTGATGGCGGCAGGGGGTAATTCCAGCGACGCGGATACATTTCTGAAGCCTCCCGGGCTTAGATTAATCAGTGACCCTGAAACCGTTATCCCTGCCACCCATCATTATGTAAACCGGAAGCTGCACCTCCCGCAATATCGGAGTGCGGCCGGAGTCCCACTGGACGGGTGGTCCAGAGAATTTGTAAAAACGCGCCGTTTTTCAAGTGATCAAAGCGCCTGGGTTTATTACCGCACGTCAGATTTAAAGCGGACGAAGGTCATACAAACGTCCGGTGTGCCCTAAGACGATGCGAATCTGGCCGCTTGGGACCACCCTTATACTGGAAGGATACAAAGGGGATGCTTCGCGCATCGATAACCAGAATCTTCTGGGAATTGAAGTCATGACGAAAACGGATAATCCGGATTTATCTGCGCAACCATTATTTTATCCGGTCCACTGGAGTTATGCGCGATTTACTCCGGATGGCAATTCGTTGTTGTCTACGGAGAAACTAAACGCATGCCATCAATGTCACAGTATTGCATTTCGACTTACAGGTGATCTAATTTTCACTCCGTTCCGCTAGTTCGCCGCCCCTTATGTAATTTGCAAAACACGGTTTTATTTTAGGTGTCAGGTGTCAGGTGTCGGGTTTCAGGTTTCAGGTATCAGAAGGCAGATGTCAGAGGTGAGAGGACAGATGAAAACCGGAGAGTAGTACACTCGTTCTCGTGCTCCTCCTCGTCCTCGATATTGAATCGATTAACGAGTACGAGTACGACGACAAGAACGAGGAGGAAGGGCAGCCCTTACTGAGACCTGAACACTGACACCTGAAACCATAGACATTGTGTTGTTTAAAGAACTCAACTAGACTTAAATATACTATGCGAATTCTGCAATTTATTTGTGGGACATGACACTATGATATGGTACTAGATCTGGCGTCATAATCTTTTTAATCCCCTAATGCGCCTATGCTCTGGCTTACATTTAACAGCGGCACGGGAATCGTATAGAGCAGAAACTGCAATGAATCATTCAATTCCGCCGGCGCCTCTAAAAAGGCTTTTTAATACCCTTCCATGGCTGCATTTTAGCGGGGCATGTCTGGTCTTTTTGCTCTTTTATATTTTTACAGCAATCCACAGCCAGCTGGGCCATGAAATTTCGGCCGGTGAAAGTCCGGGGTTTGCATGGCTTGGAAAGCACATATCCGTTTTTATGGCGCTGGCTGTGGGTTATTTGATCTTTGTTGGCTGGCTGCAACATCTGTGGACCCGGTCGCATGTTGGAAATTATGTGCGGATCCTTAGAATAGCGGCTCTCATCCAGTTTTTATCTATTGGGATTTTGGTCCTGGCCGTCTCCAATGGCTGGAATAATTTAAAATCTGCGGTCCCATTTATTTTACTGGCTTCAATTCTCATACAGGGTTATGCCGTCCTCTGGTATCAAAAGTTTAAAAATAGTGATGACCCGCATCGTTTGCGACAAAGAGAGTCTCACCCGCTGTTGTTTTTAGTACTGCTCTTATTTTTAAATGCTGTCATTGCCCAGCTTGATCCTTCCTGGCAGCGCTTAAAAGACTATGTCCACCTGCAATCGGGTATAGAGATATTTTTACAAAAATAATTCCCCCGGTTTTTGCAGGCACTACCGGCCTTTGGTTCGGCATCGTCACTCTGGCAATACTGGCGCTCTCAGCCTTAGTGCAGGCCAAATTTGACAAAAAACCTTCCATTAAAAGCATTTCCTTTTTCCTGCCGTTTTTTCTGCTTTGCGGCTTTTATACAACCATCTCCCTTACGGCCCTGACATATGCGATTGAATGGCAGGTCAATAAACTGGGTCTTAAACCTGCTATCTTTGCGCTGTCTCTTTTAGTGTGTGGTTGCGGCGGCGCCCTTTTCTCCATTGCCTATGTCCGCATTTTAGACTATTTGCCCCGGACTCGAAAACAGAGTTCGGTGGGGAATTGTCTGTGTTTCGATTGGAGCCGTTATTTTATATCCGCTTTTCTGGCTGATAACTTCGAGACCCTACCGCAGGTCTATGTGGTTATTGCTGCTGGTATCAACCAGTTTTTTGTGCGGGCTGGCAAGTTACCTGTTGCTATATGGAGATTTATTTAACCCGTGGTTTACCGCCTTTTCTTATTTCAAAAGCATTCTCTTGAAAACAATAACGATTGTAGCCGCCGGCACATTGGTTTTAGTTTTTGAAGAGCTATCTTCTGCGGAACCGACCGCTTTGCTCGGACATGGGAAGATTTGGATATTGATAGCCATCGTTTTTTTTCTCGGATTTTTTCCCTTCGGAATTCTGAATAAATATCCCGACTGCAAAGGCAACGCTTCTGCAGTTCAGTGACCTACCCGGGTGGAAGCGGCGTATGCCAGAGAGCTTGCCGGCTTATTAAAACTGGATTCCTGGGTCCGCCTGGGGCCAGAACCCGGGCTTTTAATCAGCAACCCCATCCCTGGCCTCAACCGTGGAAATTGCATAAAGACTCATCCATCTTGCTTCCTGAAGATTTCAATTTAATGGTGATTGTTGTCGATGCGTTAAGAGGGCGATGCCTTTCCATTCCGCCGGCTATCATCGCAACCTGACACCGTTTCCTGGACAATGGGCCCAGGCGGAGAGCGGTTTCGTTTCGCAGGGTTTACAGCCAGGGGGGCGGCTCCTTTGCGGCATTTCCATTTTCTGGTCGCCGGCAGGAGTCGATTTAACCTGTACGGGACCGGGATCTATATCGGGAAAATCTCTTCCTTAAAATTGCCCGCGCGGAAGGTATTCAACATTATATGGTCATGAAAGGGTTTTGGCCCAGCGATCCATATTTCCGCCGGAGAAATCCGGTCACCGAGCTGATCCATCGCGGGCGCTAAGCGACCGGCGTACCGCCACCGCAGATGAGGTATTTCAGCGCGGCTCGTGAGGCCATCACGTCAAAACTCCTGCGGCGAGCGGTTTCTATGTTTTTTGCACCTGATGGATGTGCACAATGATCTCTGGAAAGAAAACCCGATGGAATTGATTTTCGGCGACGCTGCCCAGAGATCTTTACGATCAACAATCTCTCCTATCTGGACCGCGCCTTTGAACGTTTGTCGACTGGCTGAAAGCCAAAAGACATTTACGATCAAAACGGTCATCTTGTTTACGTCGGACCACGGAGAACAATTCTGGGAGCACGGCGCAAGCCTTCACGGGCATACCCTTTATGAAGAAGAAATTCGAATTCCAGCATTCTTTTTGTTCCCGGAATTCGAAAGACGTTTCGAAGACGTTCCCGATTATTGCTGCGGATATGGTCCCCACCATTGCCGAACTGGCCGGCTACTCGATCGATCCGCCTTACGTTGACCCGCATATGGGGATATCGCTGGTACCGCTTATTTTAAATGATGATCGATGCCCGTTATCTCAAAAGAGACGTTGTCGGCCGGGCGTCTTTCAAACGTCGCTATTTTTTATTTCGCAACTGGCAGTGGAAACTCATCTATTTTGCCGAACTGGACCTTATCCAGTTATTCAACGTGGTTGAAGATCCCATGGAGCACAAAACCTGATTGCAGAAAAACCCCGGCTGGCTGCCGAACTGGAGCAGCAGCTGCTCGGCTATTTGAAGCAGGTGGAAGGCAAAACCTATCGCCCGCTGCTGTCACCATCTTCGCGCAATGCAGACCTATATGTCAGGGCCGCCAATCGTTGAACGCGTTGACGTTTCAATCACGATCGTCAATCTGAGTTTTCTTCTCTTCTCATATTGACACATCCCCTTCTAGTCCCTAAATTATCCGGATAATAAGCAATTCTCGGTGAAATTAAGCAAAAGATTGCTTCGTCGCTCACGCTCCTCGCAATGACAGTACGAAACATTCGCGGGTCATTGCGAGCGAAGCGAAGCAATCTCAATGTTCGGGTATCTCACCGAGAATTGCCGGCAGATAATAAATAGCTGAATCTTGCATGAAAATCAAAGATCTTCCCCTAAATTACAAAAGGAGATAAAATCATGAAAAAATGGATATTTATCGGTCTGGGTGCGATTGTCGTCCTCCTCATCGTCGTCGTGGTTGTCGGCTTTCGAAGCTGGGTCCTCTCGTCAAAATGGCGGTCAACACGTACGGGCCCCAAAATTACGGGCACCGAATTACATGTCGATGACGTCGGGATTTCCATATTTTCCGCGGAAGCCAAACTCAAAAAGTTTTTCCTGGGAAATCCAAAAGGCTTCAAATCTCCGAGTGCCATGAAAGTCGGCTCTATCTATGTGGATGTTGATGAAGGTTCACTTACCAAAGATACCATCATTATTAAAAAGGTCGAAGTGGTCGGACCGGAAATCACATATGAGAAGCGGGGCAAAACCGATAATTTTAAATCGATTTTGAACAATGTCCAAAAAAATGTACCCAAAGGAAAGTCCGCCAAAAAGGAGCCGGCAAAGGAAGGCCCGGGAAAACAGCTGATAATCAATGATTTTATTATAAAAAATGGCAAGGTGAACCTGGCTGTGGCAATGCCCGGCGGCGTATTCGGTGACCAGGAAATCAAGGCCGATCTTCCCGACATTCATCTCAAAGATATCGGCAAGAAAGAAAGGGCGGTGCCTCACCGGCTGAAGTGGCCAAGGAAATTTTTGCGGCCCTGTATGGCAAGATTCAATCACCGATGGTGATGGGGGCTTTAGACGATCAGCTTAAAAAACTGGGTGGCGCCGGTATGGCGAGAGAGGTCGAAAGAGCCGCAAAGGGAGCTACCGGTAGTTGGGAGCAGATGCCGGTAAAGAAGCGGAGGTGTTGCCGATAAGGTGAAAGGGTTATTCGAAAAAAAAGATTAGAAGTGATTTTATAACCACCTCTAATCATCTAATGTTCGCTATCTATTTTGCCAACCGGTCCAAAATGTTCAAAATAGCAAGTGAACTAAAGTGACTAAAATGCCTAAAGTGCCTAAAGGTAAGGCATTCTACCATTTTTATAAAAGATTGAGCTAAACGCGGCGCAAGCGCCTGCGATGCGCGAGCGAAACCTTAACTTTAGTCACTTCCAACTTTAGTTCACTTTAGTCACTTACATAAGGTTCACCCGCCTGGATTTCATCCAGGGTTTTCTGATATTTTTCAACATGCGGCCCGCCAAGCTTTACTGCCTGGCGGGCCGCTTTTATGGCTTCCTGCTTTTTTCCCCTGCTCCCATAACACCTGGGCCAGATTGTTAAAGGCAACGCCTTCTTCGGGGAAAAGAATCGTTGTTTTTTGCAGTACCTTTTCGGCAGATTGCAAATCACCCCGGGCATAATAGCTGTTGCTCAACCCGATGTGAGGGCCGAAAAGCTCTGCGGCCAGCGACTCAGCGCGGTTTTATACCCTTCAGCTGCGGCAGCGCCACTGGCGGGCCTTTTCCAGACCCATAACTGCTTTGACATAGGAGATTCACTTCGGCCGTCGCCGGCAAAGCGGTAAGGCGGCAGACCACCAATCCCCCAGTGTTCTACTTCTGGCCCATGTGTTTTCAAAGGTTTTTAGACGCGGTTGTTTTCTGATTCGTTATTCCCGGAGTGCAGGATGATCACCGCTTTGTCAAGATCATAACCGATCACCACCGCATAGTGCCAGACCGGAACCCAGGAGAGCCCCAGGTTCTGCAAAACAATGACCGGATGCCCGGCTGCGATTTCTTTAAGCAGCGCATTTGCTCCGGCAATTTCATAAGCAACCCTCCCATGGCGGCGGGCTGCTGCAACCATGGCCGGCTGCAGGCTGCCCTTGAGGGAAGGGGTGTATACCTGCGGGGTGAGTGCATCCGCATCTATCTGGACCGCTCCAGGCCAGGGCCATTGCCAATGAAGCCGGGCCGCACTGGTATGCTTCCTGGGGGAAAAAAAGGCACTGCCTTCAATTCATGTTTGGGTGGGACGTCGCCGGAGGCCTGATACCATTTTTTTGTGGGTGCTGTGGCACAGCCACTAAAAATTAAGAGTCGAAAATCAGACTGAAGATAAGGTACGCCCATGACTCAAAGTGGCTGATTGTGCCCGATGTTGTTGAATTTATTTGACAAATGTAAAGACGTTTGTATAGCCCATGGCATCCGTAATGATTAAAATGACAGACAATGATACCAACGACCAATAAGAATGTCAGAAAGAAGCTGCACCGGCGGGAAGTTCTTCGATTTGGTCGGCAATTCGCTGGGCTTCAGCATCGGTGAGACTATCAACACGTGCCCATGGCTTCGAGAGGGTCGATTCCCTGTGCCCTTAAAACCGCTTGGGCATCTTCGCGCGCCAGGATCGTTTTGATAGTGTTGCGGGCTTCTTGACCCTTTCAGTTATATCCAGGGTCGCTTCCGTTTCGATCATGGCTGCCAGTACCGATTGGTACGGTACGGCCACCAGAACCATTAAAATCACCAGAAATACACCTGTGGATTTCGATCGTTGCCGAATTAACTTCATTCTTTACCTCCTCCAATTAAATTTAGTCTCTTAGAAATTATTTTTTTTGCTTTTTCTGGCAAAATTTCTTCGTACTAACAGCTTACCGGATTCATGGTAGCGGAATACGATCTATTAACTTTAAAAATTGATCTGATCCTTATTTATGACCCAATATTCCAGCATAGCGCTAAAGCTTCACTTCGTGCCCAAAATTCCAACAATCCAAAGTGTTGCATGCATGCGCTTTATGGATGATACAATGAGTGCCTGTTTGGTTCCGGCTCGTCCGGGTTAGGTTTTATATATCCTATCTTCAAAACTCATAATTGTCAATTTTTGCAAATCGAACGAGTCAATCAGGTAAAAGACCGAATCCGGGAAAACTGGAAACAAAACGGACTAAACCATAAGCTATCTCAAAATTAGCAGTTCATCTCCGAAGACAGCGAAAAAAAGTTCCAAAGGTGCTCCAAAGTTAGAAGTGCCTAAAATTGAGGAATTCACCCCGTCGAGAGCCTCTGGGTCGACCGATCATATTTAAAATAAAAGATGGAGCGCAGCGAAACCATAACAAGGCATTTTAGCTCATTTTAGTCATTTTAGGCACTTCTAACTTTGGAGCACCTTTGGAACTTTTTTTCGCTGTCTTCGGAGATGAACTGCTAATTTTGAGATAGCTTATGGTTTAGTCCGTTTTGTTTCCAGTTTTC
>PVMK01124703.1_pt1 | contig 17612 bp, 20 predicted proteins | sample 1853481 | NCBI WGS metagenome assembly PVMK01 (sample SAMN08533507, study PRJNA380276) | Marine sediment metagenome, whole genome shotgun sequencing project. | reverse complement strand
TGGCGTGGTGGGCAATGTCGGCGATATTCCTGTTCACTTCGCTGTGCCAGAGCCACAGCTTTGTCGTGTTACTGCACAAACTGGAATACTATGTCACCTGGTTCAATCATCCCCCGCAAACCTGGATGGTCACCGTTGTACCACTGCTCGGCCTCGCAGGTATTCTGGCCCTGCAAGGCAGAATCAATAACCGGCAACTGGGGCTGGACCTGGTCCTGCTCGGGCTGTTGGTCCTGGTGCTGTACCCTGACCGGACCTCCCCATGGTCTACCACCTTTTCAGCGGCTGCGTCGCTCTCGTCTGCTATCGATTGGTTTCGCTCAACTGCTACCCGCCCGGATCAACCGAAGTGGGCGGGGTTAGATCAATCCCACGCTGGTAAAGCCTGTTTTTACTGACCGAAAATGTTTCGGCAGCGATCCTGCATGCCTGTTTCAGCGGCAGGTCCACGCACAGCAGGTCGACCAGGTCGCATGCCCTGGACCAGTTCTCATTCCGGTCTTGCGCACCTGACACCACCAGCACAAACTCTCCCTTTTGCTGGTTGCTGTCTGATTCCAGCAATGTGCCTATGGACTGCAACGTACCGGAGCAGAATGTCTCGAATATTTTGGTAATTTCCCGCCCCATTACGGCTTCACGCTGGCCACCGAAGCAGTCTGCCATATCAGCGAGACAATCCATGATGCGATGGCTCGATTCATAGAAAACCAGGGTGCGCGGCTCGCCAGCCAGTTTCTGCAAGGCGGCAACGCGCTGGTTTTTCCGGGCCGGAAGAAACCCCTCGAAACAGAAGCGGTCGGTAGGCAGCCCGGATGCGCTCAGGGCCGCTATCAGCGCGCTCGGTCCGGGCACAGTGATACGTGATGCCGTGCTGGCGCGCTTCACGAACAAGGCGGAAGCCCGGATCACTGATCAGCGGGGTGCCGGCATCGCTGATCAGGGCGATTTCCGCGCCGCTCTGCAGCAGGCTGACTATGGCCATCGCCTGGGCTCGCTCATTGTGGTCGTGATAGGCCCGGGTCGGGGTGGAAATCCCGCAGGCAGAGAGCAGCTTTGCCGAGTGCCGGGTGTCTTCAGCCAGGATTAAACTAACCTGTGACAGAATCTCCCTGGCCCTGTCACTGATATCTCCGAGGTTACCGATCGGGGTGGCGACAATATAGAGAATCCCGGTTTTGCTGTTCATGTAAGGGTTTCGTATACTTTGGCATTATTCGAATAAAACTGCTTTCTGGAAAACTTATAACATGTTTGGGTGTGATCTGTTGAAACCGGGCGATTGTGTCCGTGCTGCCGTATATATTATTGTTGCTGCGACCATGCTGGCGCTTGGCGGCTGCGGCGGTGGACCGCAACGTCGGCCAGTGGAAGAACCGCTTGTGGTGGAAGATGTCCTCGAACAGGCCCCGGCCGAAGCGGTTGTCGAAGAACCTGTTGTTATCAGCCACGGACTGCAGGATGACGAACAGATTGTCGTGCTCGATGATCCGTGGGACCTGGTGCAGCAAGCCAACAACGCCGCGGTCTACGAAGCCCCGGGCCTGCTGATTCGTGCCATTAACGAGTTTATAGATCGCGGTGAGATACAGACCGCCCGCAGCATTATCGACCAACTGGAAGTTTATCCCCTGACCCCGGATGAGCGATTCCGGCTTAATATCATCCGCGCACGGGTAGCCCAGGCCAGCGGCGAATCAGCCCAGGCTCTGGATATGCTGGCAATCGTTAACCTGAACCAGCTGCGGGATGTCGAGCTGCGAAAGCAGGTTCTGGAAACCCTGGCCGATGCCCAGGTTTCCCTGGGCCGTTTATCGGACGCGGCGGCATCACTGCTTGATCTGGACCGTTTAAGCACCGGGCAGGAGAGGGTAAATGTGCAGCAGCGAACCCTGCAGTTGCTGCAGGCAATGAATCCGCTGCACATTTCCCTGCTCCAGGAAAAATACCGACACCCCGACCTGGCTGGCTGGGTCGCCCTGGCCGATACCCTCAATTCCACAACCCCTCAATATCTCGAATCTGACCTGCAGAACTGGCGCCTGGTCTACCCCGGCCATCCGGTCCTGCCCGAAGTGCTTGACCAGTCCATAGGAACTGTGCAGCTGACAAGCTATCGCCAGATCGCATTGTTGTTGCCGCTCACATCGGGTTACGGCAACGCCGCCCAGGCCTTCTATGACGGATTCATGGAAGCCCAGTCCCGGGATCCGGCGTACCTGAGACCCGAAGTTATCCTTTACGATATCGGCGGCGAGCCCGGCCTCAGTTCATTGTATTACCAGGCTGCGCTCAATGACGGCGCCGACTTTATTGTTGGGCCGCTTGGGCGCAAAGCGTCTGAAAGCCTGCTGGCCAACCTCGCCTCCGAAACCGACACCCTGGTGATCGCCAATATTCCTGAAGGCAGGGATACGAAAAACCTGTTCAGCATCAGCCTGTCGCCGGAGGATGAGGCACGCCAGGTCGCGGAAAAGGCCTACTCCGAAGGCTATCGTCAAGAACAGCTCTTTCCCGAAGGATATCTCTGACTACACCAGGATAATCCAGAAATTGCTGGGGCTCGACAAAAGCATCGCCCGGTATCGCCTGCTTGAGGCACAGAGCGGGGTAGACCTCAAGTTCACGCCGCGGCGCAATGAAGACAGGGATTTCCTCTTCCTTGCTGCGAACCATGACCAGGCCAGACTGGTAGTCCCGCAGCTGCGATTTTTCCAGGCCCATGACCTGCCTCTCTACGCAACCTCTTATGTGTACAGCGGCAAGCCTGAACCCGCCGTCGATGCGGATCTTGACGGGCTTGTATTCGGAGATATGAAATGGATGCTGGACGGCGTCGGGCTATATCGGGTAAAAGTTGCCGAAGAAGCTGCCCGTAAGGCCGCCGAGAAGGCTGCTGCTGAAGCGGCTGCCCTGGCGGCGGCGGAAGCAGAAGCGCTGGCGCTAGCCGGCGAAGACGGAACCGAAAATGCAGATGGCCAAGATGAAGAGGCCGCTGAAATCGATACTGAAGGTGGAGCAGACGATGCCGATACCGAAGGTGATTCGCCGGGGCTGGAGCTCGTCGAGGACGGTGAAATCATTGTGCTTGACCCGGTTACCGGTGAACCGATGGAAGACAGTGACCTCGACCTCGAGTTTGTTGCAGAATTTACTCCCCCGCGCAGGCCCTACCAGGACACCAAATTGGACCGGTTATATGCCCTTGGCATGCAAAGCTATCAGGTAATTCCCAGGCTCAACGGGCTGAGGGGAAGCTCGTGGAACCGTTTCATTGGAGATGCCATGACGGTCAGTGTCGATGAAAGCGGCGAAGTGATCCGGCATCCGGTATGGTCTGTTTTCAGGGCCGGTCTGCCCGAGCCGGTCTACAACCCGGGCTCGGTATCCGCGGAACTCCAGCACATTCAGTAAACCACTTGAAAGCGCCTCATCTACGGACCGGTGAGAATGCAGAATCTGCCGCGGCGAGATTCCTGGTGCGGCGCGGATACAGGCTGGTGGAGAAAAATTTCAGGAGTAGATACGGCGAGATCGACCTGGTCATGCTCGATCGTCAATGCCTGGTGTTTGTCGAGGTACGTTACCGCAGGAACGACGCCTATGGCGGCGCACTGCAAAGTGTGAGTGCCGCGAAGCAGGCCAAACTGAGGCGTACTGCCGAATCCTATTTGCAGCGGGCCGGCCTGCCCGAATTCGAAGAGTGCCGATTTGACGTGGTCGCAGTGAGCGGAAGCTCTCCTGATTTTAATTTCGATCTCGTTACCAGTGCATTATGGTAGTACTCCCGGGTTTACTGCGAAATGTTGGCAGGTAACGGGGGCGACAGTCTCCGGGCGTAGAAATCAGTAACGATTCAGCTAACTCAAGGTATACTAGCCCGAATAATTCATGAAGGCGGACCAGGATTTGAAAATGGCTAATTTGTTCTAATAGATTTCATTATTATTATGAATTCGGTGCCCTTACAGCTTTGTCCTTCTGTCATTAGACCCAATTTGGCGTCGCCTCTTGTACGATCCCCCTCAAAACGTAGCTACCGCTATGCTTCTTCGGGTGATCGTCCAACGGGCTTAACCAAATTGACCCTAAAGACAGACCTTCATGAAATATCCGGGCTAGCGCCACCGAATTTGGCGACACTCACCACCGCATTTTTAGGAGAAAATGAAAATGATCCAGATGACGAGCAACCATACCGTGTGGATAAAATCATTGCTTGCTGGCCTGCTGCTAATCATGTCCACGCAACTGCTCACCGCCTGCCTGCCTATATTTGTCGGGACCGTGACGGTGACCGCTGTGGACCTGTATATGGAACGTCGGACTATCGGCCGAACTATCGATGACAACACTCTTGAACTGAAGCTGCGCACGGACTACCTGAGTGACGAGAACCTGGGGAGCGCGGTCAATGTCAGCGTTACTGTTATTAATGGAATCGTACTGTTGACTGGGGAAGTGCATAACGACAACCAGCGCAAGCACGCGGAAAAGCTGGCCAGGTCCTATACCGAGACCCGCGAGGTGGTTAACGAGCTGGAGTTATCCGGCAGGACCAACCTCAACAGCCGCGCCAATGATACCTACATCACCGGAAAAGTTAAATCGAAGCTGATCCGGGCGGATGGTGTACCGTCGACCAATATCAAGGTGGTAACAGAACGGGGCAAAGTCTACCTGCTTGGACTGGTAACAAAGCAAGAGGCTGAAGCCGCGGTCAAGGCGACCCAGACCATTAGCGGGGTCACCCACATCGTCAAGGTGTTCGAATATATCGACTCCTGAGTGCTGCTGTCTGTAATGGCCGACAACAACAACCTGCCAGAGCGGGTTTTCCAGGCCCGGGAAACACAACGCATCGACCAGGTGGTCAGTACCCTGCCGCGTCCGCTGGTGTTCACCAATGGCTGCTTCGATATTCTGCATCGCGGCCATGTCAGCTACCTGGAAACGGCGGCCGGACTGGGTGCTTCCCTGGTAGTAGGCGTGAATTCTGACGAGTCTGTGCAAAGCCTGGGCAAGGACAGCAGCCGGCCATTCAACGGCCTTGATGACCGATTGGCCGTACTCGCTGCACTGCGCTGCATCGATGCTGTGATTGCATTCAACGAAGACACCCCGCTGCAACTGATATTGAAGGTCCACCCTGATATCCTGGTAAAGGGCGGTGACTGGGCGATTCCGGACATTGTCGGCGGCAGGGAAGTGAGCGAATGGGGCGGCGCGGTTCACTCCATCGAGTTCGAATATGATCGCTCGACCAGTGGACTGATAGACAGGATTCGTTCCTGACCCCTGCTTCTCCGTTCCCGTTCTCCATTACTTCTTTCCCGCGGAAGCGGGAATCTTCCAAACGCGGCAGAGCCTTGAATTAGATTCCCGTTTTCACGGGAATGTGGCGAGGGGGCGAGAACTCGCCAGGGCATTACGGCGCCCATGGAGATCCCCGCTTTCGCGGGGACGGGGACGGGGACAGGGCGCGGGGACGAGCGCAGTTTAATAGTGCGGCGGCCGCTCGTCCGTGGAGGAATCGCCGGCACCCGGCTGTTCGGCAAGTAGCCGCAGTTTCGACTCAAGTACGGCCAGCTTTTTCTCGAGTTCGGTAAAGCGGGCAGACTGGTCGATCAGCTGCTGGCTCATGGTCTCCAGGGCCTGTTGCTGTTCCATAAGCAGAATCTGCAGCTCGGTGATATTCTCGTCCACGTGCATTGATCCTGTGTGTTTATACCGACGGGTTAAGCCGGGGAAAACGATTCCCTGAAAAATCGCAGCCAGTTCTGGCCCATTATCTTTTCCACATCAGCACCGTCAAACCCGGCCTGCTTCAGGCCATCGGCAATGACGCCGTAATGGGTTGAATTGCCAAACCAGCCTGGCTGCTCGGGCCAGCCGGCGTTGCCCGCAGACCCTTCACCGTAATCGGCGACCCGGCTCCAGCGCCCGTTGCGCATCCAGGTCACCACTGAATCCGGCTGGTCCTGGCACAGGTCGGAGCCGATGCCAATATGGTCGATGCCCATAAGCTCCGCTGCCTGCACCACCATGGTACAAAATTCCTCGAGGGTACAATCGGGTCCCGTTTTTGAGGTGAAAGGGATACAGGCTGAAACCCAGCATGCCGCCGCTGTCACCGAGTGCTTTCAGTACCGTATCGGACTTGTTGCGCAATGCCGGCTCGAAAAACGTCGGGTTGGCATGGGTAATTGCAATGGGTCGCTCCGACAGCTCAATAGCCTCCAGGGTGGATTGCTCGGCGCTGTGGGACATATCGATGACCATGCCGACCCGGTTCATCTCACGGATCACCTGTTTGCCGAAGCGGGTGATACCCGGATCATTTTCCTCGTAGCACCCAGTTGCCAGCAGGCTCTGGTTGTTGTAGCTCAGCTGCATGAATCGCACACCCAGGGTATGGAATATTTCCACCAGGGAATAGTCGTCCTCAATGGGCGAGCAGTTCTGGAAGCCGAAAACAACACCAGTTTTTCCGCGATCTTTTGCCGCCATTACCTCATCGGCGGACCCCACCTTGCAGATCAGGTCAGCATGTTGTTCAAACAACTGGTTCCATTTGCCTATGTTGCGCAGGGTTTCAAGACAGGTTTCGTGGTAGGCGATGGTGACGTGGACGCAGTCCAGCCCCCCCTGCCTCATCTCCTCGAAGACCTTGCGGCTCCAGTTCGAGTATTGTAATCCGTCGATGGTCAACATTTTACCGGCTGCTCCTTAATCAGGCTTTCAGATAAGTGGTTTTCACCTGGGTGTAAAACTCGGCCGCGTAGCTGCCCTGCTCGCGCGAGCCAAAGCTGGAATTATTGCGGCCACCGAAAGGCACATGGTAGTCCGTTCCCGAAGTCGGCAGGTTGATCATGACGCAGCCTGTTCTCGAATGCCTCTTGAAATGACTGGCCCTGGACAGCGATGTGGTAACCACGCTGGAAGTCAGCCCGAACTCGGTATCATTGGCCAGCGCCAGCGCCTCGTCATAGTCCGCGGCGCGGATGACGCAGGTGATTGGCCCGAATATCTCGTCCCGGTTGATCTGCATGGCGTTATTGCCATTGATAAACAGCGCCGGTTCCATGTAGTGACCCGGAGTCTCCAGCTGCAGCGGCTCACCGCCACAAACCAGCTCCGCCCCTTCTTTTTTCCCCACATCCAGGTAGTGCAGATTCTGCTTCAATTGTCCACTATCCACTGCTGGACCAATATTAGACTTTTCGTCCAGCGCATGCCCCACAACCAGGTTTTTCATTGCCGCCTGCATCGCATCCACGAAGCGGTCATGTATGCCCTCGGTGACGATAATTCGCGAAGAGGCCGTGCACTTTTGCCCGGTGCTGCCAAAGGCCCCGCCCACGGCACAGGATACTGCGGTATCGAGGTCTGCATCGTCCAGTACCACCAGCGGATTCTTGCTGCCCATTTCCATCTGCAGCCTGGTCAGGTTTTCCGCTGCCGCAGCGGCAATTCTCCTGCCCGTGGCCAGTGAGCCGGTAAATGTGATGGCATCCACATCCATTGAGGTAATGATGGCTTCACCGACGCTTCGTCCGGCACCAAGAACCATGTTGACCAGGCCGTCAGGCAAATCCTGGTCGGCGATGATTTCCATCAATGCCGTAGCGCTGGCGGGGGTCAGGTTGGCTGGCTTCCAGACCACGCCGTTTCCATAGGCAATAGCGGGAGCCAGTTTCCAGCACGGCAACGCAGTGGGGAAATTCCACGGCGTAATGATGCCTATTACCCCCATGGGCTCCCGGGTCACCTGGACTTCAACGCCGGGCCGCACAGATTCGCAAATATCCCCCATCTGCCGCAATACTTCGGCAGCGTAGTAGGTAAAAAACTGCCCGGCCCGGTAAACCTCGCCTTTTCCTTCGGGCAGGGTCTTGCCCTCTTCCCGGCACAGCAGTTCTCCAAGATCGGCGCAGCGATCCATCAGTGCGGTGCCAATAGCCATCAAAACATTGTAACGCTGCTCCAGGCCGCTATCCTGCCAGGTCTGCTGGGCAACCGCCGCAGCCGCAATGGCTTCCTCGACCTGGCCGGTACTGGCCTGGGCGAACTCGCCAATGACTTCCCGGATGTCCGACGGGTTGATATTCGGGACGGTGTTTTCCCCGGCGACCCATTGGCCGTTGATGTAATTGCTGGTTTGCATAGGTGTGAACTGGTTAATTTAGTATGATCCGGAACTTAACCCGTTAACGCGGCTAATCCAAGTACCAACACCGTACCACATAAATAAACAGACAGAATTATCATGACCACCATCAACCTCACTCTCGCCGACGTTCACAGGATTGCCTGGGATACCCTGGCCGCGAACGGCTGCAATGACGACAACGCCAGCGCCATTGCCGATACCATCACTGTAGCCGAGCGAGACCTGTGCCATGCCCACGGACTGTTTCGTCTGCCCGGCTATGTTGCCTCCCTGAAAAGCGGCAAGGTCAATGGCAACGCCTCACCGTCGGTTGAACAACTGGCTCCGGCAGTACTGCGAACCGATGGCGACGACGGCTATGCCCCGCTGGCACTGAAAACCGCCCGTGATCCTCTGGTTAAATGTGCCAAGGAAAACGGTATTGCCGCGATGGCCATGATCAAGGTGCACCACTTTGCAGCGCTGTGGGTGGAAATTGAATCCCTGACGGAACAGGGCCTGGCGGCCATGGCGTTCACTGCCTATACCCCGTCCGTGGCCCCGGCGGGTGGTACCAGGCCTTTCTTTGGCACCAATCCCATGGCCTTCGGCTGGCCCCGCTCCGGACAGCCTCCCATGGTCTGGGACCAGGCCACGGCGACCCAGGCCAGGGGTGAAGTGATGATTGCGGCCCGGGAAGGCCATGAGCTGCCAGAGGGCGTGGGCATCGACAGGGACGGCAACCCCAGTACCGACCCCAATGCTGTGCTGGAAGGCTGCCTGCTGCCCTTCGGCGGTTACAAGGGGGCATCCATTGCCCTGATGATCGAACTGCTGGTAGGCCCACTGATCGGCGAGCGCTGCAGCTTCGAAGCCGCAGCTGCCGATAATAAAGATGGCGGCCCACCCCGGGGCGGCGAACTGCTCATCGCCATGGATCCCACAAAATTCGGCAACCCCGAAGACCCCTTCAGCCACGCCGATAGGCTTTTCAGCGAGTTACTGAGTATTGACGGCACCCGACTGCCTGGCGATCGCAGGGTAAAGAACCGGGCCATTTCTGCCCAGGAAGGAATTTCTATACCCCAGAGTTTGATGGATAAAATTGAATCGTTGTCGGGTTAGGCAACTTCCAACAAGATCCCCGTTTGCCCGGGGATGGATAAAGAGTGAGGCATTCCCGCAGAAGTGGGAATCTTTTTAAACAAGGGCTCTGCGAGGGTTACGAGATCCCCGCTTTCGCGGGGACGGGGACGGGCCAGCTAGGCGCCCAGAACAATATCAAATCGTCCCTGGTATTCACCCGAACCATCCGTGGAGAGCGCCACGGTCAGTGATCGCTTCTCCTCATCAGACAGGCGGCGATACAAAAAATCGTCCACGTTGCCGGGTTCCCCTTCGACATACATCTGGGTGGTTAGCAATTCACGACCCCCACTATCGAACACCTTGAAATGGATATGCGGGGTACGTCCGGTATAAGGTACCGGGCGGATTGTTCGAAAGCTGTATTGCCCCTCCGGCCCGGTCAGCGCCCTCCCAAATCCCTGGAAGTAGCGGTCTCTGCCATCACTGCGATCAAGATGATGCAGGTAACGCCCGTTGGCATCACACTGCCAGATCTCCACCCGGGCATTTTTCAATGGCAGCCCCGAAGCCGATAGCACGATCCCGGAAAGATGCAGTATCTCACCCCCCGCCTCCCGGGTTTCATGTTCAAGCCTGACCAGGTCGTTGTCCATATCATCGAAGCGATCCGGGCTTTGCGGGTAAAACGGCCCTTCGGACTGGCTGGATGTAATGTCGATACTGGCCTTCACCGTGTGTGCAATACCCAGCACACCAGTACCCAGGAATGCTCCCAGCAGTTTCCTTCGGCGCCGGTGAAAGTTTGCGCGCTTGTTTCGGCTATTCTTTTTCATAACGGATTAGATTGCACCTGTTGAAGTAAAGTTCCCTGATCAATCAAGCGAGAGGGAAGATTGAAACAGGATTCGCGGAAAATGGTACCGGAATCGAAACCAGGCTACCCCGGATCCCGCTTCAACGCCTGGCACATACAATGCACCCCACCGCCGCCCGGGGTGATCATTGAGACATCGGGGTCGTAGATTTCGAGGCCGTGGGCGCGGGCTTTTTCTTTCAGCACCTTGCTCTTCTCGGGCAGCAGGATGCGGTCGTTACCGAGGGCGACGACGTTGCAGCCGAGGTCGAGAGTATCCTGGAAGGGCACGGATACAATTTCGATTTTCTTTGCCTTAAGCCAGTCCACTACGTCGGGATCGGTAGATTCCAGGCACACTGCGGCCAGCTTGGGGGCCAGCATCACTACCATGAGGTCGATATGGACATAGAACGGGTCGATGTCGGTGAGCATGACTTCCCAGCCTTCGGCTTCGAACCAGGTTTTCAGTTGCACCGCGGATTCTTCCTGGCTCCTGCCCTCGTAGCCTTCCCAGCCGATCAGTACAGTGCCGGGTTCGATGACGTTGAAATCCCCGCCTTCGAAGGCGCCGGCGGTGACATAGTCGTAGATGGGGATGCCGAGGCGTTCAAAGGTTTCGATGGCGCGGAAGTTCTCGCCACGCCGCCACCAGTTGGCCATGCTGGTAATTATTGCGCCGTAAGGCGTCATCACCGATGAATCCCGGGCGAAAATCTGGTAAGGCAGGGCCGGGTCTGGTTCGTGCAGGTGGACGGTGACACCGGCTGATTGGTAGGCGGCGATCATCTCTGCGTGCTGCTTCTTTGCCACCTCTGAATCGAAGGTGTAATTTCGGCGGATACTCTTTTTGGAAACCGAGCTGGTTTCCAGCCACTGGTAGTGGTCTGCCGGGCCAAGGAGGATATCTCGCAGTACGCCATAGTCGCAGTCGGCGCCCCAGTTAGTGAGCGCAGGGGTACCGCCGCCTTCGTTTCGGCAGCGCAGGGAAAAGTTGGGGTTCATGGATTCGACAATGTTGTTGGATACCGCGCTATTCTAACCTTGTCCCCGCGCAAGCGGGGATCTCGCCAAGGCATTCCGGTGCCCAATGAGATTCCCGCTTTCGCGGGAAAGTGGCGTGTGTAGGACTGGAAAGTGGGGAGTGTGGCGTGGGAACGTAGAAGTAGGGGCGGACGCAACCTCCGGTGACCCCGTCCCCGCGAATCCTGTCCCCGACCCGTCCGCGGGAATGCCAGGGCCAGGGAAGTAATGATAAACTCCGCTCCACAATCATTGCACAAACGAGAATAGAACGATGGACAGAAAATTTGTTGCTACCGGCCTGGGATTTGGCATATTGGGCCTGGGGCTGGGGATTTACATGGCGGCATCCAAAAACCATGGCCAGCTGGTTACCCATGCACATATCATGCTGGTGGGTTTCGTGGTGTCGTTTATATACGGCGTGTGCCACAAGCTGTGGCTCGGTAATAACGAATCCGGCCTGGCCAGGATCCAGTTCTACCTGCATGTGATTGGTGCCATAGGCATTACCGTGGGGCTTTTCCTGATGTATGGCGGCATCGTGGCCGCGGAAACAATCGAGCCGGTGCTCAGCATATCGTCCATTGCCGTACTGCTTGGCATGATCCTGATGAAGGTGTTATTCGTTCGCTCGAAGAACGCCTAGACAGCCGACTGGATAAACAACACCCCTGATGCAGTCGTTTATCGAGGGCATTCCCAAGGCAGAGCTGCATCTACACATCGAGGGCACGCTGGAGCCCGGGCTGATGTTTGCACTGGGCCAGCGCAATGGCATCGCCATGCCATTTTCCAGCGTGGAGGAAGTGCGGGCGGCGTACCGCTTCACCAACCTGCAGTCGTTTCTCGATATCTATTACCAGGGTGCCAACGTGCTCATAACCGAGCAGGATTTCTATGACATGACCTGGGCCTACCTGCAGAAATGCAGGGAGCAGAACATCCTCCACACCGAGATTTTCTTCGACCCCCAGACCCATACCGACCGCGGCATCGCCTTCGATATCGTCGTCAATGGCATTCACCAGGCACTCAAGGACGCTGAAGGTTTGTACGGCATGACTACCGGGTTGATCCTGTGTTTCCTGCGCCATCTCAGCGCCGACGCCGCCATGGACACCCTGGACATGGCCTTGCCTCATGCAGACAAAATTATCGCGGTGGGACTGGATTCTTCTGAAATGGGGCACCCGCCGGAGAAATTCGCGGCAGTGTTCGAGCGCGCGCTGTCTGAGGGCTTCCTGACCGTCGCCCACGCCGGGGAGGAAGGGCCTCCTCAGTATATATGGAGTGCACTGGATGTGCTGAAAGTGTCGCGTATCGACCACGGCGTGCGCTGCGAAGAAGACGATTCCCTGGTTGCCAGGCTTGCAAAGGAACGGACTCCACTCACCGTCTGTCCCCTTTCCAACACCGCACTCAAGGTGTACCCGAATATGCGGGAACATAATCTCAAGCGATTGCTGGACCGCGGCCTTTGCATTACCATCAACTCCGATGACCCCGCCTATTTCGGAGGCTACATGAATGAAAACCTGTTCGCCATCAGCGATGCCCTCGAACTCAGCAGGGACGATATTACTGCCCTGACGGGGAATGGCTTCAGGGCATCTTTCCTGCCTGAACAGAAAATCAATCAATACCTGGAGGAACTGGAACAGTACGTCGATACCGCAAACAAGTAGATATTTGCGGACAGTTTCGCCCACTTTCCACCTTCAACCTGCCAATGCCTGCGACCCCCGAACCGAGCGTAAGCCAGCGCGTCGCCATCATCGCCTTTGCCCTTGGCGCGCTGTACTTTGCCTACGCTTTTATCCAGCGCGTTACCCCGAGCATCATGACGGTTGAGCTGATGCGAGATTTCAAGGTTGGTGGCGCCGCCCTGGGTTCGCTGTCGGCGTTCTATTTCTGGACTTACGCCGCCATCCAGCTGCCCGTGGGCATGCTTACCGATCGCTTCGGACCACGCAAGCTAATGAGCCTGGCCCTTGGGGTGTGCGCCATCGCAGCATTCGGTTTTGCCACCAGCGACTCGCTGTTCCTGGCTTCCTTCTGGCGCGCCATTATCGGTGGCTCCGTGGCCTTCGCCTTCGTCGGCACCCTGGCCATTGCCGGCTACTGGTTTCACCATTCCCGCCACGCCATGCTGGTCGGGGTATTGCAGTGCGTCGGCATGCTCGGGGCGATATTTGCCCAGGCGCCATTGCGCCCGGTGGTGGAAAACATTGGCTGGCGCAACACCATGACTATACTTGCAGGGGTTGCGGTGGTGCTGGCCTTGCTGTTGTTCCGGCTGATTCCGCGGCGCTCGGACGACCAGCGCATCAGGAAGATAGACCGCGTCGAGACCAGCAGCAATATCCTCACCGGACTCAAATCCGTTGCCACCAATCCCCAGAGCTGGCTGTGTGCCCTGATCGGCTTCGGCATGGCTTCCACCATGCTCTCCTTCAGCGGCCTGTGGGCCGTGCCCTGGCTCAGTACCGTACACGGCTACACCACCACCGAAGCCGCCGGTATTGCCTCCACCCTGTTCCTGGGCTGGGCGCTGTTTTCACCGCTGGTGGGCTGGATATCCGACCGAATCGGCCGCCGCAACATTCTGATGCAGGTGGGAGCGGCGATCTACATCGCCCTTTTCGCCTTGCTGGTGTTCCGCACCCCGGACAGCACCGCCGGCCTCATGGCACTGATGTTCATGGCCGGGGCATTTGGTTCCTCGGTGACGGTGTGCTTCATCGTCTCCAAGGAACACAACGACCCGGCCTACGCCAGCACCGCGGTCAGCCTCATGAATATGTTCGTGGTCGGCTCCGGCGCGGTCATGCAGCCGCTCATCGGCTGGCTGCTGGACCGTAACTGGGACGGGCAAATTGTAGAAGGGGCGCGGATATACAGTGCCGATGCCTACACCACCGGCTTTACCAGCCTGCTGGTGGTGATGACGGCGGCGCTGGTGGGGACGTTCATACTGAGGGAAACGTGGTGCAAACCGGCGTACCATAGCGATGATGAGTTGCCTTCATGATAGCGTATTTTTGCATATTGTAAATCACGTAAATTATGGTGACAGCTTCCTTAATTCACTCCGTGTGTAAATCGTAATTCCAGAATTAAGGTAACTGTCACCATAATTCAATTCTTCTGTATCCCCTGGTAAATGTTAAACGAAATACTTATCCGCTGACCCGCTTCGCCTTCCAGTTCCGACAGGTTGGGTTGCACCTCATGCTGCAGCCAGGCCGGGAACAGGATCAGTCGCCCTACCTTGGGATCGTAAAACACTTCCGACCACACCGCGCGTTTTCTCGATTCCTTGGTATGGTAACGAATGTTATAGACCTGGGCCTGGGGGCGCGGGTCCTGGAAGTAGATCTTGCCGGAGTTTTCCGGCCCATAAACATAGTACACCCCACTCCAGGCCGAGCCCGGGTGGGTATGCACCCGATTAAAAGCAAATTTCGGGCTGACATTAGCCCACATGTTGGAGATCACCGGTATGGAATTTTCCTGGTAGCCGAGGTTGTTGAACACTTCCTTGGCCGCGGAAACGATATAGCGGGCAATCTCGGTGAAGTTCGAATCTTTCTCCAGGTTGTCCATGCTGTGCCAGGCACCCAGGGCCTGCACGTTGGATTTGACGATACCCTTGGGATCGGCTTCGCGCAGTGCACGGATATGGGTGGCCAACTCGGCGCTCACTCTTTCGCCATCGGGCAGGTCTGAAAAGTACAGGTGGGTGGCGAAATAGGATTCCCGGTTGAGCTTGGGCGGTGCAACAGCCTGCTTTTTCACGGATTTTTTCCTGGCTGGCGTTTTCGAAGTGGCTTTCGACTTCTTCCCAACCGAGGCCTTTTTCCTGGACGTCGTTTTTGCCGACGCTTTCTTCTGTGCCGGCTTTTTCTTTGCGACTATTTTCTTCCTGACCGGCTTCTTCTTCGATACTGCCTTTTTTCGGGGCGCTTTTTTCTTCGTTAGCTTCTTTTTTGACACTGCCGGGCCGGATTTGGTTCTGCTCGACTTTTTCTTCGTTGCCTTGGCCATAACTGACTGTGATTCCCTGGAATCGGTAATATTCTCAAGGCACGTAGCATAACGTCCTGCATCAACAGTATCAATCACCAGGCAAGAATTCCGGCAACCAGGGTGATCTGGTATTATTTCCGGAACTTCGCAACAATCATTGCAACCCCGTTAATAAAAAGGAGTACAAAAGTGGAAGACCTTGAAACATGGCTGGACCGTGTCTATGCATCCGGGGGCGATCGGCAAACCCTGGACCGGCTATACGATGAATGGGCGAACGATTATGACCAGCAGATCTGGGCGTCGGGCAATCCCTATATTGCCATCGCCGCTGGCTTGACCGGGCGTTATGTAGCGGATTCTGATGCAAGAATTCTCGACGCCGGTTGCGGCACCGGCAACATGGCCCAGGTCCTGCACCAGATGGGCTACAACAATCTCGAAGGGCTGGACCCGTCCGCGGGCATGCTGGAAATCGCCCGCAACAAGGGAATCTATAGCGCACTCTATCCGCTGTTCCTGGGCCAATCCATTGACCTCGCAGATAACAGCTATGACGCGGTGGTGGCGTCCGGGGTATTGACCCACGGCCATGCCCCGCCACAATCCCTGGACGGCATCCTCGGCATCACCCGCCCCGGCGGCGTGATCATTTTTTCCCTGTCCAGGATTGCCCATGACGAATACGGCTTCGGCGAGAAAATGACTGAACTGGATGAAACCGGTGCCTGGACCCAACTGCACCGCTCCCGGCTGTTTCGCACCTACCCCTTCTCGGACAAGGAAGCTCACCTGCGACACTGGGTGTGTGCCTATCGGAAGACCCCGTCCCCGTGAAAACGAAACAAGGACCCCGTCCCCGCGAAGGCGGGGATCTGTCAAACCCCGCAGAGCGCTTAGCGAGATCCCCGCTTTCGCCGGGAAGTAACGGGCAAGATCCTCGCTTTCGTGGGAAACAAGGGGTCGGGCGCGGGAAGCCCCTTCAATATTCCTTATGAGGAATCTTGATCCTGTCCCTGTCCGCAGTCCTGCTGCTTACCGGGGTACTGGCGCGGCTCTCGAAATAGATGATCAGCAGCCCGCTGAAAATGATCAGCGCGGTACCTGCCATGGAAATCCAGTCGGGCCAGTCACCCCACAGGTAGAATCCCACCGCCAGCGCCACCGGCATAGAAGCGTATTCGAACGGCGCCACAACCGGGGCCTGGGCCAGGCGATAGGCCTGGGAAAGGAAATAACCGCCGAAGGCGACAATCACCCCACACAGAACCAGCAGCCAGAAATCGGATATTGTGGGCCAGCTCCATGCCCGCAGCAGGAAATCGAATGTCGGGTTGTCAAATTTGTTGAGTTTTCCGTCGCCGATCAAAAACCCGGACGCAGTGCTGATGATGATGAATGCCACCTGGATGTAGAATGTCAACGTACCTGCCTTTTCCTGCATGCCGAGCTTGCGGGTCACCATCTGCATGGCGGCATAGGTCAAAGCAGCCAGGATCGGCAGCACGCTGGCCAGTTTGAATACATCCGCACCGGGCCGCACTATGACGATAACCCCGATCAGGCCAATGAAGATTGCGGCCCAGCGTGGGGCGCCAACCCGCTCGCCGAGTATGGGCTGCGACAGCATGCAGATAAACAGGGGGGCGACGAAAAACAGCGCCACCGTTTCGGCAAGGGGCAGCGAGGCCAGGCCGAGGAAGAAAAACATATTGGCAAACACCAACAGGCCGCCGCGAAACAGGTGCAGCCAGGGGCGCCGGGTTTTCAGCAGGTGAAATCCGCCCTCCAGCCGAATAAATACCAGCACCACGACAATGGCAATCCAACCCCGCAACAGCATTAATTCATGCAGGGCATAGCGGGGGCTCAGCCATTTTATTATTGAATCGCTGAATGTCAGGAAGACCAGCGCCACCAGCAGGCACAGGATTCCCTGGGTGTTGGGGTTCAGGTTTCGGTATGGGGTCACTTACGTGTTTTTAAGGTTAGCCTGGATTTTCGGCGCAGTGTGTCACAATTCATGGGGCGATGGTACAGGCTCCGTCCCCGCGAAAGCGGGGATCACATTGGGCGCCGGGAACTCTTGACGAGATCCCCGCTTTCGCGGGGATGGAAGTGGGGCGGGGACGGGGTGGGGGATTAGGGTATGGAAATGCTGTACCATCCACTTTTTCGCAGCTTCCATCGTATCCTGTCCCTCACCCGGATCGCCAATCCACTATGACTGTCTCCCTGATCCCGAAATCTGAATTTGTCGGCCTCGACGGTGTCACCCACCTGTGCGCCGGTGGCGAAACCCCCATGTTGAAATCCCATCAGCAGGCGATTTCCCGCTTCATGACGGACAAGGCCCGCGGCGAGAAGGCCCGTGAGCTTGAGGCGCATACGGTGGAGGAAGCGCGCAGGAAATGTGCCCAACTGTTTAATGTAACAGCTGAAGATATCACCTTTCTTTCCAAC
>PVMK01119889.1_pt1 | contig 17619 bp, 17 predicted proteins | sample 1853481 | NCBI WGS metagenome assembly PVMK01 (sample SAMN08533507, study PRJNA380276) | Marine sediment metagenome, whole genome shotgun sequencing project. | reverse complement strand
ATTCTTCAGGGGAACAACTAAATGCGATGGCGCTCGCTATGGTCTCGAATATATCGGGTGAATGGGCCGCCTCAAGTCCCGAAGCTATCCTCGGTGAAGCCGAAGGCGGTAACCGGAAAAATATTCTGGATACCGAACTAACTGCCCGGGCCGGCACCTACGATGGCCATGTAATTCGTATTGTTCGCGGTACTAATCACGGCCAGACCCGAAAAATTTCCCGGCAAGTCAGCGGCAAAATTACAGTCGATAAAGCATTTGAAAACCCCTGTGATACTACAACCCACTATGTCATTGAGACTGTGCCACGACTTGCACCCAGCTATGACCTGTACCGGATAAATCTGGCGGCAAAGGGTCTTGAACAAAAGAACTTTGAAGAATCTCTGTCACGTCTTACCTTCGGGCTGGGCCAGATCCGTCGGCCCAGCATGCGCAGTTCCGGCGAGATCATGTTTACAACACTGCGGACGGGCTGGCAATCTGATCGGCCCTTCTACAATGGAGCAGTGTTTCGCACCTTTTACAATGGCGGGAACTACCACACCCATTACGGCAACCGCTCGGTAGTTCCCATACTGTCCGATAATAATGAGTTGCCCAATGGACTCGAGGTTCGGGTTGGTCGGGATGCAGACTCCTACTGGGGTGGAGCACTACTGGTTTCAGATCATCAGTTCGGGCCGACTATTGATCCTGCCAATCCAATTGACGACCTTGATCACCCCTTTGCCAACGGTATGCCCAAACATGGCATGCACCAGTTTTTTCGTGGCTGGGTGTCACTCGATGAGGATGTCACCATGCAGGGCATATCCAGTGGTGGTGCATACCGGGACCCTCATGCAGCACCGGATGGCACGATCCTGGTCGCTTATGCATCCGGCCCGATTGATCTCTCTGATCCTGAGCAGGCACCCGATTTTAATATTGTCCGTCTGCGTGCCGATCCCTCACTGCAGTCAGCGGATGGCCTGAAGGGCGGCTCGGTACAACGCGAACGGGTTGCAGGCAACAAAAACAGCAGTGAGCTCTGGCCCCGGCCGGTTGTTGTAAGGGCGAAGGAAGGGTTAAAGAAATCACCTAAATGGGCAACCGATCTTTTTGGCAAGCCAGGAACTGAAAAGGGCCTCCCCGCCTACAGTGAGGATACGCCGGCACAACTGGTGGTCTTCGACATGGTCCTGCTCGATGTATTTTTTGAACAGAATTTGCCCGCAGGTGTACGCAAGTTCATGGACAGGAACTGCACGGATTGTGGCGCGGACTACAGCATTGATGACCAGATTAGTTATGCCCGAGTGATTGGCGCACAACCACTGGCAGCAGGTGAAGCAGGCCCACCCAAACGTTACGTCATTGCAGAAGTGCCCCTCGAGAAGGACGGTTCCTTCCAGGTAGTCATACCTTCATCAGTCAGCTTTGATATCCAGTCGCTCAATGCCGAACGGATGGCGCTGCACTCCCCTAATCGCTGGCTTTATACACTGCCCGGAGAAAAGCACACGCTCTCAATTCCACGCATGCTCTACACACAAACCTGTGCCGGCTGTCATGGCACATTGTCTGGCAAACACACTAATACTTTCGGTCGGCCGGATGCCATTAGCAGCGCCTCAAAAACGATGGCCGTCTGGGATGACAAAGAGCACACAAGTCTGCCCCCGGTGAACTACGATGTCACCGCAAAGCAGTACCGCACGGCCCCTTTCTCAGTTGGGTTTGAGGAAGATATCAAACCCATTCTTGCCCGCCACTGCACCAGCTGTCACAACAGCACGAAGGCAGAAGCCCGGCTGAATCTTGCCGCTGACAATGCCTTCACACAGCTGCGTGAACAGGTGGATTATCGGCAGGCACTGGCCCTTCACAGCCCTCTACTCGAAACACTGCTTGGCCGTGAACTCCGGGCACCTGAACCACTTACCAGTAACACAAGCCATGTGCATAACAGTCTCCTGCCGCCTGAAGAACTGCGCCAGATAATTCGCTGGGTTGATCTCGGTGCACCACAAACACGGGCAAAAATTAAATGAAGTGGTGGGGGGGCATTATTGTTTTAGTGATTTTATCGGTGACGGTAGCTGCCGCCATACACTGGTCCTTCATGAATACAAAGCACGGCAATGTGGCAGAAGAGGACTGTTCTGCATGCCATGCGCGCTCTGCCATGCAGACACACACCCGCAGCTTTGTAGAAACCGAACACGGTCCCATAGCACTCGCTAACCGCACCAGCTGCGAAGGTTGCCATGAAGATACCCAGAAGGCGTGCGATGACTGTCATCTCAGCCAGGCACCAGAATGGCATACAGATGATTTCCGTAATCCGGTTCTTGGCGCTGTAGAAACACGTGAGCACATCCGTATTGCAAATAGTCACCAGGACTCCTGTGCCGAGTGCCACAACACCACCTATATGACTCGTTGTGTCGAGTGTCATCGTCCGGAAGAGAACTGGCTTGGTCGTGGCACCAGCTCATGGGAACAGAATACCGTTCCCGGGCAGCAACCTGAGGAACTGCCATGAACTCCCTGAACTGGGTTTTATCTACGGCACGTGAGGCTTTATATGGTCGTCAGGTTCCACGGCTGAAAACAACGCGCGAATCCGCCATCGTCACCATCCCAACCCCGGGCCATGTTCGACTTGGTACTCAAGGACTAACTCCGTTGGTTGAGGTTGGACAGGCCGTCGAAGGGGGCAAACTGGTGGCCCGCAGCCCCGTCAGTGAGCGGTTCCAGCGGCGCATCCATGCATCACTGACAGGTACGGTCACTGCCGTGGACGAGGACCACATCATTATCGAGGGCGAACTCCCCGAACGACCACCACTGACCCATGGCGTACCTGAGTGGATCGCACCCGAAGCGATTCGTGATACTGCCCGCGAGGCCGGACTGATCGGCATGGGCGGCGGCATGTTTCCCACCTACGTTAAGCTGAGTCATCCCGCACCCATCGAAGTCGTACTTATTAACGGCTGCGAAAGTGAGCCTTACCTGAGCTGTGATCACCGCGTCCTTGCAGAACACCGTGACCAGACAAATTGCGGGGCTGAACTTGCGATGCGTGCAGTCGGTGCCCGGCAAGGAATGATCATAGATCATGAGATTAACTACCCGGGTGGCTACGAACGGCTGATGATTCACGACACGCTGGGCAAGGTCATACCCAAGCGCGGCCTGCCCCGTGATGTGGGTGTACTCGTATTGAATGTGCAATCTGCACTTGCGCTGCACGAAGCGGTATGTCTTGGTCGGCCGCTTATCGATCGTGTAGTCACAGTGGATGGCGGTGCCGTGGGTCGCCCGGGCAATTACCGGGTACCCATTGGAACTGAACTTGGCCACCTGTTGCAGCTGTGCGAAACCGACCCGGCACAAACAGCACAGATCGTCACCGGCGGGCCAATGATGGGTGCCGTTGCTGATAAGTCAGAGTCTGTTACCGGTGGCACCGGTGCCGTTATTGCACTGACAGCCGAAGAACTCGGTGACTACCATGCACAACCCTGTATTCGTTGTGGACAGTGCATGGAAGTCTGCCCGTACAACCTGCCCGTGGCTCACCTGGTAGAAAGTCCGCACAAGGTCGTACTTGACTGCATAGAGTGCGGTGCATGCCAGTTTACCTGCCCCGCCCGCAGACCTCTGATAGAAGAACTGCGCCGAGCCAAAGCAGTGGTGACCGCATGGGACTGACTATTAAACGCAAGCGCGAACGGTTAATCACAGTGGCCGTGCTGGGCGTTGCACTGCTGCTGGACCTCGCATGGGCACCCCCCGATCACTACCGGCAAATGGCACAGGACCTGCTCGGTGCTGACGGCGAACGCATCGAACTGGAAAGTGGCCCGGCATTCCGGGCCGGTCCGCGCTGGCTGCTGTTTTTTGACAAACAGGGCAATGTGGGCCCGATCCGGGGAGCAATCCTGATTGCGGACGAAAAGTATCCAGGCGCTGCACCTGTTCGAAGCGCACGAAGGTATCAGCCGGACCGCATTCTGCCGACCCGACCCTGGCACGATCGCTGGTCGGCCAGCCCGCGAGGGCACCCGTCGAAGTAGACGTGATCACAGCGCCACGAGTTTCCAGCCAGATACTGACTCGATGCCATCAACGAAAGTCTCATCCAGTGGAGGTCTGCTGTCCGATGACAGTTCCGGAGTCACACTATCCCTGCTGAGCAAAGAGATGCACTTTGGCAAGGTGGCGCTGAACCTGGGCCTGGTGACCCGAGGAGGAACTGGAGCGAGCACTCGGTGCGCGGGAGGAACTCCGGGCGGCCGCATCGACACCCTGATCGGCGATGTCATGCTGGATCGCCAGCTGCTGACACCGGCATGCAGTGCGAGCAGGTGCTGGCCCGAGCAGGATCGCCTGCTGCGGGAAGCAGGCTTGCTGGGACGGGTTCGGGCCGCACCCACGATCGGCTTTGCTGGTGGCCGGCATGGTGCCGGTGCATGAGCCAGATGTCGCGAGCGGTGTGCTGGCCTGGTCAGAGCACTGCTCATCGGCTTCGCCCTGAGCAACCGCAGCCCCTGGCGCTGGGTCGGTATCGGGTGGCTCGCCACAGTCATTGCCCCGGGTATCAATCTGGCATCGATTGCGGGCAGCGGCAGTTTACTGCATGGCTGGCGCAGGCCGGTCGGTGCCATTTTGTTAGGTGCGGGCCTGGCACTGCTGCCACTGCCTGAAGCCCTGCACCAGGCCGGGCCATTATTCCTGATTGCCGCCGCAGTCCTTGCTCTTTTCAGGCAAGTGCGATGAGTCCCTATGACGCAGTATTCATGGCCCTGCTGGCCAGTCGCTGTTTAAACCGGCCGCAGTACTGGTGGCTGGTAACGCTGGCACCGCTGGTGGCCTGCCTGGTTGGCAGCTATGAGCCTCTGGGCAGACTTGCTGATCCGCTCACTGCTCTGCTTGCCGTCGCACTTGTGCCACGCTGGGCACCCGTCGGCCTGTTACTGGTGATACCGGAATACAGCAGTCTGGCACAAGGTATCGCGGCAGCACTGGCCTGGCTCGTGCTGGATACACTCTTTGGCAGCCTGCTGGTGCGTCTGCGGGAAGAATCAGTTACTCCCCGGTTACGGGGCTGGCCGATACAACTACTGGTTATCGGGATTCTCTACTACACCTTTTTGCCGCTGGTATGGCTATGACAATGTTAACCGGACCCTTAATCCACAGCGGCAAGACTAATCGCATGATGATGGCACTGGTGCTGGTCAGCCTGGCGCCCAGCCTGATCGCAGCCGTTATGCATTACGGTTTTAATGCAGCAAGCGCGATCTTCTTTGCACTGGCGGGTGCCTGGGTCACTGAACTGGTTATCGACCGTCGCCAGGCTTTTGATGGCAGTGCGCTGGTCACCGGCATCATTTTTGCACTGCTATTGCCGGTTACTGCACCGTGGTGGCTCGCACTGGTTGGCGGCATGCTGGCGACAGGTCTGGGCAAGCATGCCTTCGGTGGCCTCGGATGCAATCTGTTTAATCCAGCGGCGCTGTCACGTGTCATCCTGATGGCCCTGATCCCGGGGGTCTGGTTTGTTTCCACAGCCGTAACGATTGACGGTATTACGACAGCAAGTCCACTCGCCAGAGAAAGCGGGATGCTGGCTCCGACTATTAACGAGTTACTGACCGGCAGCATACCGGGCACTTTCGGGCAGGTAGCGCCCTTAGCAGTACTCGCCGGTGGGTTATTCCTGGCCGCCCTGCGCACGATAGACTGGCGTATCCCACTGACCTTTCTCGCTGCCATCGCCTTTTTTGCACTGGTGCTGCCACCCGGTGAGAGAATCGAAGGTCATGCACCCTGGTTACTCGGCAACCCTTTATTGCACCTGATCGGTGGCGGGTCGCTGCTGGCTGCATTTTTTATGCTGACCGATCCGGTTACCGCACCGTTTGCACCGAGCGGACGGATCATTTTTGCGATTATCGCAGCACTTGCCACGATGCTAATCCGTTTTTATACACCCTATCCCGACGGGGCTGCACTGGCAGTATTGCTGGCCAATGCGAGTGTGCCGTTCATAGACCGGATCACGCTGGATGTCGGCCCGCCCCCCCGAGTGGAACCTCCGAAGACCTTGTAGATTTATCTTTCGATAAATCCGGCCCGATTAGTATTTGATACCGGACAGAAAAATATCGCACATCCACGCTAAAAAAATGGCCTGAACTCACTGCTGTCTCACTTAATACAGGTTGCTCAGGCTGGAATGCGAAGGTTAGCGACACATCGTACAGACCGTAGCCAAGCTGACATAGTTTGCGATTAAGCGGGACAGCAGCGGCCCGAACTCCAGTGATTCGACTCAGGCCGACGAACTTGCCCCGGTCGCTGCCATCGGGAAGCTGACTGTTACCGTAGTGCCGTGGTCAACCTGGCTGGAAACCTCAATCCTGCCACCATGCTCTTCGACGATGCGGCGACAGATAGCCAGCCCCAGGCCAACGCCATCCTGCTTGGTGGTGTAAAAGGGTTCCCAAATCTTGATCAGGCTTTCAGTTGAAATACCCTTGCCATCATCGATAACTTTGACCATGGCACCAACCGGCACTGACTCCCCGTGATCATCCGACATGACTGCTGCAATCTTGATGATGATGCGCTCACTCTCTGGCTGTGCATCGGCAGCGTTGAGGATCAGGTTAATCAGTAGCTGCCGCAACTGGGTAAAATCACCTTTGATAGAAGGCACACCGGGATCCGCTTCAACTTCTAATTGCAAACCCCGGTGCCTCACTTCTGCTCCGACCAGGGCCACAACACTTTTAACTACACTCGCCAGTGAGGTCACCTCGGGCCGGGGGGCTTGTGTCTGTTGGGCGAATAACTGCAGTAATTCTTCCATGCGTTCGACATCAGCAAGCAGGCTGTTCATCAGGGTTTTTGTTGCGGCATCCTGATCCGGCCTGCTCGTAGCCTGAATTTTGTTCCTGATCGTAATCAGCGGGTCACTGAGATCCTGCAGAAGGCCACTGGACAATTGCCCCATCGATGAGGACTTCTCAGCGTCAGCCAGACCCGTCTGCAGACCCTGTAACCTGATCTGGGTTTGCTCCAGGCGCTCTGCCATCATCTGAAACTCCTGGGACAAACCATCAATCTCATTGGCTGGCCCGGGTGCGGCTACCCGCTGAATGGCACCCCTGTTCGCGGCGATATGACTCATCGCTTCACGCAACTCGGCCACCGGCCGTGCCAGGTTATTAGTAACGAGAACTCCGACCCACGCCACCCCGGCTAGCACCAGCGCAATGATGATAGACAGGTAAAGGGTCAACCGGCGGATCGGCGCACCAAATTCACTGTTCGGATGGGCAACGATCAGACGCCAATAATGATCCGGATCATCCGCCGCCACGGTAACGGTTTCGACCGAAATTACGGCATCTGGTGTTTCCAGGTACAGGTCATGTATATCCGGCCCAAGTATTTTGCCGACCTCCGTTGCACTGAAATCATCCCCCAGCCCGCGCTTGCTGCCAAGGCTGTAACTTGCATACTTGTCTTCCGACGGGCCGACATAGCCAAGATAAGTGCCCTTTGCATCGACAAAGAAAGCCTCGGTGCCAACCCTCAGGGGCTGGATCAGTTCGAAGATTTGTCGGGCACCAAGGTTGAGGACCAGGATGCCCGTACGCTCACCGCTTTCACTAAAGAGCGGTGTGCCGAAACGCAGCACCGGGCGAAACGGAACCTCCACCCGTCCACTTTCCATGTTGAGGTCCATGGGCGATGTATAGAGCTGATCAGAAGCAAGCTTTAACGACTCCTGTACATAGTAGCGGTCACTCTTGTTCTGCAGCCGTGCGACCGGTATTACATTCGCACGGCCCTCCTCCACATCAAGACGGACAACCTCACGCCCATCGGTATCGATATAGCGAACCTGATAGAAAGATCGCTTGCCCTGCGAAAACAGGGTCAGCTCCTGCTCCACCTGCCGGCGCAGTAACTCCACTCGTTCGTCCTGACCCAGGCTGCGTGCTGCAGCAAGATCGTTAAGAAGCCGGCCATTACTGAGAAAGCGCAGATCAGTCTCAACTGCCCGGAGAAACTCCTCCAGTTCGCGGGTACGCATGGATGTATCCACCACCTCACGCTCGATAGCTGCACTTCTCATCGAGGTCTGCATATTGACGATGGTGAATATTGCGATCACGGTGGCGGGCAAGACCGAGAGCGCCACCATCGGCACTACGATCTTGCTTTTCAGGGTCATATTTTTCAGGAGATTTAGCGCGCGCATTAAGAATGCCTCACTGACCTACAACTCTTGTTGGGCTACCAGCCATATGGCAGACCGTAAAATCTGCGAAGGCGATTTGCTCGCAATGACCCGGCCTGAGCCTGGAGCTTGCTGGCGCAGCTTTTCTATAGACCATACTTAGCTGTTTTTCAGGCCATAGGGTATCCGTAGATTTGACTATAGGTCGCAGGGAAGATCGCGCCGCCTACCGCACGGACACCCGGCAGATCCCGGCTAAAATGGTTATGGACCCGCTCTAAATATTGCTGTGGGTATAGGTCAGGCAGGCCAGAAACCTGTAACCATAAGCTTTTTACATTTTGCCGGGCCCGCCTGCGACGGTTAGTATGAAGCCTCGCAAAAAGTTAACAGGTCAGGCCTGTCATGGCGTTATTAGTTGCAGGTTTTATATTGTTTTTTGGTGCCCATCTGTCGCCCGGTGTTTTTGGCCTGCGCCAGACACTGGTTGATCGTCTGGGTGAAAATCTGTTTCGCGGTCTGTACATAGCAACTTCAGTACTGGGCATGGTCGGCATCATAGTCGGCAAAGCAACGGCTCATTACGTCGGCATCTATGTTCCGCCGCTCTGGGCGATACCGGTCGTACCCGTTCTTGTTGCTATTGCTTTTATATTTTTGACGGCGCTACTTATCCCATCAAATATTGGTCGTTTTACGCGCCATCCCGATGTTGTGGGGCATCGTATGCTGGTCGACCGGCCATTTGCTGGCGAACGGTGACCTGGCATCCATCATCGTATTCGGTGGCTTCGGCGCCTATGCTTTGATCAGCATGTGGTCTCTTAATAAGCGCGGGGCACAGAAGTTGACTACCCGGTATTCACCTGCCAGGGATATTCTGGTGGTCGTCACCGGTCTGTGCGTTTGCGGGCTGGCGGTATGGCTGCACCCCTATGTGATTGGTGTACCTGCTACCCTGTGATACTTACATAGTACTGACGCTATACCTGACCACAAACAGGCCTTGAAAACTGTGATGTTATTGCCGCTAGTTCAGGAGGGTGCGTTGTTAACAGATAACTATTTCAAACAATTCCATATTCTGGTTGTTTTAATGTGCATCGCAGGATCAGGCCATGCCTACGATGGCCCGATAATTGATATGCATTTCCATGCCTGGCCTTCCGCTGAGGATGGCCCCCCTGATACGGCAAAAAACCTGGCTGCCATGGAATCTGCACTGGAGCGATTGCGTGCTGCCAACGTGGTACTGGCTGCAACAAGTGGGCCCGAGGAATACCTTGAACAGTGGTCGGCCGCAGAGCCTGAAAGGCTCTTACTGGGTCCAGTTTTCCCCTGCATAGAAGGCAAAAATCCTAACTGGCATCAATACCGGTGCTTCCGTAACTCGGCTGACTTTCCTGACCTCGATTCACTGGAAGCCCGGTATGTCGACGGCACCTATGGTGTGATGGGTGAGTTGTACAATCAATATGCGGGCATCCCCTATGATGACCCGCGGATGGCTCCCTACTATGAACTGGCAGAGCGTCTGGGTATCCCCGTAGCTTTTCATACTCATTCCGCCCCACCGTTAACGGCACATCGCTGCTGCCCGGCATTTCGTATCTCGGCAGGCAGCCCGATGCTGCTTGAGAATGTTCTGGCTCGATACCCGAAACTTAAAGTTCAGATCATGCATGCAAATCCGTTAACGTATCCCGCGATACTGGATCTTTTGGTCCAGTACCCCAAAGTCTATGTCGATGTCAGCCCCTGGGAATGGGTGCTCCCGCGGGAAAAATTCCACCGGCTTTTGCATGTATACAAAGAGGCCGGCTTGCTCGGTCGCGTCATGTACGGCAGTGACGGCGCCGACTATGAAAAAGCACTGGAAGCATACGGTTCGGCTGAGTTTCTCTCGGAGCAGGAACTCGCAGGGATTTTTTGCAAAAATGCCGCACGTTTCCTGCGCAAGCAGGATCTTTGCACCCGCTAGTAGTGGTCGGCATCACGCTGTTTGCTAACGCCGTAACCTCTCCAATCTTGCCCATACAAGCAGGCCAGATATTCGCCATAAGCCTGCAAACCGGCCGGGACCATTCGCTCGGATCAGCCGACAACAAAGCTGTCGGCCCCGTTTTTTGCATTCAGGTCACACAATCGGCAGACTGCGCCAGAACACGGGCCGAACACAGCTGATAAGGGAACTAAAGCCCCATGAATGCGAGCACAACTTCTTACATACTCACCATCACCTGTCCCGACACGGTGGGGATCGTGGCGGCCGTGTCCGGCTACCTGCGGGATCAGAATTTTTTTGTGGAAGAGTCATCGCACTTCGGTGATCGTGATACAGACAACTTTTTTTCACGCACCAAATTTTCTACCAATGGTGAGCAATGGTCTGAGGACAGTTTTCGTTCCGGGTTTAGCACAATCAGCAAACAATTTGATATGCAGTGGGAAGTTCATGACACATCAAAATTGCCACGGGTCATTATCATGGTTTCCAAACATGATCATTGCCTCAATGACCTGCTCTATCGTTACAGGACTGGAACTTTGTGCATGGAAATTGCCGCGGTCATTTCCAATCACAACGACCTGAGAGGCCTGGCCGAATGGCACGATGTCGCTTATCACCATATACCGGTATCAGCAGACACCAAATTGGAAGCAGAACAGCAACTGATAGAAATCATTCAGGAAACTAAAGCTGAAGTTATAGTCCTGGCGCGCTACATGCAGGTTTTATCGGACCAGCTATGTGCACAACTGCCGGGCCAGATCATTAATATTCACCACTCATTTTTACCCGGGTTCAAGGGTGCGCGCCCCTATCACAAGGCACATGAGCGGGGCGTCAAACTCATCGGGGCCACCGCACACTACGTCACCTGCGATCTGGATGAGGGGCCCATCATCGAACAAACAGTTGAACGTGTTAATCATACCGATAACGTTGAGGAACTAACCGCCGTCGGAAGAGATGCGGAAGCAATAACCCTGGCTCGCGCCGTCCGTTACCACATTGAACACCGGGTGTTTTTGAACGGCCAACGAACTGTAGTGTTTAAATGAAGCGTTCAAGCCCCATCGGACAGGTCAGAATCTCGTGCAGGAATGCAGTCTTAAGCAATTGAAATTACACCCGAATTCCGATATTTTTAAAAAATAATAAGTAACAATAAACTCTGTCTCGCGAGGATATTATGAAAAAAATTCTGGCTCTGTTCACAGTCGGCCTGTTGGGTTCTTCATTTTCTCAGGCCGCAACTATTGATTTCGAAGAATTTTTATCCGGCAATGGCACAGGCAGCATTGCCAGCCAGGGCTATGTGTTGACAGCATCAACAAACCCCAATACGAACACTGACTACACAATCGGCACCATTTCGGCCGGTAATACTTCGGGTCTCTCCTACGGCTGGTGTCCGGATTGCACCGCAACACTTGAAACATCAGCGGGTAGCCCGTTTTCAATCTTTTCAGCTGAAATTTTGCTGTTTAATTTCGGACCTGAAGGAACTCTGTCTGTCGATGTCACCGGCTATCTGGCAGGGGGCGGCACCCTGGGGACCTCGATCTCATCAGAGTCCACTGAGTTAGAATTCAAAATGCTGATGTTCGGTCCCGAATGGCAAGGTCAGATTCTGGAGAAAATTGTCTTCGGCTTGCCCAGCGGGCCGGCAGGAGGCAGTACTGCTGTACGTATCGACAACATCATTGTCACAGCGGTACCGGTGCCGGCAGCGGTCTGGTTATTCGGTTCCGGGCTGGCGGGATTAGCCGGGTTCAGACGATTGGTCAGATCGTGGGGTAGCCAGACTCAGGCCGCCCTTCATTCCTGATTCGGGGAATATCGCTCAGCTAGCGATAATACAAAGTTGCAGGCAACCGCTACTTTATCCCAAACCCTTACGCGATCTTCCGCCCCTGCACAATCGGACGAAGTATTTCAGCAGCTTGCTGTAATGTAGTCTCCGTGGTCTGCCAGTCCATACAGGCGTCAGTTACCGACACGCCGTATTCGAGCTTCGCCAGATCATCACCGATACTCTGGTTACCGGCATTGAGATTGCTTTCCAGCATCAAACCAATGATGGATTGATTGCCGCTGGCAACCTGGTCTATGCAATCCCTTGCAACCAGTGACTGCAGATTGTGATCCTTGCTGGAGTTTGCATGACTGCAATCCACCACGATTCGTTCGGGCAAACCAGCCGCGCGCAATTCTTTTTCACACAGCGAAATACTGACTGAATCATAGTTAGTTCGACCACCGCCGCCACGCAACACCGTATGACCGTAGGCGTTACCACGAGTCTGAAAAACAGCCGTACGACCTTCCTGGTTGATGCCCATAAAATGATGTGACTGCCCCGCTGATTGCAGCGCGTTAATCGCAACATCGAGCGAACCATCGGTTCCATTCTTAAACCCGACAGGTGTAGACAGGCCACTCGCCATTTCACGATGTGTCTGTGACTCGGTGGTGCGTGCACCGATAGCGGTCCATGTCACCAGATCGCCCAGGTACTGCGGCATGATAGGGTCCAGCGCTTCTGTTGCCGTAGGCAAGCCAAGCCTGGCCAGATGCAGCAGCAGCTCACGCGCCATGTAGATCCCCTTTTCTACCTGGAATGAGTCATCCATATCCGGATCATTAATCAGACCTTTCCAGCCAACCGTCGTACGCGGCTTTTCAAAATACACCCGCATCAGGATGACGATGGAGTCCGCGACCTGATCAGCAAGCATTTTCAGCCTTTCCGCATACTCATGTGCCGCCTCTATATCATGAATAGAGCACGGCCCGACCACGATAAATAAACGTGGGTCACGACCATCATGGATATTCCGAATTACCTGCCGACTGGCAATAATTGATTTCTCTGTTTCGGCATCCAATGGCAGTGCTGCCTTAACCTCTGCAGGCGTCGGCATATTGGTCTTCGAGATCACATTTACATTATGTATCTGGCTGTCCATCTCACATATCTTCCTGCGGGTTTCAGGTGTTCGCCCGCCATCACACCATTCTCATTCGGTAGCCGGGGTCTGCATCCGGAGCGTACATTTTAAGGGCGCAGATTTTAGCAGCTTTCGATGAGCCCACCTCTGAAGAGAAAAAATATATTTCACCCTTTTATGCCAAATAGGACTGCCACAAGAGCGGTGGCTAGCGTAGAATCGCCGCCTCTTTTCTGGCCACAGAATTCACATCAGGGCATCCAGTTGGTACAAAAGCGCAAATTCAGGGCCCGCCAGATGCTGGGCAAATATCGCATCGAACAACGCCTGGCCACGGGTCCACGCGCCGATGTCTATAAGGCCTATGACACCATTCATGGCATTCGGGTTGCACTGAAAATTGCCAACCCTGACCTGGTCGAAGACGACTTCCTGGATGAGTTCCGCCACGAAGCACGCCTTTCCAGCAAGATGGAGCACACCAATGTACTGCCGGTACAGAATGCCAGCTTTATAGACGGCTACTTCGTTATCGCAATGCGTCTGGGCATCGAAACGCTCGGGGATCGGATGACACGCCGCATGTCGACCGACAGAGCACTCGATTTCGCGACCCAGGCCGTTGCCGCCGTGGCGCATGCCCATGCCACGAAGATCATTCATTGCGATGTAAAGCCGGAAAACTTCATCCTGTTTCCTGATAACCGGCTGCGGCTGACCGACTTTGGCTTCTCCAAAGTTGCTCTGCGTACTGTGAAAGCCTCTGGCTCCGGCACCCTGGGATACCTCGCTCCGGAACAGGCACTGGGGCGACCGATGTTCCAATCCGATGTATTTGCGCTGGGTCTGGTGGTATATCAGTTATTCGGTGGCCACCTGCCGGACTATCCTTACCGGTGGCCGATGTCTGGATATGCGAGAATCCGCAGTAAGCTGCGGCGCAGAACCATTGCATGGCTGCGTAAATCGCTCGAGTTCCGCCATCAGGATCGCTACAGAGATGCGGTGGCCATGGAAAAGGCATTTAAGGATATACGGCTGAAACTCGTTAATCGTGACTGACAAACCGACTGATGAAGTTACACATCAGGGGACGCTTGGCGAAGCCCGTCTCTATATCGGCGACTCTGACCTTGAAATCCATAGCTTTGACACACCACTGGGCACCATTGCGATCGTAATCGCAGCCTGCGCTGAAAAACCCGGCGCCAATGAAGATTCTGCAGCCCTCATACCCATCAACGGTGATTGCCTTATTCTGGCCATTGCAGATGGCGTAGGTGGTGCGCCCGCAGCCCGCAAAGCCGCCAATACTGCGGTCGAAACCCTGCGCGAATCACTCCGGGATGTTGAGGACGAAGATGCCCGGGTACGCACCACCGTGCTGGATGGCATCGAACAGGCCAACCGCAACCTGCTGGATGCCGGTACAGGCAGCGCTACGACACTGGTGGTCGCAGATATAAGAGACCAGCAGGTACGCACCTACCATGTCGGTGACTCGGCAGCCTGGCTGGTGGGACAACGGGGTGTCATAAAGATGCAGACCACACCGCACTCTCCGGTTGGCTTCGCTGTCGAGGCCGGTCTTTTACATGAAGATGACGCGCTGAATCATAAAGATTTGCATGTCATTTCCAATGTCATGGGCAGCAATGACATGGGCATAGAAATCGGACCACGCCTGCCTATCGCCGCACGGGATACATTGCTGCTGGCCAGCGATGGCCTGTTCGACAATGTCCTGCCGGATGAAATTATTGAAATTATGCGCACGGGCCCGGTGACTGATGCTGCCAGGGCTTTGTGGACACTGGCCCGCTCACGTATGGACGGCAATGACACGGATAAACCTTCCAAACCGGATGATTTCAGCGCGATTCTTTTTCGGCCCAGGGCAGTCGAATAGCCACTGCCAGGGAGACGTAGTTTTCTATCATAAGATACGCTTTTCCAGAGGCGCATCCTGTTCTTTCTTCTGAGCAAGCATCTCGTTATTAAAGCGCCGTGTAATCATAAGCATCGCCAGCTCCGTTACGCTCCCAGATATCAGCTATTCGCCTTCTGAGCCATAGACCGCATTCCACTCATCTTCTGTGAGCAGTGTTTTCAACTCGAAGTGAAGGTCAGTCGCGCGTGCTTGAGCGACCTGCCAGTCATCGTTAAGCTTATCCATTACGATATAAGCATCTGCAGTGGTTGCGGCATGGTTTTTATATTGTTTGGTGAGTTCCTTACCCGACTTGGTGTAGAACTTCCCAAACTTTTTGTAGCCTGCGCTTAACTCTGTGAGCACCGCGGAAACAGTCGGCTCCCGAGTGGAGCCATCAACGATCTCCATAATTCGGGCACCTAAAGTATCAATGTCTGCCGACGAAACTGCCTCCGGACTAACACCAGCTGAGGCCGAATAGAACAGGAAACCAAACAACATTGCCCAGAGCATTATTCCGACCCAACCTTAGATTGATAAACCATAGCGCGCGCCTCTAAATACTTGAGCTGATACTTACTGATGGCTTTCCACTCTTCACGTGTCGTGGCATTTTTCATCGCACTGATAATTTCGACATAGCGCCGTTGATTAGCTGTACGTGCCGTGTTGTATCCGTCAAACAGATCAGCAAAGTCTGCTCGGGTGGCGTGATAATCTTTCGTCAAAGTTTCAATTCGCTCTATATGCTCACGAGTGACAACGATCTGCTCGTCCAGCAACAGGTCTCTCTCGCTGAGCAGCTGCAGGAAGACCTCGCTGCGACTCGTATCAACAATGGTATCAATCACCAGCGACTTTTCCTGCGCACGCGCTTCTGCAAGATCACCCGGCAAATCCGCGTCACCCTTAAAGAACGAGCAACCACCAATTGCGACGGCTAGCAGCAGACTCAACGCAAGCAATATTGCTTTGGCTTTCATTGCGCCTTTCCTTTAGCTCCGTTAGTTGAACCGGTTCTTGCGACTAGTCAACGAGCTCAAGCTCAGGCATGACCCAGTCACCGTTGAAGTACGCCTCGGTTGGCTCATAGATACGCAACGCCAGGTTCCAGTCTTCGAAGATATCCATGTAGTTAGCGGCATTCTTGTCACCGCCGAACCGAATGATGACTGAGCCATCCTCTTCAGACACGGCGAACGCGCTGTTGATGTTGTAGACATCACCCTGCGGGTAACCCTCTGCGTCATAGACGGTGATTGACCAGAATGCTCCTGCCGGAACATCTTTCAGTGTCAGCGTCTGCGGCTCGGCACTCTCTCCGTAAATACTTGGATAAACCGCCCGCTCCGGGGTAAGACCGCCCCAGCCCATAGCTGTACCTACATTGTGTTCTTTCAGGGGCACTTCACCCTTTTTGCCGAATATCACTTCCGATGTGATTCCTTCTTGTTTGCCAATCTCCGCGTATTTAGCACGTATGGCCAGTACTTCGTCCATGTCCCAGTTGTTGGATGGCGCATAAGAACCCCGGTCTTTCTGTTCCAGCTTCAACTGGTCCTGCAGCTCGTTCGCGATAGCCAGGTCGTCAGGATCGGCCGTATTAGCTTGGGTGCGTATAGCAACCGTGGCATAACGCCTGCCTACATTTTCCTGCGTCAGGGTATAGATGCCCGGCTTCACAAAAGCCATCGGGTTGTAGTGCTCGTCGGTAATGATCCAGGCGCTCTGATAACGACCGTTGGTTTCCGGCATGGTCAGCACTGCGTCTTCGGTGAGATCAACGATCGCGGTCGAGTAAATGGTATCGAAGTTGATACGCATAATCGCACGGTCTTTGGGGTCCGCACCTTTTCTAAAGTGCAGAAATACGCCCGTACCGTTGGTACCAGTTACCGCTGCGATCTTCCCCAGGTAATCTGAAAAAATGATCTCCGATTCTGCCAGCCCGTAGTTTTCGTCTGTCACAACAGTGGTCTGAACTTCACTTACAGTAGCAGCCTGCTCGGACTCGACTGGTGCCGGTGCTTGCGCATCGGGCTTACCCCCACAGCCAATCAATACCAATGGTGCAGCAACTAATACAGGAATAACTAACCCAGAAAACTTTATATTCATCTTGTAGCCCTCAATAGTACTTTATGCACACAACACAGACCTTATAGCCAGTGTGGTTAAAACCGGCATTACTAATATATTTTTACAAAATAGCTTCTGTTTGCATTCAGCATAAATGTTGCAGATTCTATAGGTAAGAGCATTAGACACATTACTCTGCCCACTTCAGCATCTACCAGAAAATTATCATTGCAAATCCGGAACAACCGAAACAGATACGGAATAATTCAGTATTTCACTCAATTGGCTTTGCGGGAAACAGAAGCGGCTGGTTTCGAACCCTGTTACGTCAGACGTTATTCACGCAGCGACTTGATTTGCTCGATATCACCATTCGCATAGAAATAGATGACGATAT
>PVMK01133926.1_pt1 | contig 17620 bp, 10 predicted proteins | sample 1853481 | NCBI WGS metagenome assembly PVMK01 (sample SAMN08533507, study PRJNA380276) | Marine sediment metagenome, whole genome shotgun sequencing project. | reverse complement strand
CAGTATTTGACAGTCCGAATGTCTCTCACAGAGCTCACAGAGGGCGCAGAGGGTTTTGATTAGCCACGGACCCACACAGACATACACAGACAACCAAAAACTTTTCAAATTAGCCACGGAACCGTCTTCGCTCTGGAGAGCTACGCCGCGGCTGGCCTCACACGGACAGACACAAATAGTTTTTAATAAATGGTTTCCCCCGTTAAATTCGCTTCGCTCCAATTCTGCGAATCCCCGATGAAATAGGTTAGACCCCAGTTAAACAAGCTTCGCCCCGATGAAATCCACTTCGCCCCGGTTAAATATTTTCTGACAGGATCAACAGGATGGACAGGATAAAGCTATACAAAACCTAAAAAATCCTGATAATCCTGTAAATCCTGTCTAAATGAATGAAGTTTCACACGAGGTGTCAGAATTGACAGGGCTGAAACCTCTTGAACCTTGGACCTCTGAAATTGCAGCAATTCTCGGTAAAATTAAGCAAAAGATTGCTTCGTCGCTCACGCTCCTCGCAATGACGGTACGAAACGTTCGCGGGTCATTGCGACCTGCCCGTCACCACGTCCGGCATCGGCTGCGCCTTAGGCAATGCCGGGCGGGCTCAGGCGAGGCGGGCGGGGCGAAGCGAAGCAATCTCAATGCTCTGGTATCTCACCGAGAATTGCTGCTGAAATTGAATTAAACTTGCGGAATTCATGTTAAAACGATATAATATTAAAATAGGTGTTTTTTAGACAGGATTTACAGGATATTTAGGATTCTTATCAGACCCTCTCCGGATGAGAGCGCCTGAACTAAATCCGCTTTAAACGGAAAATTTCGAGGCCTCTACAAAGGGTTCTGGCATATAAGTTAGTGAATCCAAGTAAGCGGCTAACTTGTTTTTCAGCCGGAGGCTGATTAGGTTTCATCACTTTCATCCGGAAAGTAATGAAGAAAAAAATCCAATCAATCCTGTTAATCCTGTCCAACATAGGGAAAGATGAAAATGGGAGAGAAACCAAGAATATTGGTGATTGATGACAGTAAAGAGACGGTGGCCGGGCTTCACAGCTTCTTTAACAATAAATACGACGTACTGACAGCTGAAAACGGCCTGGATGGGTTAAAGCATTTTGAAGAAGATGACAATGGGATTGATCTGGTGATCACCGACCTGGTAATGCCGGACATCAGCGGTGTCGGAGTGATCTCGATTGTTAAAAAGAAATATCCAGGCATCCCTGTTATCGCCATCACCGGCTGGGGTGAGCACCCGGAAGCACTGGCAACCGAAGCGGATGCCGATCTGGTGCTGGAAAAGCCGTTTGAACTTGCCGAGCTTGATAACCACGTAACGAATATGCTCGCCAAAAAGAAAAAGTAGATTGGATTCTAATCTTATTTTTTTAAGACAGGATTAACAGGATTTTCAGGATTGTTATTATCTTTCCCACTTTCCGGATGGAAGTGGGAAAACTTAATCCGCCTATCGGCGGAATTTTTTTATGTATTCAAGTTTTTCATCCAAATTTTTGTTAAACTTCTTTGACAGGATTTATCGGGAGCCTTTAAGCCTGGCGGCTCGTTCAATTGGTTGGATTCGTTCAATTAGTTCAATTGGTTCAGAAGCAGTTAACTAATAAAACCAATGAAACAAATAAAACTAATCTAACAAGTACTTTTACCTTTCGGCCTTTAACCCTGAACCTGGAACCTTGAACCTGCGGCTCAAGCCGCGAATACATTAAAAATGAAAATACACCTCATTGCTGCTGCGCGGCCCAACTTTATGAAAATCGCGCCTCTGTATCATGCCTTAAAAAGCGAGGCGTGGGCGGAGCCGGTTATTGTGCATACGGGCCAGCATTATGATTTAAATATGTCGGATGTGTTTTTTGAAGATCTCAGATTGCCCGAGCCCGACATCCATTTAGGAGTGGGAAGCGGCACGCATGCCGAGCAGGCCGGCCAGGTCATGATGGCCTATGAAAAAATCCTGATCGAAAAAAAACCGGACCTGGTGATTGTCGTGGGTGACGTCAATTCAACCATGGCAGCCACACTGGCGGCTGTCAAAGTCAACTATGGTTCCACTAATGCCAAAAACACCGCTGACCATAAACTATCAGCTGTGAGCTATGAGCTCGGGCGGCCCCTGGTCGCGCACCTGGAAGCCGGGCTGCGGTCTTTTGACCGCAGCATGCCGGAGGAAATTAACCGACTGGTGACCGATGCCCTGGCCGACATCCTGTGGACACCTTCTGCGGATGCGGATGAAAACCTGATTCGGGAAGGCGTATCCAAGGAAAAGATTCAGCGGGTCGGCAACATCATGATCGACTCGCTGGAAATGCTGCGGGGTAAAATTCAGAATCAGGCCGCTTACAGCGAGTTGGGTTTAAAGCCGCAGCAGTATGGAATGGTCACATTGCACCGCCCCTCAAATGTCGATGCCCCCGAAAAATTGAAACAGCTTTGCACAACGCTGATTCAAATTTCTAAAAAAACTCCCCTCGCCTTCCCCATCCATCCCCGCACCCGTAAAAATGCCGAGGCAATCGGTGTCCTTGAAGAATTAAATAATGCCGGGGATTTGTTAATCCTCGATCCCCTGAACTATGTGCGCTTCATGAACCTGGTGTTCAACTGCGGCTTTGCGCTGACGGATTCGGGCGGCATTCAGGAAGAAACCACCTATCTGGGCATCCCCTGCCTTACGCTGCGTCCCAACACCGAGCGCCCGATTACCGTAACCCGGGGCACCAATCGATTGTGCCATCTGGATGATCTTGCAGAAAACGTTGAAAAGATTCTTTCCGAAAAGGCAGGGCAGGAATGTAACATTCCACTCTGGGACGGTAAAACAGCCGAAAGAGTCGTCAATTCGATAAAAGATTTTTTCAATTAGCCACCCCTGTTAAACTCGCTATGCTCTTTTTCTACGAAAAGTTTAACTGGGCAGGCAGACCCACACTCATTTTTTCTTTCATTGGCCACAGATTTAATATGCTTTTTTTCTTTTTAATTTTTAGACCCCGGTGGAATAGGCTTCGCATTCCCCTGGGCAAGCAGGATTTACATGATTATTCAGGATTATTTTTTAATCTTTCTCACTTTCCGGATGGAAGTGAGAAAACTCAATCCGCTTTCAGCGGAAAATTAATTTCTTTGGTAAGCACCATTTACCCTGGAATATTTTTGTAGTGCCATTTAATTACTTACACACCTATGAGTATGTTCACCTTCGCCGAAGGCGATTGGGTATTTTCAGTTTCTTCTGGAAACTGAAAATGGAAAATTAAAATCTTGTAAATCCTGTCTGAAAAAAATGCCTAAAACCTGAAACCATTTATGTATGTCTGTGTGCGACTGTGGTAAATTATTGCCATTAAAATATTACCAGTTCTCTCTGCCGTTTAGGGCTCGTTTCACTTTAAAACAACCCATTTAACCAATGAAACAAAATTAAATTAATTTGACAAGTACTTTTACCGTGAAACTATGAACCTCCGAAACGTAAAACCGGTATGAAAAGTCTTGTGATTTTCTCTAGGTTTCTGTTATCTTAGGCCGTTGCAATATCCGAGATTATTACCTGAATTTTGCACCAAAATTCAGGTAATAAGTAGAGATTAAAGGTTAAATTCTACAATGACCAAAAAAGAATTCTTAAATGCAGTATCCAACGGTAAAGTGGATATAATCCAGATTTTTCTTGATGCACTATCAGCATCAAACGTAAATTATTGCGTGATTGGCGGGCTTGCCGTAAACGCTTATGCCGAGCCGGTTGTCAGCCTTGACCTCGATATTGTTGTCGCCGCGGGCAACATCGAGACTGTGTGCAAGACTGTTGCAACCCATTTTAAGATCGAACGATTTACTCACAGCGTAAACCTTAGTTCAGACAAATCTGACCTGAGAATACAACTGCAAACGGACCCAAGGTATCAAGATTTTATCGACCGGGCGACAAGCCGCTCTGTACTTGGATACAGGATGAAAGTTGCACATGTTGAAGATGTGTTACAGGGAAAGATCTGGGCTTATTCAGATAAAGAGCGACGAAGGAGCAAGCGGCAAAAAGATTTAACCGATATTGTTCGTCTTATAGAGGTTTATCCTTCTTTAGAAGAGTTTTTGCCGGCATCGATAAAAGAACGGATCGAATAGAAAAAGGTGTCAGCATAAGGTTCATGGGTTCAGGGTTCAAGGTTCAGGGTTCAGAGGTTCGCATATTAGATTTAAGGCAAATCATTTTTTTGTTTAATTGGTTTGATTGATGAAACTGTTTTATTGGTTTGATTGGTTAACTGCTTTTGTTGTATTGGTTTAATTGGTCTTATTGGTTATATTTGTTAGTTCTCTTAACGCCTTCCCGAATTCAAGATCCTCAAATCTTTTAATCGTCGCCATCTCAGAACCAACCAATTGAACCAATGGAACAAGTCGCTTTTCCTTGAACCTTTGAACCATAGAGAGGGGCATCCGCGCTAGCTTTGCAGCATACGGGAGAGTGCGGAGCTAAGGTCGGCCAGCTCAACGGGTTTTGTCAGGAAGGTTTTTATGGAATCTTTGATGCGGTCGCCGAATTCATCCCGTCCCTCGACTTCATATCCGGTAATAAAAGCAATTTTGGCATGCGGATTGAGATCAAAGATTTTTTCGGCACAGTTGATCCCATCCATTTCCGGCATGTTGATATCCATCAGAACCACTTCAGGTTTCATGGCCTCGAATTTTTCGATGGCGTCTTTACCGCTGCCGGCAAGCGCCGACTGATACCCCAGGCCTTTGAGCAGGTTCTGCATGGCCTTGAGAATTTCTTCTTCGTCATCAACCACCAGGATGATCTCACCGTTGCCGTATGATATTTCAGCGGCGGGCTGGGGCTTTTCCTCGACAGCCGCAGCGGTTTCTGCCAGCGGAAAAGTCATGGTAATGGTCGTACCCTTTTTGGGCTTGGACTCAATATGAATGAGGCCTTCATGGCTTTTGACAATTCCGTAGGTGGTTGAAAGCCCCAGGCCGGTGCCTTTGCCGATGGATTTGGTCGTAAAGAAAGGATCGAAACATTGTTCGATGGTTTTGCGCTTCATTCCCTGGCCGGTGTCCGATACAATGAGCTCGGCGTGATTGCCGATCTGCCTGGCCTGGATGCGCAACTGCCCGCCGGCGGGCATGGCATCCCGCGCATTGGTGCACAGATTCATCAAAGCCTGGCTTAATCCGGAATAGTCTCCTAAAATTGACAGCGTATCGGGCACGTCGATTTGAACATCGATTCTCTTTTCAAATGATTTTTTAACCAGCCGGTAGGTCTCTTTGATTACTTCGACCAGATCCAGCTTGCTGAATTCTTTGGCCATTTGCTTGCGGGAAAACTGCAGCAGGCCGTCAACCAGCCCGGCGCCGCGTTTTACCGATCGGGTGATGCGCTCGGTGATCTCGGCAATATCGGATTTTTCCTTATAGTTCATCTGGATCACCTGGGTGTTTACCAGCACCTCGGTCAGGGTGTTGCGGAAATTGTGGGCCACACCGGCGGCAATGGTGCCGATGGCCTCCATTTTCTGTACATGCTGCAGCCGCAGCTCCAATTGCTTGCGCTCGGTGACATCGGTTATCAAAAGAATGGTGGTCAGCGGTTCGCCTTTTACCGGAATGCAGGTGATGGCCACCAGCCGGCCGTCAAGATCTACCGGATTGTTGGTGCCGATTTCAAAGCGCTTTGCGGACCCGGATTTTAATATGCCGGCCAATTTGTCGCGAACTTCACCGTCGAACAAATCCGGCGGATAGGATGCCAGCAGAAGGCCTTTGTCCATCCCGAACATGGCAAACGCCCTGGCGTTGGCGTAAACCACCTTGCCGGAAAAAACTTCCAGAATGCCTTCGGACATGCTCTCTAAAATGGTTTCCAGATGGCGGTTGCGCGAAAGCAGCTCTTTGGTGAGCTGGCGGGCATAAATGCTTTCGAGGCCCTTGATCGGTTTGGGTTCGCCGTCTTTGCGCGGCACCTCGGAGGCCTCAATGGCCGCCAGCACATGCTTGCCCATCACATCGAAGGGCCCTTTGGCAATGTAAGCATCTGCGCCGATTTCGGTGTGATTGAAGTCAAGTTCGGCCACCGCGGCGGATAGAATGACCAGATAGCAGTCTTTTAAATGGGGCATTTTGCGGACGATGTGGCACAGCTTGTCACCGTCGATCTTGGGCATGATCAGGTCAAAAAACATGATATCCGGATAAAAGGAGGTCAGCAGATTCAGCGCTGCAAACCCGTCCTGAGCCGTAGCGACTTCATGGCCTTCCTTTTCCAGCAAATCGTTGGCGAATTTTAACAGTACCCGATCATCGTCAACCAGCAGAATCTTCTTTGGCATACATCAAAAACCTTTAATATTGTATTGGGGTTTTGGGCGTCACACCCACTATTCGAAACCATTAGACCATTAGCTGTTGCATTTGTTTTATTGGTTGCATTGGTTTAATTAGTTTTATTGGTTAACTGCTTTAGTTTCATTGGTTCGATTGGTTAACTGCGTTAGTTATATTGGTTCCATTGGTTAACTGCCTTTGTTGTATTGGTTTAATTGGTCCTATTGGTTTTATTTGTTAGTTCTCTTAACGCCTTCCCGCATTCCAGGCCTTCAAATCTTTTTATCGTCACCATCTCAGCACCAACCAATGGAACTAATTGAACCAATTAAACAAATGAAACAGGCCACAGGCCTAGTGGCCTTTCTTTTCTTTCTTTGAACTTTTGTTCAGATATGAGATAAAATTGTTGATTTTCTTCCAAGCTATATCCGCTAATCGTTTCACTTCCTCTAATTCGTTATCATCAATATATTCCTGATCATATGCGACATACTTTGTTAGTTCCCTTGCTGCCTGCCAGCATTCAAGATCTTCAAACCTTTTAATCGTTGCCATGTCTTCAACCAATCAAACCAATCGAACAAATAAAACTAATCTAACAAGTCCTTGAACCCTGGCTAACTGCCGCCTGACACTTCCTTGACCAGCTGCTTCAGTTTCCGGGCCACATCGTCGAGCTGGCCGACCAGGCTGTCGACAACCGGGTCGGCGCCGTCCAATTTTCCCTGCTGTCCGATTTGTTCAAGCTCAAAGGCGGTTTCGGCCGCCGCTTCCGCCTGAAAATTTCGCAGCATGCCCTTAAGGGAGTGCGCGGTGCGGCTTAAGGTTTCGGCGTCGGTGCTCTCCAGCGAATGGCGCAGGGTATTTAGCATCTGCGGATAGTCGTTGATAAAAATTTCGACCAGCTCTTGAAAAAGATGGTGATTATTTTCAAACGACCTCATTAACCCACCGGCGTTCAGCGAGACGGATCCTTGTCCATCGGCAACCCGGCCGGCGGATCCGGAGGATTCTTCTTCAGGCACAGGAGGAACAAGGGCGTCAATGGCCTGAAAGAGCTTGGATGCCGATATGGGTTTGGAGACATAGTCATCCATCCCGGCTTCCAGGCAGCGTTCGCGATCCCCCTCCGTGGCATAGGCGGTCATGGCGATGATCGGCACATGGCCGCCGCTGCGGGCTTCTAGTTTTCGGATTTCCCGGGTGGCCTCAAAACCGTCCAATTCCGGCATTTGAACATCCATTAAGATAACATCAATGGCATCCGGATTAAACGCCTCCACCGCCTGCCGCCCGTTTTCGACCAGAATCGGGTAAAAGCCGCTTTTCTCGAGCAGCCGCAAGATAAAGGTTTGATTAAAGGGAGTGTCTTCGGCCACCATAATTTTTAACGAACGCCTTGCCGCTTTTGATTTTGCCTCAGGCTTTTTTTGCGGCCGGGCTTTATCCGCTTTCTTTTTGTCGAGTGCAACCAACAAAAGGTTGTGCAGCTCAGGCGGGTTGAACGGTTTGATCACGCTGCCTTTAACGCCCAGTTCTTCAAATTCGGCTTTGCGCTTCAGATGCGGGAAAGTCAGCATCATGACCACTCGAAGATCCTTTATTTGCTGATCCTTAATCCAGCGTGCAAGGCTGAACCCGTCGGAGCCGGGCATGTCCGAGTCAATCATAACCAGCTCGGCAGTGCGGTCCCCCGACAGAATCTGGCGGGCTTCCTCCGTATTGGAGGCAAATTGTGTCTCCAGCCGCCAGCTGTCCAGCATCTCCTTGGTCAATCGGCGGGTCATGGCATTGTCATCGACCACCAGGATCCGGGTTCCCTGAAGATCATCGGCGGCCGTCTCGTCCGGCTTTACCTGTTCTTCCGGCAAGCGTTTAAAGGCGGCCGAAAACTCAAAACGGCTGCCCTGACCGGGTTCACTGCTGACAGTGAGTTCGCCGCCCATTAATCTGACCAGCTGTGATGAGACGGCCAGGCCGAGTCCGGTACCTCCGTATCGGTTGGTTGTTTTGGCGTCCACCTGTTTAAACGCACTGAATATGTCCTTCTGCTTGTCTCTGGGGATTCCAATGCCGGTGTCTTCAACTGAAAAGCACAAATCCGCTTTGTTGTCGGTGTATTGATTGGTTGCCACATTCACGACGACTTCACCTTCTTCTGTGAATTTAACCGCGTTTTCGATAAGATTCAGCAGGATTTGACGCAGGCGGCCCGGATCTCCCACCAGGCGATCGGGAACATCCGCTGCCACGCGATAGGCCAGTTCAAGACCCTTTGTCTGAGTGCGCATACCCATCATCCTGAGCGTATCTTTCATAAAGTCTCTCAGGTCGAGGGGCGCATTTTCCAGTTCGAATTTGTCGGCTTCGATTTTGGAAAAATCAAGCAGGTTGTTAATCAGGGACAGCAGCGCGTAAGCGGATGAAATAACCACATCCAGGTCTTCACGCTGATCCGGCCGCAGGTCGGTTTCCAGCATCAGTTCGATGAGCCCGATAATCGAATTGAGCGGCGTTCGGATTTCGTGGCTCATGTTCGCTAAAAAACGGCTCTTTTCGCGATTGGCTGTTTCCGCCGCCATTTTGGCCTGAGCCAATGCCTGGGCCTGCCTGCGCTCGGTGACATCGCGCAGGAAACCGCCAAATCCGGTAGGCTCCCCCCGGGAGTCCGTTATCAGGGTGATGGATGATTCGGCATAACGCCGGGAACCATCCCTTCTTTTAAAAGTGAAATCCAATGCTTTAACCGATTCCCGGGTGCGATAAACCTGGTTAATGCCATTGAGCAGTTTCTGGGTATTCTCATCATCCAGATAGGCTCTGTGATTCATGCCGGTCATTTCGACCCTGGAATATCCCAGAAGATCGCACATCGAGTCGTTGAAATAGGAATAGTTGCCGTTAATATCGACCTCGTAATATCCATCCGGGGTGGTTTCAACGATTCGCCGATACCGTTCTTCGCTGCCTCGCAGCGCTTCCTCGGCCATCTTCCGCTGGTTGATGGTATACTGGGCATGCGCACCAAAAATAATGAAAAGGCATAAAATGGTTAAGCGGCTCCAGATTTCACTGAGATCCGGCCCCAGCAGGCGCTGAAAAAAATTGACGTCATACTCGGTGAAAAGGTACAGAACCGAATCAAAAACCGAATAGAACAGGGCCAGCCCAAATCCGATCAAAACCATTTGATCCCAAAAGTGGACCTGGATTTTTTGTTTCATTTCGCTGGCGGTCATCGAAAAAATCCCCCTATTGCTGTCGTTTCACAAGGTTTCAGGCAAATCATTTTTTTGTTTAATTGGTTTGATTGGTTTAATTCGTTCAATTGGTTCGGTTTAAGCCAACCAATTCAACCAATGAGACAAATAAAACTAATCTAACAAGTCCTGGAAACTTTGAACCCTGAACACTGACACCTTATTATGTAGGGCCATCAAGAGTTGTTTAACAGGGAACAGAGAGATTTTCAAGACATAAGCATAACGGGTTCTGGGTTCAGAGGTTCCAAAATCGCATATCAGGTGTCAGGTTTCAGTGTTCAGTGTTCAGGTTTGATGGTTTCGTAAAAAGTCCTATCGCCGGTCATTGCGAGGAACGAAGTGACGAAGCAATCCCATGATTTCAGATCCTTGGATTGATAGAGATTGCTTCGCTGCGCTCGCAATGACAGCTTGGCAGACTTTTTACGAGTAAATCAGGTTTCAGCCTTGACCGTTCTGACACCTGCACCTGCCATCCGTGCTGTCATCTGTCTTCTGTTTTCTGACACCTCGTATGAGACTTCGTAGGTCAATGGCTCAATTCGGATCAAAATTACCGTTTCGATGGCCTAACTTGATTGAACAGCGAACCGCAGAATTTCGAAGTGTGGTTTCGCTTTGCTCAGTCCTTTTAATAAAATGGACAGAATACATTCCTTCGACATTCGATATTCATTATTCGATATTCGATATTCGGTTTTTATGCTTGTTTGAGACCCAGCAAGGCCAAAGTTTCTTTTTCGATCAGACCGGCCGTTTTTTTTGCCGTCGGATGGGCTGACACCTGACACCTATTAATTCCTGAAACCTGTATGACGGTAGCCAACTGGATGCGGACATAGGCTAAATACATAATTATTACAGTTGCTTATTTAATTTTGCAAACGAATCAAATTGACAATCCAGACCAGATTTGGTATCAATTATATATAATGATTTAATATACTTAAAATCATAAATGGCCGTTTTTAAATAATTAGTGCTCATCCGAAAATAATATTGTTTTATAAGGATAACACGAATTAGTTTCCAAGTTGGAAATGAGCAGTTTTTTCGATGAGCAAGGCCGCACAAGGGTTTCCGCCGAGGCGTACTGAGGTACGTCGCAGGCGGAAAACCCGCGGAGAACGCAGCTCATCGGAAAAAGGGCCATTTCCGGATGGAAACTAATTAAAACCCGACCCTTTACAGGCTGATATTGGTAAAATCAACAACACCAACGCACACCCGGGTTAAATCTCCGGCGGCGCAAGTCCACATCGTTGGCCCGCTTATATTTCAGAACAAGCTGATGGCATGGTACCTCCAGGAAAACACCGGTCTGACATGTGCATGCATCAATGAACTGGATGTCGAGGCATTTTCCAGCCAGAACGGTGAAAAGACCACCCTGGTGCTGCTGGATTGCCTGGGACGTGATTTCAGTAACTTATGGTCCGCTATCCGATCGCTGTTCGATTCCGGTTCTAAAGGATATTATGTCGCCATCTTTAATATGGCGGCCGGACAGCCGTTTGGAAACGACCTGGTTAAAAAAGGTGTCCGGGGTATTTTTTACAACAATGACCCGCTTGCGAATCTCTCCAAAGGGGTGCCGGCCATATTGAACGGGGAGCTGTGGTTTTCCCGCAAAGATTTGATGAAATGTATTCTTGACTCTAATACCGACAACCAACTGGCAATGGATCTCAAGGCATCGCTGACGACCCGGGAGAGAGAAATCCTGATTCTGATCTCTTCCGGAATCAACAACAGCCAGATCGCCGAAAATTTGAACATCAGTCGAAATACGGTAAAAACGCATCTTTACAACATCTATAACAAAATAAAAGTCCCCAATCGGATCCAGGCAGCCCTGTGGGCGGCGAAGCACCTTTAGTATCTTAGTTGTTATTTTTGTGCATTTTGTGCATTTTTTGGCAAAAAAATTGTATTGGAATATTTTCACTGTCTTGTAAAGATTGAATATTTTCGATTGAATATTGAATATTTAAGGAATTCTTTCCATTTAAAAAAGGACGGAGCGCAGCGACATCCACAAATATTCAATTTGCAATCTTGATGGTTTCGTAAAAAGTCCTATCGCCGGTCATTGCGAGGAACGAAGTGACGAAGCAATCCCATGATTTCAGAGACTTGGATTGATAGAGATTGCTTCGCTGCGCTCGCAATGACAGCTTGGCAGACTTTTTACGAGTAAATCAATCTTCAATTTTCAATTCCGGCTTGTCCGGGTTAGGGGTTATTAGTTATTTGTTCTTAAATTGAGCGTTTCAAATTTTAAAAAGGGATCATTTTGTCTGATATTCAAGGTATCCATTAACGAATAACGAATCACGATTAACGGCCAATTGAGTGCCTGCGCTCAATTGAGCTAATACCTTTACGTGGTTATCCAGAAAGAACAAGTGGTATTGAATGTGGGATCCCGGCGGCGGGAGATCATTTAATTTCGCGGCTGGAAGCCGCTCCCACAGAGAGTTTATCTAATGGTAACTTGGACTTTCCAGATAAGCAGGTACTTTTATAGTATCCCCCTGAGCAATTTTCTTGAACCTATCTCAAAAATGCTGCCGCCGACAAATGAGGGAGGATAGCAAGCGCCAATTGTTTCATGCTGCCGCGCATCTGCGGGTATGCGAATTTTGGTTGGGGTGCGCTACCGAATCAGCGGATTGAATTCTAAACATTATTGTTGTCAAAAACCAAATTTAAGGCTATGAGGGATAGAACCAAAACATTTTCTTAACGAATATCGTGCGGGGCCATTCGTTAGAGAAACCTGTTTTCCCACCGGCGGTTTTCCACTGAGAATGCAAAGGATTATCATCGTGATTGAAAAAAGAAAGGTGGAAAGATTTGATCTTCAACTGGAAGCCTTTATATCATTACCCGGCGAAGCCTCTCACGCCGATATGGGAAACCTGGTCACCAGAGATATCTCGATGAATGGTGTCTTTCTGATAACCGACACGCCGCTGCAGGTTGGCGCAAAAGTTAACGTGGATATGATCCTTACGCTGGGTGGAAATAAAAAGCAGGACTCGCAACAGGCCTGGATCAAAGCTTCCGGGAAAGTACTACGAACGGACAATCAGGGGATGGCAGTCGGTTTTGATGACAAGTCCCGGATTCTGCCGCTTTCAAAGAAAGCTGATTAAAGTTAACACTCAGGAGCCTATGGAACCAAAGTTAATCGGTGTAAGCCAAAATATTCAAAGAATAAAAGCGCTGATCGATCAGATATCCGATACGAGTCTGAATACCATCATTTATGGCGAAACCGGTGTCGGCAAAGAACTTATCGTTCAGTGCCTGTACAATAAATCCAATCGGACCGGCAAGCCGTTCGTAAAAGTAAATTGCGCGGCTTTACCGGACACCCTGCTTGAAAGTGAGATGTTCGGTTACGAGCAGGGCGCCTTTACCGGAGCGGATCACCGAAAACGCGGCAAGTTTGAACAGGCCCACGGCGGGGTACTCTTTCTGGATGAAATCGGTGATATGTCTTTTCAACTGCAATCCAAACTGCTGCACGTGCTTCAGGGCGGTGATTTTACACCGCTGGGATCCGAAAAAACGGTGACAACCGACACATGGGTCATCGCAGCCACCAATCACGAACTTGAGCATGACATGCAAAACGGCGAGTTCAGAGAAGACCTGTATTACCGCCTCAGTACCATTAAAATACTTATCGAGCCGCTCCGAAACCGGCCCGAGGATATCCCGCATCTGATCGAACATTACATCAAGGAATACACCAGCATGTTCGGTGATAAAAAAATTCAGCTTCCGAGCCAGAGGACCCTAACGAAAATGTCCGACTATCATTGGCCCGGCAATGTAAGAGAGCTGCAGAACGTGCTGAAACGGCTTATGATCCTGGGTGAGGGCGAAGAAACCATGGATGACCTGCTCAACACGGCCGGCCCCCGGCAGCGCAGCCCCGAATTCATAGCGGCCGGGTCTAAACCCTCAATCCCGGTTGACCTCTGGGGAGTCAACGGTGACAAAGCGCCTAACCTGTCTTCATTATCCCTGAAGAAAGTCAGGAAAAAGGCGCTGGACCGGGTTGAAAAAGAGGTCATCTCTTATGTTCTCGAAAAAACGGGCTGGAACCGAAGCAAAGCTGCTAAAATCCTCCATATCAGTTACAAAACCCTTCTTTACAAAATCAAGGACCTCAGCATCGAACAGCCGCCGGATGCCAGCGACTAATCGATTGCGGAATTCGGAATGCGGAATGCGGATTTAAAAACATCACGCTAAATTTGTTTCATTGGTTGAATACGTTGATTGAGTTTATTAAGTTGATTAAGTTTATTCGTTGATTAACTGAACCAATCGAACCAATCAGACTAGAACCCATCTCAAAAATGCGTCCAAGTGCTCATGGCTGTGTTGCGGATCGGCTCAAAATGCTCACATACTATCTCGTGTATGCTCCGCTTTTTCACCAACCCGCGCCTTGCCCTGAACGCTGATCCACATTTTTGAGATGGGTTCTAATGAAACAGGCCCTTAGGCCGTTATCCTTGAACCCTTGGCCCTTCTTTTTTTGCATTTAAAAATCAGCAATCCAAATTCCGAATTCCGCAATCGATTAACCCTGAACCTGGAACCTCTGAAGGTATTTTTTTTCACACCCTTGGGTAAACCACTACCTATTCCGGCGGATTAAACCTTTCCCGATACCGGCTGGTGTAAATCAGCGCCGTAAAAATCAGCAATCTATCCTTATGAACTTACAGCTAATTTAAACTGCTCCCTTGCCCGCCAAAATTATCCCATCAAAATCAGCACTTATGGAATAAAACTTGCTTGATTCTGTCAGTAAACAGATGGCAGAAGACAGAAAACAGAGGTCAGACAGGGTGCTTCATCCGCCAGCTTTTATCATCTGCCTTCTGTCCTCTGACCTCTGTCCTCTGAAGATTGACACCTGAACACCTGAAACCTAATTTTTTATCATGGAATCTCGAGCAGGTCGCATTATGATCGGAAAAAAACAAAACGGCACATCTACCGACAAGGGCGGAAGACGTTCCGGCGGAGATCGTCGGACCTATTCCTACACACTGCATGTCCCTGAAAGACGCAGCGGCGCCGATCGGCGTGACGGCAAGGACCGCCGTAGGATTCCGCGCCACAAAATCCCGTCTGATTAGCTTTTATACCGCTTTCCATAATAATGTTCCGAATTAGGGGATTGGGGCATAAGCGATTGTACGGTTGTAGAAAAAAATGTTTGAATACTGGAACATTTTTTTGACAACCACTATAGCAGCAGGATCAAGCAAATCATTATTTTGTTTAATTGGTTTGATTGATGAAAATGTTTTATTGGTTAACTGCATTAGTTATATTGGTTCCATTGGTTTCATTGGTTGAATTTGTCAATTTAGTTGAATAAGTTGATTAAGTTTATTAGTTGATTAACTGAACCAATCGAACAAATCAGACCAATTGAACTAATCGAACCAATGGAACAAGCCTCTTTTCCTTGAACCCTGAACCTTTAATCGTTTGAATTCACATACTTTCCCGATAGGTTCATGAAAGTTTATTTCCGCCGGACAACCGGAATCTCGTATGTATTCGTACAGATTGCATCGCACGAATCCCAAGTTCTTGATCGCTGGGAACCGTGGATTTTTGTACAGCGTTATTTCTTGACAAAATAGTACTTTCATGAATTAATTGATGTAGTTACTAATCGCCCTTCAAAATTTGATGGCGCTTAAATTCAGTAGAAAGATTTTATAGGCACGGCGAATCCGCCGGGTAGGCGACTATAGGGGAACGACATCTTCCTTGTATCTGCGGCAACCTCGACAATCGCTCAACTTAGGTTTAAGTAGAAGTTAAAGACAGGCGCGGCTGCATGGCATATTTCTTCACCATGTTTTAAACCGGGACTAAGTGTGCCGTTTTACTTGTACCCTGTACCCCAGCCGACCTAAAGCGCAGCGTGCAGCCGGGCCTCTCAGAGTCAGCGGTTGGATATGCTTTTTGACAGTTTTTTTGTGCACTTCCGCAAGGGCGCGGTCAGGAGATAATCGCATTTTCATCATGATAGAGGGTTCAAACACTTTTTCAGGGGAGAGCAGTTTTGGCCAAACAGGATGAGATTTCTTCAACGGAGAGACTTCTCGAGCTAATCCGCACCGACAGCGAAATTGAGTTGGAAGACTCCGGCGAACCGTCACAAAAGCTCTCCGGCCGCCTGAAATCGCTCGTTCGCAGATCAATCTCATTTAAGAAAAATATAGCCGTTGGTGTCGACATCGGCTATGATGATTTGAAACTGGTAAAAGTCCGGTGCGTCTCGGAGCGAGGCTATGAAATGCTGGAATATGCCAGGATTCCTTTTGATCGGGAAATTCCCAGAGAAAATCCGGAGTTTCATCAATTTCTGAGACCGACCCTGGCGGAGTTCTGCGGACCGGACAGAAGCGCAGATATCTGGTGCACCATCTCATCAGCCCGGGTGGAAACCCGCCATTTCCGAATTCCGAAAGTCGCTGCCCGGCAAATCCCCAACGCCATCTACTGGACCTACCAGAGAGAAGCTGCATTTGATGAAGATGAAAAAGTATTTGACTTTGAAATCCTGGGCGAGACGCAGGAAGAGCAGTCCGTTAAAATCGATGTGCTCGCCTATACCGTACCCCTGGATGAAGTCGTCGCCTTAAAAGAAATGTTTGCAAAAGCCGGATTCCCTTTATCCGGCATTTCCATCGTTCCATTTGCTTTTCAAACGCTGCTGCGCACCCGCCGGGTGGAAGCCTCCGACCAGTTTGTCGCCAGCCTTTATATCGGACGCGACTGGTCGCGGATTGATATTTTTTCCGGAGGCAATTTGACGCTGTCACGGGGCATTAAGGCCGGTGTGCGAACCATGATGGAGGCGTTGAAGAAAGAAATCGAAAGCACCCGCAAGAGCCTTTCGCTGGTCAAATCTCCCAACGAGGATGTCGGCAGGATCCGGGCCGTAAAGAAAAAACTCAAGCTCGATCTGGAAGTTGCCCAGAAGTATTTCTTCGGATATATCCACGAGTCGCCCCTTGTGGATGCCGACGGGAAAAAGCTGGGCATTAACGAAAATAAGGTATTTCAAATGATTCAGCCGGCTCTGGAGCGGCTGGTGCGACAGGTGGAACGCACCATCCGTCATTATGCCTTGAACTATGAAAATGCCAGAATCGGCAAGATTTACATCTCCAGCGGGGTGACGCCCCATCAACGCATTCTGAGCTATATCGGCGAAGAGCTCGGAATGCCCACCGAAGTATTGAACCCGTTTCAGGCAAGTTCCAATTTTCTGCCGCTGGTGCCGATTCCGGATTCAGTGTCCGAGCAGAGCTCCTTTTCTCCGGCGATGGGCATGGCTCTGGCGGATAATTCACAAACCCCCAACTTCCTGTTCACCTATAAAGACAAACACAAAGCGGCCCGCAATCAACGCATCAACCGCAGCGTGTTTGCAACCTTTTTGCTTCTGATGGCCATCTGCGTGGGGCTATCATTCTGGCAGGAGAGAATCATCCGGGACAAAGAGGCCAAAAAGCAGCAGCTAACTCACCACCTGGAACAATATAACCTGCGGGTGGATAAAAATTTAATCCTTAAGCTGGTCGAGCAAATCCGGCAGAAAAACAGGTCCGACCAGGCGATCGGTAAAAAATATTTGAATCTTGCGGTGATCAGTGAAGTCGTTGATCTGACGCCTCCCAATGTGCGATTGCTGAACATATCAACCCGGCTGGGACCGCTGCCGGTAAAACAACCGCCGGAAAATGGGAAAAAGAAGAAAAAGGCCAAACCGCCGCCTAGGATTCTGATTCTGGAAGGCATTGTCCAGGGGGACCGCCTGATGCTCGAATCGGCCCTGGCGGGGTACCTGTTGGAATTAAAGAGCTCGCCGTTATTTGATCTACCGAATATCAGCAGCAAATCGTTTGAGTTTTCAGGAAATAACGAAG
>PVMK01134729.1_pt1 | contig 17621 bp, 19 predicted proteins | sample 1853481 | NCBI WGS metagenome assembly PVMK01 (sample SAMN08533507, study PRJNA380276) | Marine sediment metagenome, whole genome shotgun sequencing project. | reverse complement strand
GATACCGCGTTCGGCTAGCAGATCTTCAATATCGCGGTGGCTCAAGTTGAAGCGATAGTACACCCAGACTGCCTAGCTGATGATTTCGGGAGGGAATCGGTGGCGTTTGTAAGTATTCATGCACCAATTCTACCAATTGCAGGGCTTTAGCTTGGCAATACCGTATAGTTGCACTACGGCCAGGGCGGGAGTCTTCTGCTATTATGATTATCTGGAACGGGATACCCGTCCGCGTGTTTGCACCCCCACAACGAGATAAATATTGATGCAGTTGCCCCTGGGCACAATTGACCTGATCGCACTGGCCTACTTTTTCCTGCTGTGGATTGGTTATGCCAGGTACGCGAAACATCGTGCCAAAAAAAACCAGCAGGCTTCCCTATCCCGCTCATTGCGCAACCACAGAGAAGCCTGGGCACTGCGTCTCCTGAAACGTGACATGAGGATGACTGATGCCTCACTACTGGCCAGCCAGGAACGGGTCGTGGGATTTTTTGCCTCTACCACCCTACTGTTAATGGCTGCCATATTTACCGCTTTGACAACAAGTGAACAGATCGCTGAGCTCACTTCCCATATTCCCTTCGCCCAGAGGCAGAGCACCGGGCAAATCGAAGCGAAGCTGGCGCTGCTGCTTCTCATAATGATCTACGCCTTTTTCAAGGTTACCTGGAGCCTGCGGCAGTATGGCTTCGCCGCTGTGGTAATGGGTGGCGCACCAGACCCGGGGGAGAAAGTGTCAGAGGAGCAATGCACCGCTTACGCGGTAAATCTGGCGAAAATAATGGATTCAGCGGGCCACGACAATAACGGTTGTCTGAGGGCTTATTACTTCAGTCTATCGGTGATGTGCTGGCTTGCGGGTCTCATACCGTTCCTGGTGGCAGCCACCCTAACGGTTTTCGTAATGTATAACCGCGAATTCAGCTCCGCGGCGGTACAGGGAATTGAGCGAGCTTTTATTCCGCCTTCTTGACGCGCTACTGATCAGCCGTCGGCCCGCAGCAAGGACGCAAGGCCTTGAAGAACATCACCGGCGCCGAGTCGCCAAGTTCGTCGGGTATAACTGGAACTTCTTCCCCCCCATGGGGCCATACTTTTTCCCATATCCACAAGCATATCGCCCCGCGAGTTCCGAGGGGGCTCCTTATAGCGCCGACCTGATCCCTTCCCACCGGCTGCCCCAGCTATCAGCTACTGGCCCCACAGCGTCACCCTGTGCAGCACTTTGCCCCGGGGGATTACCTTGCCCATGCCCTGGCCAATATGCTCACCAGCGCTGTCTGGCACAATCCTGAAAGTGTTCCACCAGCTGGCCCTCGATGGATCAATGGTTGCGAAAGACCAGTACTCAATGATTGCAAGTAGTAGCGGATTCAATGCAATTTAGCCAACCAGCTTGTCAATCGCCGTGGCCAGCTCGAAATCCCGTTCAGTGAGCCCGCCTGCATCATGGGTAGTCAGCTCGATAGAGACACGGTTGTATACATTGCTCCATTCCGGATGGTGATTAGCCCTCTCGGCGAGCAGTGCTACCGATGACATGAATCCAAAAGCCGCAATGAAATCAGCGAAAACGAATTGGCGGGCAATGCGCGCCTCGCTACGCTTCCAATCGGGTAGTTCGCGCAGGGCAATATCAATTTTCTCTTGTGACATCGGTTGCATAGTTTCCTCACCAGGCGTCAATTGTCTCCTCCCAGCATAGCAAAGTAGTTGATGTGAATGAAAACCCTCACTGTATTTCATGTGGTGCATGAGGCATGCCAAGGCTTCTGTAAATTAGGGAGAGCCGGCCAGCCATGGTAACGGCTACACGATTGGTTTTGCAGCAGCAGATCCAGCAGTGACCGATGCCTGGCACGCGGCGGGAGTGGCCAATGGTGGTACTACTTGCGAAGATCCTCCCGGTGTTCGTGAAAGTGGTCTCGGTAAGTTGTACCTTGCCTATTTACGTGATCCGTCAGGAAACAAAATTTGCGCGCTCCATCGTATGGGCTAACCGAAGACGGCTTATCACTGAGGGAGGCTCTCATGACAGGAGGATCTTCTTCGCAAGCTCACAAAATACACCCGGAACCCTCCGCAATAAGCAGCAGCCCCGGCACAGTCAGGAAAAACTGATGGCCCGGTAATAACGCTGTGGGTCATAGCGTCTGAGTGGCAATTCACTAATTCATGGGCGGAATCAAAGGGTTAGCCGATCGGCCCTGGTTCGTAGTTCGGTTTCAAAAACCCCTTCCGCTTCTTCAACTTACTGCAACCTGGCTCGGTATAACCCACCACCAGTATCGGCATAGGCTCGGTGTCGGTCACCGCTCCCCTACCCCCGGGAAGAATCTGTTACGTTTCTTCAACTTACTGGCCAAACTCTCCACAGACCACCCGACTCATAATCGGTGGGTCCCGTGTTCGAGTCACGGAAGGACCACCATTTTTCCTTAGTTTTCATGGAGTTACTCATAGCTCTCCTCGCCACCCCCATTGCGAATCTCGATGAATGACCCTGCCCTGGGGCTCCCCGGGTAGGGTGGCTGGTGGGCGAGTTCTATGGAAGTGAGCATCCGACTATGCCGGGGTGGGTGACACTTATTGGCTGGAGTTGGGGGGTCACAGACCAATTACAAGGTTCCCACCTAGCCGTTGATGGGCAATCCGGTTCCAGCCAACTCGAAGCGAATTACTTGTTGTCTGTCACCGGCACCATTATGTGGACGTAAGGCGTATCATCCCACATCACATATGGACCACCACCACTCGGATCGTCAGTGATGCCCTGCATGAGTTTCTTCGGCACAATAATCATCAGGTGCGCGCCGGTTTCTACATAGTCATCAGCACTGCGCGGATCGGAATGAAAGGGATCGGAGTTGCTGACACCCCCACCGACAGGATCACCTAATAACATATAGGAAATTCCTATGCGATCAGGCTGGAAGTCACTCTTGGTAGCTATCGCGCCCATCGCTTTCGTCCACATTGCATCGTTACACATAGGGGCGCCATGTAATAGCATGCAGGTCCAGCGATTGCTTCCTTCTACAACCACTTGACCATTGATGACGATAGTTGCAGCGGCGCTTATTGCGGCTGGGGCTGCTGATCTCGCCATGGAAATTTCATTGTCTAGGTTCGTCTCTGCATTGCAGACGCCAATGGCCAGAGTAAACATAGCTGCAGCCAGCACAATAGCTGTACTCAAGTTTTTCAACATGATAATTTCTCCACCCATATCATTGGTATTGGCAGTGGCACTGCCGCATCGCAATAACTATGGTTCACGCTGCGGTGAACGCAAGTAGTACTTAGAGTGTTTATGAATAAGAAAGCATTCACAAATAACCTAACCGGATCCTGCTACGGCAATCATGCGCTGGATACTCGGCTCGCTCGTACTATCTTGCATCTGGCTGTTTACCCCCGTAGGGGTGAAGCTGGATGCTCCATTTCAGATGGAGTCGTAGATTGAAGTGTACAGCGACAATTTTTGTCATTTGGGGAAGATATATTGAGAAAGCTCGCGTACAAGTCTATTGGCTTCCTGGGCCTGGCCATCCTGCTGGTGCCCAGCGTTCTGGCTGCATCTTCCCCCACTTCTAATCACTACTCCATCGGCACGGGAAGCCGGGGGGCCACTTTTTACCCAATGATAGAGGCGCTGTGCCGCCACATCAATCAAAGCACACTTGATTTCAGCTGCGAAGCGGTTGCCACTCCCGGCTCAGCCTACAACCTGCGTGGGATAGAGGGTGGCATATTCGATCTGGCTCTGAGCCAGGCGAATCTCCAATACCTGGCCTCACAAGGTATGCCGCCCTTTACCAAGAAGCATGAGCATGTTCGTACTGTCGCCCCATTGCACCAGGAAGTTTTCATTCTCGCAGTCCTGCCCGGGGCGGGGATATCGCGGTTGGCAGACATAAAAGGTAAGCGCATCAATATCGGTAACGTCGGCTCAGGTAGCAGGTTGATTACAGAGCGCTTGTTCGACTTCCTGCAGTGGAATCTGTCTGAGTTCGAGGTTCACAGTAACAAGAGTGCGGACCTTCCTGAGCTACTGTGCAATAAGAAAATCGATGCAGCAATCTACTCTACCGGCCACCCCAATGCGATCTATGCACAACTTCTGGGACAGTGCGGAGTTACTCTGGTGAATTTATGGGACGAGGATATCGCCCGGTTTGTGGAGGCCAATGGGGAGTACGGCGCTGCGGTGATTCCAGGCGGGACATACTTGCAAGTGCCGGGCGAAAAACAGGGTTTCGGTGTGCAGGTTCTTCTTTCCGCGCATCGAGATCTGCCGGCAGCTCACGTGGCCCAGATTGTTCAAACTTTAGTGGAGAGGAAAAAAGTGTTGGCGGAATCGGCCCCAATCTACAAGACAGTCGATGCGGCGACACCTATCCAACAACAGGTCGCGCCCTATCATGAGGGCACACGATTCTATTTTCAGCATCACCCACGCTCATTGACCGAATATAATCACTAAGGAGGAAAGCAAGAGATGCCATGCCAGTCGGGATAAGGAACTGCAGGATAACGCCCTCATGGATCTTGAATTTCACCCAGAGGTAGAGCGCAATATGGGCGGAAACTGCCATCAGCACTACAAGCGCAACAATAATCTGTGATTTCATTCCTGAAGCTCATCTCCCACTACGGAGCAGCGCCCCCGCTCATCCGCCTACCGGAAACTGGCTGGCGTCAGTGACGGCGACATCGATATGATGCGAAAGCTGGATGAGTTGCACCTGAAGCGCCCCTTTAAAGGCTCCCGGCGACTGCGCGATGACCTTTGGATAACTACGGTCTTCAGGTCAATCGCAAACGAGTACAGCGTCTGATGAGGCTTATGGGTATAAGGGCTTTGCACCCCGGCGCGAAAACGACGCGCCCCAATCCAAAGCACAAGGTTTACCCCTATTTGCTGCGGGAACTGGAGATCAATCGGGTCAATCAGGTCTGGTGCACGGACCTGACCTATAACCATTCCCGGACGAAGGCCACCGGGAAGTCCACATGAATCCAGGTGAAGGTTTCATCGTCCACATTAAGCGAGGAGGTGCCAAGTCCCCATAACACCGTATTGACATCGGCCAGCACTGCGGCGAGGTCAGAGTAGTCGGTAAAATCCTGGTGGAGTATGAGTTCCACCCGGCCGGAGTCGACACCGGCCTCTATGCGTGGCGAGGTGCGTCGGGAGAGCGCGTAGATCTTCTCAACGCGTGGATCTTCCATCGCTGCATTGAGTAGGCCGTCCCCGACAGAGCCGGTAGCCCCGGACACCAGAACCACTCTATTGGCGCTCTCGTCGCGGGGTTCTCCGCTTGTCGGCTCAAGTGTGCCAAGAGTGGCGTAGCCCCAGATATCAAAGACGACTATCACCAAAAGTAGTGCAGCCACGGCAAACAGAGCCAGCTTCCCCAATAGTTTCATCACTTTGTTGCCCGTAGTGTAAAGAAGGGCGTAGGGTAGCCAATGCCTGCCCGGCGAGCAAACCCGCCGGCGCGAGTGCAGCCGCAACAGGGATGATCCAGGTGTCGGGTCCGGGGAATATGAGTTACGCAGAAATCTGGCGCAAAGCCTGGCCGATAATATTGGCCAATGCGGCTGTGCCCCTGCTTGGCCTGGCCGACACCGCGGTCATTGGCAATCTCGGCAATCTTTCCCAGCTGGGCGCGATCGCGTTTGGCGCCATGATTTTCAGCTTTATTTACTGGAGCTTTGGCTTTTTGCGCATGGGAACCACCGGCTTCACAGCGCAGGCATCCGGGGCGGGCGACGAGCCTGAAGTGCGGGCCACCCTGGGGCGGGCTCTGTTGTTGAGCGTTGGTCTGGGTGTTGTCATAGTCCTGTTGCAGTGGCCGCTGGCCAGCCTGGCCCTTGGCTTGCTCGATGGCAGTGCCGAAGTCGAGGCCATCACCCGGGACTATTTCATCATCCGCATATGGGGCGCGCCGGCGACACTCAGCATTTTTGCCCTGATGGGAACCTTGATCGGCCTGGGCAGGAGTCGCCACCTGTTAGTGGTCCAGGTATTTCTGAACGGCTTGAATATTGTGCTCGACGTGCTGTTTGCCGGGGTCTTCGGCTGGGGTGCCGAGGGCATAGCCCTGGGTACGGTGCTGGCGGAATGGACAACGCTTGTTTTCGCGGCGAGCCTGGTGTTGAAGCTGTTGCGGGAGCGCCACGGCGACCGGGAGGCATTCTGGCCCCGCTCCAGGATAGGTGATGCCGGTAAAATGCTGCGGCTGATGGCCGCCAATACAGATATTCTTCTCAGGACCCTGGTGCTGTTATTTTCGTTTGCCTGGTTCATCAACCAGAGCGCGCTTTATGGCGATGCGGTGTTGGGCGCTAACCATATTCTGCTGCAGTTGGTTTCCTTCAGTGCGTTTTTCCTCGATGGCTACGCCTTTGTTGCCGAAGCGCTGGTGGGTGAGGCCCTGGGAGCAAAGCGGCGACAGGACCTGGCCGTTGCCGTGCGCCGCTCGACGGAATTGGCTGCCGCCACGGCAGTGCTGCTGGCGCTGTTAATAGCCTGTTTTGGCAACCTGGCCATTGCTGCCCTCACGAACATCGATGCAGTGCGAGTGGCGGCCGCCGACACACTGGGATGGGCGGCGCTGTACGTGCTGTTGTCATTTGCCGCATTTCAACTGGACGGGATATTTATCGGCGCCACCCACACCCGGGAAATGCGCAACGCCTCCTTTGTTTCCATCGCGGTGTTTATGTTGGCCTGGTGGTGGCTGGCGCCGGTGTACGGCATTCACGGCCTCTGGTGTGCCTTTGTGATCTATGTCTGTGCGCGGGCGCTCGCTCTGGCGGCCTATTATCCCAGACTGGTGCGGGCGCTTGACTAGTGTACCTCGGAGTCTGCGGCACCTGGGATGATGCTACAGCGGCGGGAAACCGGTCCGGGATATTACAGCCTGAGCGTAATGCTTGCCAGCATGTCCCGTACGATGTGGTCCCTGCGCCGATTGTTTGTGGTGTTCCCGAGGTTGCCTGCCAGCCAGAGGTTGGCGAAGCCGTGCACCTGCGACCACAATGCGATGATCGTCGCCTGGACTTGTTGTTCAGAAATTTTTCCCTGTGGTGATTGCTCCAGCAGGAAATTCCTGATGCATGTTTCCAGAACGTTCTTTGCGGCCAGTGACCTCGCAATGTACTCGGGGTCGTCGCTATTGGTCACGGTGGGGCGAAACATCACCTCAAAATAGCCTGTGTGCGACAGGGCAAATTGAATATAGGCGTAGCCCGCGTCCAGCATCCGCTGGTCTGCGGGCCGGCCTTTCGGGGCCTGGCTGGCGACCAGCGCCTCGTCCAGTAGCTTGTAACCCTCGATGGCAACGGCAGTGAACAGCCCTGCTTTGTCGCCAAAGTGATGGGCGGGGGCCGCGTGCGACACTCCTGCCTCGCGAGCGACCTCCCGCAGGCTCAGTTGGCCGAGTCCCCTCGTTTCCAGCAACGCGACGGTGGCTGCCACGAGGGAGTTTGCGAGGTCGCCGTGGTGGTATTTGGTTTTCACCAGGGGAGTATGACGATTTAACTTGACAGTGTCTAGTTTGGGCGTAGGATGCGTAATCTAGACAATGACAAGATATTTTATCCCTGCTTGAGGCACCGCATATGACGACGACGCTCAACGACCTTGTTTTGAACGCGCCGCTGTTACCCGAGGAAAACCCGGTCCTGCTGGGTAACTTTGCCCCGGTGGGAGAGGAGCTGGATCTCGGGGATCTAGAGGTTATTGGCACTCTGCCGCCCGAACTGAATGGAACGCTGTTGCGCGACGGCCCGAATCCAGTCAATCCACAAGCCAACCATCACTGGTTTGTCGGCGACGGTATGTTGCACGCCATCAAATTCGAAGAGGGTAAGGCGTCTGGCTATCGCAATCGCTGGGTGAGAACCGGGGATATCGAGGAGAAGCTAGGTCTCAAGGCGGCGCCGGTGAGCGAGACCCAGCTGCTGGTGCAGGGCTCTGGCAATGTGAATGTGGTTTTTCACGGCGACCGTGTACTGGCACTGTCGGAGATAGGCCTGCCCTACGAACTCGATCTCGCGCTGGAGACCCGACGGCAGTACGACTTCGAAGGACAGCTGGCCAGCAATATGACCGCGCACCCGAAGATCGATGGCAAGACAGGTGAGATGTTGTTTTTTGGCTACGATTTTGCGCCGCCCTATCTGCGCTATCACCGGGCGAACGCGGCCGGTGAGCTGACTCAAACCGTGGATATTGACCTTCCTGAGTGCGTCATGATGCATGACTTCGGCGTTACCGCCACGCGGGTGATTTTTATGGATCTGCCCATCGTCGGTAATTTCGATCTGCTCGAAAAGGGCTACAGCATGCCTTTTTCCTGGAGCGACCAGCATCAGGCCAGGCTTGGCATAATGGATCGTAAGGGCACCGACGGCGCGGTCAAATGGATTGATATCGAACCCTGTTACGTGTTCCACCCGCTTAACAGCTATGACGAGGGTGATAACATCGTGATGGATGTGGTGCGCTACAACCGCGCTTTCACCTCACCTCAATACCCGGATTATGAAAAGGGCGCACAGCTGGTGCGCTGGACCATCGACGTGAGTGCCGGCGATGTACACAGCCGCGTACTTAGCGCGATAGACCAGGAGTTTCCAAGGGTGAACCCGCGTGTGGAGTGCCACCCGCACCGCTTTGGCTATGCACTGGAGGTTGGTGGGCCGCATGGGTTTAAGGGCCTGTTGAAGCACGATCTGGAGACAGGCGAAACCATTCGTCACGATGTTGGTGCTGAATGTGCAGCCGGGGAGCCGGTGTTTGTTCCCGTCGGGGAAGCGGAAGATGCCGGCTATATTCTCAGCGTGGTCTACGACGCGAGCAGCGGGCTGAGTGAAGTCAGGGTGATCGATGCCCGGAACTTCAGCGCCCCGCCGGTTGCAACTGTCAAGTTACGGACCCGGGTACCCTTTGGGTTTCACGGTAATTTCGTGCCTTCAACCCGGCGGTAGTAGCCGTCGAACCAGAGTTTCCAGGCGCCCTGGGCATCCTGCTCCTCGAAGAATTGGCGCACGCTACCGTCCGGTAGCGGCGTCCAACTGCCGCGAAAACTGGCATGCCTGCGCTCGGCGAGGTAGTAGATGTTTCCCGTCAGCACCATGCTGCCCTCAGCCAGGTTTCCGGCGATATCGATGATGGAATTGCCGCTGTCTACCCACAGCTGGTGCCACATGCCATCCTCGGGATTGTAGTAATTGATACTGCTGCCGCTGCCACCTCCACTACTCTTCCAGCGCTCCGTGAGCAGGCAACCATCTGCTCCAATAGTGATCGTATTGTTGCCGTAGGTCTTGTCATCCTCCCTATTGGCCACCGTCCAGCTTCCCGCCCAGAAGTCGAACTGGCGATGCGCGGACTGTTGCATACAGGAGTACTTATCGGCAGACCACGCGGGCAGTGAAGTAGACAGTGTTAATAGCAGCGCAAGCCTTCGCATCGCAGCGTCCTCTCTTTGGGTCCTACATAAGTCCGGTGTGGGCCCTGTGTAGGCCCTGTGTAGGCCCTATATAGGCTCCTGGGTATGTCCATTTATGCACCGCACATGCGCAATTGTGGCCATTTCGTAACAAATATGACAAGCCTACACTCTATTCCATCAGCTACTCAACGTGAGCTGATGATTTCTAACCAACTGAGACAGGTGAGCATCATGGCAATTATCTTATTTATTTATACGTCCGTCCTTGCACTGGGAGCATGGCAGGAAAACCAGACAGAGAGCCAGAACGAGAGACATAACCAGGTCTGCTAAGCAGCCACTCCCCCGGGGTCGCGTGGCCGCAGCGGCCCGGGATAGATTTCGCCAAGTTGCAGCGGACCCCCCTGCAGCTTGCGGCCGAGTACGTTATCCTAGGCGCGAATTTTTCGCCGTATCAGGGGTTGATGTACATGGCTTCCACGGCAGCTTTCCCGCTGGAGACTGTGGAATGTCATTGAAACTGTTTATCGCCGGTGTCGTATTCTCACTGGTAACCCTGCCTATGTCGCAGATTGCCGCGGCAGCCGGGAACGACACCGACGCGCAAACGGCTGGCCACGCTGGAGCAAAACGAGGTGAAGGAGTTTCTCGAATCGCTGGGTATTTACGGTAACTATGCCCACGGCACCCACGTTGCCGGTATCGCCATTGAGGGCAATCCCTTCATACGGGTGCTGGTGGCGCGGATGACTTACGGACATACCATGATTCCGGAAGAACCGACCCTTGAGTTGGCCCGGGCGGAAGCAAAAATGGTGCGCGAGACCATTGACTTCTTTAAGGCCAACGGGGTGCGAGCTGTCAATATGAGCTGGGGTGGTTCCCTGCGCGGCGTCGAGGAGGCGCTGGAGGCGCACAACGCCGGTGGCTCGCCGGAAGAGCGCAAGAAGCTGGCGCGGGAAATCTACACCATTGGCGATAAGGCTTTACGGGAATCGATTCGCGATGCCGGCGACATTCTCTTCATTACCTCGGCGGGCAATTCGGATAACGATGTAAAGTTTGATGAGTTTTATCCCAGCAACTATGACTACCCCAATATGATTAGCGTCGGGGCGGTAGATGCCGCCGGGGACGAAACCAGTTTTACCAGCCTCGGCAAGGTGGAGATCTACGCCAATGGCTTTGAAGTGGAAAGCTACGTTCCCGGGGGCAACCGTATCAAGTTCAACGGGACTTCAATGTCCTCTCCCCAGGTACTGAACCTGGCGGCCAAGCTGCTCGCCCTCGCCCCGTCCCTCACTACCGCTGAACTGCGAGAGCTGATCCTCGACGCCCAGTCCGGGGATCTCGCGGAAACGCGCACGGGCATCGCCGACGATTCGAATGGCGTTGCCCAACAATTCTTCACCTCTATCCTCCAGCAGGCCCCGGGCACGATCGATGGAAGCGAAGATCGCACCTGAAGGGCTGGTGGTGTGCAGGCCTTCAAAGGCAGCCTCCAGCCGGTCGATATTTATGTATTCTCCCTGGGCAAGCACCATCGACGACTGGGTGAAGCCGGTAATATGTTTGTGCACGCTTGTTAACAGAATATCTGCACCTGCCTGGATAGCGTGGGGCGGCAACTCCGGGTGAAAGCCCAGGTGCGCGCACCAGGGCGCCCCCACAATTCACCGGCAAGGCGCTCCGCCGCAGCGAGTCGGTGGGTGGATACCCGGCGATCTTCCACACCGCCATATTGCGGAACGTCCAGGGCCAACAGCGGGTCAATAAGGTCCGGGTTGCGTTTGTGGCCGGGTACGGTGAACGGTGTACCTGCATTATCGAGAAAACGGCGGTAAGCGTCGTATTGTGGGGTTTCACTCATATTTTGCGCCGGGTTGTGCGGGCGCTAGCCATGTTTGCCCAGCTTCCACCCGGACTGGTTGAGATGGGCGCTGGCAAACTCTGCCGGGCCGGTTTCCAGTGGTGTTGCCATGGTGTCATTCCAGCGGTTCAGGAAGCCGAACAGGGAGATTATCGCCACCAGGTCAACAACCTCGCCTTCTGAAAAAAACTGGCGCAAGCGGCTGTGGTGATCAGCGGTAACGGCATTGGGTGTCTGGCCCGCGGCCATGGCAAAGTCGCACAGAGCCTTTTCGCGGGCATCAAACAAATCGCTGGCTTCAAACTGCCACAGATTGGCGATCTTTTCTGCGGAAAGCCCGGCCTTTTCGGCGCCGTGTGAGGTGTGGGCCTGGCAGTAGCGGCAACCGGCACCGTAGCTGGCCATATAAGCCGCCATCTGTGTCAGGCCGGGTTCGATACTGCAGTTGTCGCTGAAAACGTAAGCGGCCAGCGGCATGAAAGCCTGCAGCAGGGCAGGTCTTTTTAGCATGGTGAGGAAACTGTTGGGAACAAAGCCCATCTGGGCGGCAACAAGGTCGAATATTGGCTGCATATCTGCTGGAATGCTTGCAACGGGGGCTGGCGCGGAATCCATAGGACTGTCCCTGCATCGGGTGGTGGGTTTATGTGATGGGGCCGTGAACTTATCCCTAGTGTATAGCAAATCAACCTGTGGGGGATGTTGTCGCCAGGGCTGGGCAGGGGCTCCCGGGTAGATCGAATAATTGACTGCCAGAGCTGTTGATTTCTGGCGCCAAGAGTCTATCTTGGTAGGCCGATTGCTCCTGCCATGCGCGTTTCGCGCGGGCATTTACTTCCAGAAAAGGACTGCAACATGCTTACTTTACACGGCTTCGCCTACTCCAATTACTTTAATATTGTGAAGCATGCGCTGATGCTCAAAGGCATCCCCTTTCAGGAAAACACGGTCTATCCCGGCAGCTCCGAATTGATGGCGGTCAATCCCATCGGCAAGGTTCCCGCCCTCACCCTCGAGAGCGGTGAAAATCTGTCCGAGAGCAGCGTGCTGCTGGACTACCTCGAAGAGGCCTACCCCGATGTCCCGCTGTATCCCTCCGATGCGGAGGCCCGAGCGCGGGTCAGGCAGCTGATGAAAGTATCGGAGCTGTATCTGGACCTGCCTGCCCGTCGCCTGCTGCCGGCAGTACTTGGCGACGCGGTCATCGACCAGGCGGTGAAGGACGAGGTGCGTGCGACATTCGACAGGGCAGTGCGTTCGCTCAACGCCCTCGCGAGTTTTTCACCCTATGTCGCGGGCGACACACTGTCCCTGGCGGATGTCTTTCTGCGTTACACCCTGGCGATCCCGCAAATGGTGGCGCCCTCTCAGTTGGACTGGGATGTGATGGCGGCTGTTGAGGGGCTGGCCGACTGGGCTGCGCTGATGGCCGACTCTGATATTTCCCGTAAAGTTGACGCCGACCAACGCGACAATGCCGAGGATTTTATGGCCTATGTTTCCGGCCGTTAGCGGGTGTGAGGCGCGCCACACTGCAGATGCCGGCAAGGAAGGCCAGTGCGGTACCGATCATTGCCGGCGTATTGTCACTGCCGTGACCCAGGGCCAGTAATGCCGCCAGCAAGGTGCCTCCCAGGGCCTGCCCGACCAGCCGATTAGTGGAAATCAGCCCGCGTGCATTGGGCGACAGAAAGATGCCATAGCCGATACCGCAGACCGCCATACGCCAGGCAATATCGCCCGGTGAGAAACCGAAATGTTCCTGCAGGCGAAAGGGCAGGGACAATACAAAGGTCATCGATCCGATAAATGCGAATTGTGCGCAAAGACTATAGGCAATGCCGAGGCCAGATCCCCCGCCGAGCGTCACGCCGCGATGACCTGGGCTCAGCGCCTCAAACGCGTCTTCAATATCGATATCGAGGTCTGTGGTCGTTGCGGTGGGGCTGTCAAAGCCATAGCCTGCATTGAAGACCAGGACGTCATAGACCAGATCCTGGCTCACCTGCGCAGGAAGGAACAGGACACCCCTGCCCGGCCACTACTGACACCACAGACCAGGGCTCCACCTGAGACATTGCCTCTTTTCGCCGGGCAGGAATCCGCAGTTTCAGAGTTCTACCAGCAAGGACGCCACTGAAAAACCTGTCGGCATAGATTCCGGAACGCCGGACCGCTGCGTGCCCCGACCCGGGAATGGGCGCAATAGATCTGCGATGGGAGTGATACCTGTGCGATATCGCGATGTTCAATGACGATTGAACACCATCTTCAAGTAATAGACCGGGATGGTGCGAGTAAATATCTTGCCAATACCCTCTTAATATTTCTTATACTTAGACGTCAGATACTTATCCGGAGCATATTGCATTATATACAAACTGAATTCGCAGTCTGGTACTGGCACACAGACGAGTCGGGTTGCAATTTATAAATTGACATAGTCAATTGACGGTGTCAATATATCGAAATGCCCAAAATCCTGACAACCCACGACGTCAAGCAATTCCGCCAGCAGCTTTGTGATCTCGCCCTGAAAGCCTTCGCCGAACATGGCCTGGAAGGTATCAGCCTCAGGGGCCTGGCTGCAGCAGCCGGCTGTAGTCGGACAACGCCCTATCGCTACTTCAAGAACAAGGCCGATATCCTGGCTGCAGTCCGGCAATCGGAGTTTCAGCGCATGGCCGATGCAACCGAATTGGCAGCGCAAGGCGAGAACAACCCGGATAAAAGACTGCGCGCGATCGCCCAGACCTACATACAGTTTGCACTGGAACGCCCCGATGCCTACCGCGTGATGTACGGCGTTAGTCAACGGGACGAGCAACACTACCCTGAGCTGGTAGAGCAGATAAAACGCACACAGCAACCGATGGTAACGGCGGTCGAAGAAGCGGTCGAGACGGGGTTGATCCACGGGGATCCCGTGAATATTGTGCATGTACTCTGGGCTGGACTGCACGGCCTCATATCCTTGCACTTGTCCGACAAGTTACACATGGGAAGAAGTATCGATGAACTGGCTGAAGTTATGCTTCGTTCGCTGACCCGGGCCGTTGCAACCAGGCCTTCCAGGCAGCCAGCGACACGCAGAATTATGGAGACCGACACGCAATGAGCAAGCTGGAATCACCCTCACTTTTGGCGATACTCAGGGAGGGCCTCAGTGGGCTTGAATTCGCCAGATTGATGGCCGCTTTGCCGGCACTGGCGTTACAGACCAGGGGCAGCGGTGAACCCGTTATCGTGCTACCTGGCCTGGGCGCCAGCAACACCTCGACCATACCCCTACGCGGCTACCTGACCTGGCTTGGCTACGAGGTGCAGGGCTGGACCCTGGGTCGCAACACAGGCAATGTGCGTCAACTCCTGCCACAGGTTGTGGATCAGGTCAGGCAGGTTCACCTGCAAAGCGACAGCCCGGTGAACATCATCGGCTGGAGTCTTGGCGGGGTGATCGCACGGGAGGTGGCCAGGGAGCATCCCGCGAGTGTACGCCAGGTAGTAACCATGGGTAGCCCGCTCGTGGGTGGCGCCAAATACACGAGCATGGGTGGCGCGTTCGAGAAAAGAGGGGTAGACCTGGATGTGATGGAAGCCACTGTCGCGGCCCGGGAGCGCACACCAATTACCTTACCCCTCACCTCTATTTACTCCAAGAACGATGGCATTGTCGGGTGGCAGGCTAGCATCGACAGGCACAATGCCCAGGTTGACCATATCGAGGTTCGCACCACGCATCTAGGTCTTGGAATATGCCCCGATGTTTTCAAAATCATCGCCCGCAAACTGGCCCAGCCATGAGAGCAAGCAAAGCCATTGAACAGAGGCTGGGCGGCCCGATTGCCAATATTTCCTTTGCCCTGATGCGCGGCTATGTGCACTCGGCACAGCGGCGTGGTGTGGGAATGATGCACACCGCGCGGCCCTTTTCATATTATCGCAAGGTGTTTTACCAGGGTCAGTCCCGCGCGGAAGTTTTGAAAAACCTCATGGGCAAACGGATTGTCGATGTGGGCTGTGGTTATACACCTTATGCGGAAGACTCCATGTTTCGCGCCTGTCATGACGCGGGCATCGAATTCTATGGCATCGATCCGCTTATTGGGACCGATATCAAATTTGGGCTGAAGGAACGGACTCTTGCTCGCGCCACCGGCGGGCGCGGTATATTTAACGCCGCGGCGCCCGGACTTTCCAGGGCACTGAACGCAACCGCGCAAGAGCTTCCCTTTGATAACCAGAGCGTCGACGAGATTTTGTGCAGTTATTTAATGTTCGTCTGGATAGAGGATGAAGAAATATTGGCAGATATTCTTGAGGAGTTTCTGCGCGTGCTTAAAGTCGGTGGCCAGGTGAAACTCTACCCGCTGCACGAATGGCGGGTCATGCGCTTCAAAAACAGGCGCTTGCTGAAGGTATTGGCCAAATTCAAGATCCAGCAGGCTTTCACCCACGGTGGGCACGACCTGCGCGTAATGCCGTCCCTACTCACCCGAATGACAAAAACATAACAACGGCGGGTCGGTGTAACGGCCATATCCTAGAGGAAGTCCATATACCCACCTGTGGTGAGTGGGAACATGAGACCGGTTGCATGTTGATCTGTTTTGGTGTTGCCCAACGTGGGCCGGCAGCGGCGTCAAGTCCTGTTCGTTGCGCCAGTCCGGCAGCTTCTTTGAATAGGCTGAGTTGGGCTCTCTCCCTATATTCCAGGCTCCACTACCGCAACTGCGCTGTGGGTTTGTGGACAGTCGGCTGCGCCGACTCCCGCCTGGACGATCTCATCAGGTCGACGCTCAACCCCTGAGTTGCTGGTTCACAGGATTGGAACAATCTATTATCTATTCTTGGGGAAGTTACCAGTGCCTGCAGGGAGGGTGAAGGGGATGTCCACCAACCATTTTGTACCGCGATGGGTTGGGGAATGATTCACAAACTGACCTGGCGGTTCACGGGATAAGGAGGGGTGAGTAATCTTAGGTGCTGAGGTACGTAACACGTAGTAAGCGGGATGTGAACAAAAGGAAACACTAAGCAAGCCGACGCACTCGACGATCCTGTCGCCAGCCAGTCACCCCAACCCCATCCACTAAATCACCGGCGTCGAGTCGTCAGGTTCGTCGGTTGTAAATGAAATTTCGTCCCCCCCTATATGGGCCCATACTTTTCCCGCATCCACAAGCTTATCGCCGTGCGAGTTCCGAGGCGATTTTTTATAGGCCGACCTCTGGGTGCCAGATTAGTAATTTTCCCATAGTATTGGAGGGTAGGTTTTGCCGCGGTCTATTTGAGATGCCGGTTGCAGCCTTGTTTACGAGTTCACCAGAGACAGGGAGAATCACCAATCATGGAACTCTATGACGTCATGCGTACCACTTTCGCCTGCAGGGAGTTTACCGGTGAGCCAGTGCCACAGGATGCGTTGCACCGCATAATCGACTATGCCCGCTTTGCACCCAGTGGTGGCAACCGCCAGGGGTGGCGCATCATCAATATAACTGACCCTGCGAAGAAAGAGCGGCTTGCCCACCTATCACTACCGACTGCCACGCGCTACCTTCTCCAGATGAAGGCCGGTGAAAGCCCGCTCAACACCATCCACGCCAGCGCTGTCACCGATGACCAGGTGGCGCGCGCAGAAGCCCCTGAATGGCTGGTGGCACACATACGGAACGCACCGACCCTGTTGGTTATTACAGTTGATCTGGCGCTGATCGCGAGCATGGATAAGGACCTCGACCGTATCGGCCTGGTGAGCGGTGGCTCGATCTACCCATTGGCTTGGAATATTCTGCTAGCGGCCCGCAATGAGGGCTACGGGGGTACGATGACCACCTGGGGGGTCGCCCAGGAGCCAGCAGTGACGGAGTTGCTCAACATACCCCCGCACTGGGCGGTGGCAACCATCATGCCTTTGGGCAAACCACTCAAGCAGTTAACCAGATTGAAGCGCAAGTCGGTCGAGGATATCCTTTATACCGATAGCTGGAACGGAGACAGCGCATGAAGCCCGAAAGCTCTTTGCACGGAAACACCCGACGATCCTGTCGAACCTGACGACTATCAGCGGGAGAGTGACAAGTTCGGGGTTCGGCCCTGGTTCGGTAGTTCGGTTTTTTAACTTGTTACAAATCTTCAGCTTGCTGACGGATTTTCGGTATTACCAAGAACCAGTTTCGGCATACGTTCGGTTTCGGTCAACCTGCCCCACTCCATCAGGAAAACCCGTTACCTTTCTTCAAAGTGGTGGTCATATATTGGTTAGACCACCCGAC
>PVMK01135489.1_pt1 | contig 17627 bp, 21 predicted proteins | sample 1853481 | NCBI WGS metagenome assembly PVMK01 (sample SAMN08533507, study PRJNA380276) | Marine sediment metagenome, whole genome shotgun sequencing project. | reverse complement strand
TTTGCGTACGATTTTATCTGACCACTTGTGTGGGACGTGGCAATCCGGGCAGGTAGCCCTTACGCCCGAACGGTTGCTGTAGTGAATACTTCTGGAATATGCCGGATAGACATTATCCTTCATTTCATGACAACCGATACAAAATTGCTCCGTATTGGTAACCGCCATGCTCCAGTCGAAGGCACGCATGTAGCCAATGCCTGCCAAAAAAAAGAAGATTGCAATAATACCAGTAGCCACTCGACTCCGGCTTCGCATCATCTGCCAGTAATCAATCAGGAAATTTGGTATTCGGCTCATCTATTTTTTATGTAACTTGCATTATAAAATTTATATTTGTGACCACATGCAAGCCTAAACCCCTGATTTAGTGTGCGGCATCCAGCCTTTTCCTGAGGCGTTTGGCATAAAAAGAAAGTGAATCCTGCAGTGCCTCCCATGAGTCTTTACCCTCAGGGGTATCACTTGATGCAGTATCCACAAGCAAGCCGATGGTTTCATTCGTCTCTGAATCAATCAACTCAGCCTCAATCATAGATTCCGACAAGATGACACGCAGACCGGCCATATCCTTGACGGCAGTGAGGGCAGCACCGATTGGCATATAACCTAAAACACTACGTTTTTTCTTTTTCATCTTTACATTGGTAATGGCCAAACGTGCACGAAGAACACCTTTACCAGGTGTTTGTATCACTGGGTATTTGGGTTCAAGTTCTTTAACCATAAGATCACGAAAAGTATCGGCAAGCAATTTTAACTCATCGGGGGAGATGCCCTTGTACTTTGTATCCGGTGCATAAAATATTTCGATAGGGTCGAATATAATTTTATCGTACATGCCAAGATCAGCATCAGGCTTGAGATAAATTTTTGCACCCTTCTGATCAGGATCTGGTTTGAGTGATGAGTAATCGTCCAGAAAGCCTGAATTAGGTCCTGCTACTGATGCTTGAGCCGCAATAAATATTAATGTTGTTGTTAACACTCTGCAACAGTGTTTAATTTTCATTTTTCTATGCCTCTTTATAATTCATGTAGCAAACTAAGATTTTTAATCTTCTACCTTTGACCATGATTCGTCAGGATTATATACATCAATACCCGCTGCAATTAAATCGGAGTCTTCGCCAAGGTTCTTCTGATAGACCTTGTTCTGATGACTGCACATAAAAGTCATGATGCCAGAATTATCGTGATCCGCAGGAAACGCTATAAATGCAAAACCAGCGATCATGTTGCCATTAATAATATAATCATACCGGCCACCGGCGGCATTTTCACCCTGACGGGTGATGATCTTGTAATGGTAGCCCTTGAATGGATCGCCCGGCTCACGACCTTCCAGATAATCCTTAGCATCGGCAATCAATGGGCCGAATGGACTGAGTTCTTCATCGCCTTCAGCCTCCCAGAATAATCCATCTTTCTTCCCTTCCGTACTGCCAATTTTCTGGGCGTATTCCCGTACCCCATCACCATCACGATCAACGCTAGAGTAGTCAATCTGCGCGTCGATATATTCCCGGCATATTTCAATCGCATTCAGTTCATTTTTACCGATTCGACGATTGACCACTTCTTCAATTCCCTCCTCGGTGTCAAAATGCCAGCTATCGCCTTCCTTTACCAGTGGGTAAGGAAGCGGCCATGCCTCGGAGCCAATGTACAGGACCTTCCTGTCTTTACCGTCATCACGAAGCTTGTACATATCCTTCGCTTTCTCGTATGCCTGCTTGATGGCTTCACGAGTGGCTATGGGATCGCCACCAATCAATTCCTCCTCGTATTCCCTCCCGAAGATATCCAGCAGGGTATCTAAATCGTCTTTACCCAGTGCCGCAATAAATTCATTCACAGCTTCATCTGCTGTTGCAAACTTCGTCTGCTCCAGTTCGATCAGGGAGTCCACTGCGTTTTCCGCCGTTGCAAATTTCGTCTGCTCCAGTTCGATCAGTGTATTATCCTCTTCCTTTCCACATCCCTGCAATGGGCTGCATAAGACCAGTGTTATCATCAGGACAAGGGTGTTAATTCTCTTGCCAGTATTTAATTGTTTATCACTACTCGTGTTCACGATTAGAGTCTCCTTCGTGTTCATGCTTTATGTCCTGTTTCTTGTTCTATGTTTTAGCTTTTGTGTTTTTCGACGCCATTTCAGATTAACGTCTACGGCCACCACCACGACCTCCGCCGCGACCACCGCCACCTCGACTACGTCCACCACCTCGGCTCGCTGATCTGCCTCCACCTCGACTCCGGCTCGCAGAACTCCTTGACGATCTAGTTCTTGATTGGCTGGAACGACTGGATCGACCACGCTGACTGTTTCTGGAAGCAGAGCGCCCACTCTTGTAGCCGCCCATGGAACCTCTACTACCGGTTCTGGAACGACTTTGTCCCGCACTTGGTCTTGACCTTGATCTATCCATTGAACTCGGACGTGTGCTTGGTCTCGTTCCTGCGCTTGGTCTTGAACCTGTACTTGGCCGTGTGCTTGGCCGTGTGCTTGGTCTTGTTCCTGCACTTGGTCTCTGTCCCGCGCTTGGCCGTGTGCTTGGTCTTGTTCCTGCACTTGGTCTCTGTCCCGTGCTTGGGCGTGTACTTGGTCTTGTTCCAGTACTCGGTCTTTGTCCCGTACTCGGGCGTGTGCTTGGCCTTGTTCCGGCACCGGGCCTGCCACCGCCCCCAGGCCTGTTTCCACCTCCAGCAGCAGGTCTGTTGCTTGGACGATTTCCTGCACCAGGTCTGTTTGGTCTATTCGGTCTGTTCCCTGAGCCAGGTCTATTGGGTCGATTTCCAGCCCCTGGTCTATTCGGTCTGTTCCCTGCGCCAGGTCTATTACCACCCCCGGGCCTGTTACCACTGCCGATGTTGACGGTATTGCCACCACGATTTATGTTAACGTCACCGCCTCGTCCGTATCGACCCCAACCAACGCCATAGCTGATAGCTGCGCCAATGAACATCCCGGTCCAGAATACGGCTGCAGGATTATAATAGTAAGGGTAAGGTGCGGAATAGTAGTAAGGATAAGGTGCTGTCTGGTACACGACCACGGTCGAGGGATTATATGTTGGTACGTAGATAATTTCTGGCGTGGCAGATTCAATCACGATGACCTCTTTTTCCACGACAATGACTTGATTGTCATTTGTTTCCAGATTACCTGCCGTATGGGCCTGGTTACGAAATTGCTGGATGGCATCCATGACATCACTCTGTTGATCGGCAACCGCCGCCCCCAGCTTCCAGGTCCAGTCCAGATCCTTATTCAGTAGATCGATCACTTCTGGATAATTTAACAGGCCAAGTATACTGGCATCCCATTTTTCATCGGGTTTCAGATCGGGATTACTTTTATGTTTCTCCAGATAACGCGCTGCCTGCACAACCTCCAGGGGGTAGGTAGCGGCCGGCAAGGTAATAGCAAGTAGTTCATCGGGATAAAGTGCAATGGGTCCAACCAGCTCAACAAGTTCATTCGCAGAGAGTAAGGCTGGTGCATCTGCACTGGTGCTTTCTGGACTGGCACTATCTGCTTGGGCAGCACTCTGTTGTGCCTCCTCGGCCACTGCCTCAAAACCGGGTTGAGCTGTTCCCGCAAGAAATACTGCGGCAGAAATTATTGATACCAGTGCCGAGTGTTTTAGTGAGGATAGTCTGGTACGAAACAACATGTAATTCTCCTTAAGCTTCAATTATTTTTCTGGATGCTTCTATACATCCATCTACACCTTATTAAGTGGGGGGACTTGTCTGATATTTATTTTTTAACCTCTGACCAGGATGCATCAGGATTATATTCATCAATACCTGCCGCAATTAAATCTGAATCTGCACCAAAGTTTTTCTGGTGTACATTGCCATGATGACTGCACATGAAAGTCATGATGCCAGAATTACCATGGTCAGCAGGAAAAGCGATAAACGCAAAACCAGCGATCATGTTGCCATTAATAATGTAGTCATATCTCCCACCAGCGGCATTTGCACCCTGGCGGGTGATGATCTTGTAGTAATAACCCTTGAATGGATCGCCCGGCTCACGACCTTCCAGGTAATCTTTGGAATCGGCAATCAAAGGCCCGAATGGACTGAGTTCTTCATTGCCTTCGGCCTCCCAATATAAGCCATCTTTCTTTGCTTCCGTACTGCCAATTTTCTGGGCGTATTCCAACACTTCATCCCCATCACGATCAACATCCGAGTATTGAATCTGGGCACCAATATATGCCTCACATATTGCAATCGCATTCAGTTCATTTTCACCGACACGACGATTTACAACTTCCTCAATCCCGCCCTCCGTGTCAAAACGCCAGCTTTTACCTTCCTTAACCAGTGGAAAAGGAACCGGCCATGCCTGGTCACCAATGTACAATATCTTCTTGTTTTTCCCATCATCACGAAGCTTGTGCATTGCCTGTGCCTTCTTTGCTGCTTCTTTGCGATTCTCACGACTGGCAATGGGATCGCCTCCGATCAACTGTTGTTCGTATTGCCGCCCGAAGATATCCAGCAGCGTATCTACATCGTCTTTCCCAAGTGCAGCTATGAGGGAATCCACTGCCGCATCCGCTGTTTTAAAGGTCTTTTGCTCTGGGGCCTTGGCTTCAGAGGTCTCTGTAGCGGTATTGGCCTCGGCCGCGTTAACTTCAGATATTATCGGGACATTATTTTGCAATGGACTGCATAAGACCAGTGTCATCATCAGGACAAGATAGTTTAACTTCTTGCCAGTGTTTAATTGTTTGTCACTATTCGAGTTCACGATTAGAGTCTCCTTCGTATTCATTCTATTGTCCTGTGTCTTGTTCTATGTGCTGGGCTTTGATTATTTTCAACGTCATTTCAGATCAACGTCTACGTCCGCCACCACCACCTCGGCCACCACCGCCACTACGTCCGCCACCACCGCGACTGGCGCTGCTGCGTCCGCCACCACCTCGGCTGGATGAACTCCTTGAGCGTGATTGACTGGAACGACTTGATGAGCCGCGTTGACTGTTCCTGGATGCAGACGCTCCACTCCTGCCCTGTCCACTAAAGGAACCCCTGTTATTCGAACTCGGTCTCTGTCCTGTGCTTGGTCTTGACCCTGAACTCGGTTTCTGGCCCGTGCTAGGTCTTGTTCCGGCACTGGGTCTGTTACCTCCTCCTCCAGCGCCTGGTTTCTGTCCTGTGCTTGGCCTGTTTCCGCCACCTGCGCCAGGTTTATTGCCACCTCCGGGTCTATTTCCTCCACCTGCGCCAGGTCTGTTTCCACCTCCGGGTCTATTTCCGCCACCTGCGCCAGGTCGGTTTCCTCCTCCTGGTCTATTTCCAGCACCAGGCCTGTTACCGCCCCCGGGGCGGCTATTACCGCTACCGATATTGACAGTATTACCGCCACGACTCACATTAACATCACCGCCTCGTCCATATCGCCCCCAACCAACTCCGTATCTAACGGCTGCACCAATAAACACGCCAGTCCAGAATGCGGCAGCAGGGCTGTAGTAATATGGATAAGGTGCAGAGTAATAGTAGGGATAAGGGGCGGTCTGGACAACGACCACGGTCGAGGGTTTATATGTTGGTACGTAGATGACTTCTGGTGTGGCAGATTCAATCTTGATCACTTCTTTTTCCACGATAATGATCTGTTTCTCGTTGGAATCAAGATTCCCCGCCGTGTGCGCCTGGTTACGAAATTGCTGGATGGCATCCATGACATCACCCTGTTGATCGGCAACCGCCGCGCCCAGCTTCCAGGTCCAGTCCAGGTCCTTGTTCATCAGCTCGACCACTTCTGGATAATTTAACAGGCCCAGTACACTTTCATCCCATTTTTCATCGGGTTTCAGATCGGGATTACTTTTATGCTTCTCCAGAAAGCGTGCTGCCTGCACAATCTCCAGGGGGTAGGTAGCCGCTGGCAAAGTAATAGCAAGTAGTTCGTCGGGATAAAGTGCAATGGGCCCAACCAGCTCCACAAGTTGCTCCGCAGTTAGTAAGGCTGGTGCGTCTGAACTCGTTGTATCTGCACTGGCACTTTCTGACGGGGTAGCACTCTGTTGTGCCTCCTCGGCCACTGCATCAAAGTCGGGTAAAGCTGTTCCCGCAAGAAATACTGCGGCAGAGATTATTGATACCAGTGCCGAGTGTTTTAGGGAGGATAGTCTGGTACTAGACAACATGTAATTCTCCTTGAGCCTCAATTATATTTTATTGATTTTTAATAAGCTGATTGGACTAATTCTACGCTCATTCTAGACTAATTCTACAACCTTACTAATCCAGGAAAGTGTTTTAATGTTTAATCAGACAGAAGTTTTGCGTTACGCATGATAAAGATTGGCAAGATTTCCGGTGCCGGTGTGAATTCAACATGCTCTATATTGCTGTAAGGAATGACGTATAAAATACCATTTGCTTCTATCGCCAGGGCTGAACGGGAAAGTCCCTGTTCAATATCTCCACTTAGTCCCATTTCCTTTGCTGCTGTCATTTCAATTTCAAATGCTAGCGGTTCACCGTGTATCCGGTAGATCGTCATTGTAGGTTTGTTATCATCGTCCATATCAACGCACACCTTAGTATTATTTTATAGTAATGTTTGCCTGTATACCTTATTTAAGCTTTGATTCCTGATCAACCGATTTGATCATTTGATTCGATCACTTAATGGCGTAATTTCGAGATGACATGCACACTGAATATGCATTGCGATAGCCATTACCTGCCTGCGTAACTTGCTGCTCGTATGCCATCTCCTGTTCATATTGTTGTTGTCTTTGGTGTTCGCGCCAACGGGCTTCTTCAGAATGTCGACTGGAACGTTTTGCGCCACCGAATAAACCACCAGCCAGGGCACCAATCGCGGCACCCATGCCCGCATTACCTGCAATGGCACCACCGATCGCACCAAGCGCAGCACCACCGGCGGCATCTTTCACGACACCACCTTCACCAGCCTCACCACTACCAAAATAACCACTGGAACCCGGAGGAGGAGATGAATAATAGGTTCGTGGTGGTGGGGCTATGGTTGGATCATAACCGGTTTCTATGACTGCCCAGTTATGACAATAGTATTTGTCCTTACTTACCTGTTCCTGGGATTGCCCTGCTGATGGGTAAGCGTAGATTCCTCCACCTATACCTGCAGCAGTGACCGGGCCGATGCCAGTCAACAAAACAAAGCATGATGATATTAAAAAATTTGTCAATGAATGAATGCTTGAATTTTTCATTAATTTCTCACTAATCCTGATTTGTATTTAATGTTAAAAATTGTGTGCGGCATAACAATGCAAAGATACGATTGGGTTTATTAATATAACTCTGTCCTGCGTTCTGCTTTGATAATCATTCTTTTGTCAGGCTCGTCTTCCAGGTGACCACTGAGTGTCATTTCATCTCCATCTATACGTCCAGTAAAAACCAGCCTGGCCTCATTTGTTGTTCCAAAAATAGCTGCAACAATATCGTTATACCTTGTGGCATTAATGGTCAGGGAAATACCGGCATCACTTTCTTCGTAGGTACCAACGAAATAGAAGGAAACGCCTCCACCATAAATTCTGTTGTTTGTTAAAACAAGCACACCCCCACGATTAACTTCTTCGCTAACCTGAATACCGCCATGGTCTTCTTCTGATTGTGCAAACTGGATTGTCCAAAGCCCTTCAGCAGACATGGTCATTCCCTCCCTGTGGGATGTTGTTGTTATGCTGAATGATAATATGGCAGGTGGCACCCGGTATACTAAAAAGTTGGTGTTTTTCATTAAATAAGTAACTATATTTGGTGCTTTCAAGAACAAAACCAATTTTAATAACCCCCAGCCTGATTATTTGTAATTTTATATCTTAAAAGGTTGAGCGAAGTTCATAAATAATATAATGTTTTTAAGGTATTTTTACTTGATAATTGCAAATTATAGGGTAAAAATGGGCTTATTGTTTTGGTGTGAGATTCGTATTTCAATAAATCCGGCAATCGGTAACACCAACTTCATTGATAAGGAGAAATATTATGAACCACAAGCGAAGCTGGATTATATCCTTGCTTGGTGTAATCACTCTGGGTTTCTCATGCCTCTCAAGTCTGGCATTCGCAGAACAACAAACACTAAGCGCAACAATGTCATGGGATGGTCAGGGTACTGTCTATGTAGTTGGGCCAGACAAACTCCTGTATCAGGGGGCAATGGCTGGTGTATTTTACGTAGAAAAAGCCTCCGGAAAACTGAATGCAGCCTTTGGTTTATGCCCGGTAGAATTTACCGCCAACAAAAAAGAAAAAACAACATCGGGTTTCGGGCAATGTGAAATTGTCGGTGAAGGTGGTGATTCTATATTTGCCGAATTTTCATGTTCGGGAAAGGCTGGATTGTGTAAAGGCTCGTTTACCATTACCGATGGCACGGGGGCATTAAAAGGTGCTGAAGGTGCAAGTGATATGATCATTCGATCAACCATCAGTGCACTTGTTTTTGGTCTCGGTAGTGGCACTGAGATTGCCATTAAAAACGGAATTATGATTTTACCAAAACTTACTTATACCGTGCCCGGTAAATAGGAGAAGATATAATGAATATAAAAACACTATTGATTGCTCTTATTACCGGATTTTCCATGCTTATGTTGCAATCTGTATATGCAGGTTCCATAAGATGCGGATCGCATATCATATCGGATGGTGGTCGCAGTGGTCCCGGACAATATGAAGTACTTAAACGCTGCGGTGAGCCAAATTTTCGACAAGGCAATACCTGGATTTATAGAAAAGGGGAAAACCGCCGTTACGAAATTGTTTTCAATGACAGTGGAGAAATTGCTCGCATTAACATGTCGACCCAATAATGCCACAAACATTGGTCGTCATTTTGATGTGAGAACACAAGGTTTGTAGAATTAATATGCAAACAGTCTTGCCAGCGTTTGACACCGCGCATACGTAAGCAGGATCCACCAATAAGTCTTCCGGCAGGAGGACAGGAATCAAGGACTAAATCAAACTCCTGTACATTGGCCATGGTTCATTGACTCTGGCCGTGCCAATGCTTATGACCTCGGCATTATATCCCCAGGCGATTAATCTCCCGGTCATATGCGAGACTAATGTCTGCTCTCCAGCAAAGCACACATCCATCAACAATATTATTCATCTACCAAATAACCGGATTTGTTGATCTATATCAATTTACTTCTGTGTGACTCTACTAGTCTTACGGGTGTGCATATCCAGTAAATAACTGGAAGGAGTAAGTGATGGATATCCTGACAATCGTAATAGTGGCTTGCCTGGTCCTGACGGCAATCATCCTGGTTATCGGCGTGGGTTCAATGGCCCAGGGCGGTGAGTATGCTGAAAAGCATAGTGAACAGCTGATGTTTGCCCGGGTGGGAATGCAGGCGATTACATTATTGCTGCTGTTTGTTGCGCTTTATATAGCTAATACATAAAGCCAATATATAGAGCCCAGGACACAGAGCAGTCTCTGGAATATAAACAATAGCCGGCAAACGGTCGTTTGTGCGGTGTGCGCATTTGATCGCAATAAATACTACTCAAAGTTTAATTCTTACATAAACAGATCAAGTCACCCTGGAATGATTGATAGAAAATCACATTGGGAAAAGATTTATAAAAATAAAATCTCAATGCAGATGAGTTGGTATCAAGAGGAGCCAACTTTATCTTTACAGCTCATCCGTAAAATCCAGCTTGCCCATGATGCGCCAATTATTGATGTAGGCGGAGGGTCCTCTCTACTGGTGGATCACCTGTGTAAGGAAGGCTATAAAAATATTTCGGTTCTGGACGTTTCTGCAAAAGCCCTTGCTACCGCCAGAGACAGACTCGGCGATGATGCGTGTAAAGTTGAGTGGTACCAGGAAGATGTAACCCGATTTGTGCCTACTCACCAGTATTCACTCTGGCATGATCGGGCAGTGTTTCATTTTTTGACAGAGAAATCTGACAGAGAAAATTACCTTAAGGTGCTGAACCGAGCACTAGAGCCGAACGGACATATTATTATTGCAACATTCGCAATCGGTGGGCCTACCAAATGTAGCGGCCTGGATATTGTCCAATATGATGTAGAAAAACTTACGGCAGAGCTAGGGACAGGGTTCGAGTTAGTAGAGAACAGGACAGAGACACATATTACGCCAACAAAGGAAGAGCAAAAGTTTGCCTACTTTTTGCTAAACAGGAAAGCGAAACTTTGAAATCAAAAAAGCATTAATTTAATAGTGGCCATGGACTGACAAAATTGCTCCAGACAATTTTGGTCGCACACAATGCACTCCGTCAGGAGTAGGCTATATGGATATAGCCTGACAGTCGAACTGCCAAGACGAGGATTTTCAGATTTAATTTAAGATGTACATTTAAGCAATATCAATAACTTAAGCCAGACGCCCGTTGCAAGCAATTATAACAAAGCATCACAATTCACAGCGTGATGTCACAATATTTACAATGTCAGAAAGATTTTTTCAAGTTAAACTATTCAGACTATGATGTGATTATCAGGGGGGATTGTAATGTTTATTAAACATGTTATTGGCTTGTTTCTCCATCCAACTACTGAATGGGAAGCAATCCACAACGATGAGGGAAAGATGCTCGCTGCCATGGTTCCGGCACTCCTCCTGGGTCTGATCCCGGCTATTTGTGGATATATAGGTACAACCCAGACGGGATGGACAATTGGCGCGGGTGATCCGGTGCGGATAACAGAGGATAGCGCAGCGGTTATCGCTATTATGTATTACACGATAATTCAGGTTGCGGTTTTCTCCATTGGCTGGATGATTTACTGGATGGCAAAAACATATGGTTCGGATCCATCTCTGCCCGCCTGCGTCAAGTTGGCCGCTTATATCGCGACACCGCTGTTTTTAGTGGGCTTTATGCAACTGAATCCCATACTGTGGCTCAATATGGTCATCGGCTTGCCCGCCGCATCCTATACGGTGTTCCTGCTCTATACCGGCATTCCTACCATGATGGATATTTCCAAAGACCGCGGATTCCTTTTTTCCAGCGCGGTGCTTATGGTGGGCATGATTGGTTTGGTCGGTATGTTGGCCGTCACAGTTTTCCTCTGGGGAATCGGTATGGAGCCTGTATTGACTATGCACGCCCCATAAAACATCACAACTCAATTGCTTACAAGGAAACAGCCATGGCACGTACACGTTACAATTACCAAAATTAGTTTTTCGTGAAGGCACTAAGTCACTGAAATAAATGGTGGCCATGGACGAAGCGCAAGGATGCGCGAGTGTCGCGTGCGGACAGGAAGTCCAAAGTGACCAGAATTGATAACTGTTACAGTTCGATTCAGTTAACCTACAAGCTAAACAATTATGGGTTTGTAAAGAGATCTCTATTAAAGAAATGGTGGCCAGGGACAGAATCGAACTGCCGACACGAGGATTTTCAGTATTCAAGGCTAAGATTCTTTGTGCTTCTAAGCTTATCTAAGTTATTAATTATTAGTCCATTACCTAACTATTATTGTGGTGCTTAATATCCACCGCAATCCCCTTTTTTCCCTGTATTTCCATGCACGATTACACAGGAATTACACATAGCCTAAGAGGTATGGGGGGGGGTAAGGATCGCAGTAGATATAGGGTTATTCACCACCTCTATGCTGGGGAGAAAAAACATAACTGGTGTCGGTACAGTGGGTATGGTATTTCTTATATTAATCAATAGCTTAACCATGTGAAAAACCAATTTACAAGGGAAAGAAATAACCCGTTTTGGTAGTCCCATGCCCACCCACACACGCTCTTAAAATATAAAAAAAGCTAATTTTGCGGAGTGCTATAAAAAAGCATGCTTACCAGGTAGCGAATGTCTGCTTCATACTGAAAGCAGACGCTCAGACAGAGGCATAGTAGGTAACTAAATACTAAGGCTAAGCAATATGAAAAATACCAAATAAGCCAAAGGGGTTAGCCATCTAGCGTAGTCATTGATGTAGTGCCCTGCTACCCATCCTAGTCTCACTGGCACTCACTTATGCAATCTCTAATAAGCACAAATAACTGCACATTGTCCCGGATCGGAATTATTGCACTTTCCTGAAATATCGAAGCCAACTGTCGGTTGACATTTTGATCTGGTAAATTTCATAGTTATGTGTGTCCCATCGCTAGCCTCATAGTTGCAACTGAAAGTATTATAATTCTTTATATCTGCCCCTAAAAATTTTTTAGCAGGGTATAGTCCATCGCTCCTTGAACTATAGGTGGTAAAACCATTCCTCACGTAACTGCTCCCGGCAGGCTCAGCTACAGAAGTACTATTTAGGCATTTCACCAAGTATGGCCAATCAGCAAAAGCGAAGTCGATATTCATGGAAAACATTACAATAAGAAAAATTAATGTTCTTTTCATCATTTATCACCTCGAGCAACAGAATTTAGCTGATTTTTAATATCTTACCTTGTTGGACTTATCTTTCATACATCATAAATTAGGGATATTGACAGTCCGCTTTCGCTGGAAAGCAGGCATTGGCGAATGACTGCTTCATACTGAAAGCGGGCGATCAGGAAGAAGTAATGAAAGGCTGTTTCCGACCCAAAACAGACATTCATAAATTTCAGGTCATTTGTTTGATTCTTGTAAAATCTACCAACACCCCCTATAAGCTAAACTTTGATCTAAATCAAACAATCCATCGATTTATTCGTATATATTACTCTGACTGTACACATAAACTGATTGGTAAAATATTATGAATGATCAAATAGAAAATTTAGTTACCCCTTTACAGGAACTAAACGCATTAGCTGTTAGCAACATCGAAAAATTGACTAAACTTAATCTTAAGAGCATTGAGCAAAGTGCTTCCGCAAGTATTGAAGCATTAAAATCTACCACTGAAATCAAAGACTTTGAAACCTTGCAAGCTTACATATCTACACAAGCAAAAGCTGCACAAGCAATTGCTAAAAATGCAGAGAAAAATGCCAATACCATCGCTGAACTAGGTCAGAGTTATGCTGACGAAGCAAAAAAAATTGCTGAGGACGCTTTTTCAAAGAAATAAGTCTTACTCAATGAGCTAATCTGTATGCTTGAATTGGTTCAATGAAAAACAAAGAAGCCGCTTAATTGCGGCTTTTTTTATGCCTATTATCCCTTAATAAAATTATCCGAACGTCCGCTTTCGCTGGTTAGCAGACAGTCCGCTTCATACTGAAAGCGGACATAACGTTTGAAATAACGCGACGCGCTTTTTGCGGTCGCCGTTAATTGGACACGTCGAAAATACCGTATATGTTGCCAATACTGCCGAAAACAGCAGTTACTAGCGCACCTAAGATAGTCAATATTATCATTGCTGGAATAGATGCAATAGTTACCTTAACCATAAATATAACCATTGACCAAAATGGCATCTTAATATCGACAATATTCACTTCTTTTACACTATATTCTTCCATATTGATTCTCCTATACCTTTACTTTTTTATTTGAACAAGTCTGCTTCATACTGAAAGCGGACATAATGGGCCGAGCTGCGTAGCAGCGAAGATCCAGCCAGCTTGCTGGCGATCATTAATGTACTTGTTAGTAGTGATTCGTTTAATAAAAAAGTCCATGTACACCTGCAACCCCACCAAAAACTGCTGCCAAACTAATAGATAGCAAAACTATATGCATTACTTGCAAGAAAAAGAATGCTCTTTCATTATTTCTTTCGGCTTGCCGATGAAACCATTTATGTAAAAACAAAGGTTCAAGAACAAACAATACAACTGTAAAAATTGCCCATATAAAAACCATTAGATGTACCCACCACTGCATAGATGACCATGCATTCATGGCATATAACATATAGAAGCCAGATAAACCCGTAAGTAAAGTTGTTAATTTGGCTTGAAAACTGAATTTCCCTTCCAGTGTCTCGAATATTCTTAATCTATTTTCAGGAGACTGAGAGCTTCTTATGGCTGGGATTAAAACTGTAGTAACGAAAGCAACCCCACCTATCCAGAGGACAACGGCAATGACATGCAATGCTCTAGCAATTATAAAAAGGTTATGTTCCATATTTACTACTAACTAGTGGTTATGGGACACTTTGTCCGATAATGTATTATAGCGAATGTCAGCTTCATACTGAAAGCGGACGCCCTGAATCAGCGAATGTGCTTCCGGAAACGATTCAGAACTCTATACTTGGGAAAATGTTTAAATTTAGACAAGGCCTTTGATTCGCAATGGGCCATTGAAAATATATTGAATCGTTCTTTCAGCTATTGCTTCATACTCGATTTGTTGCATCCCTGTAAACTCACACACTTCAGTTAGCGCGGGAAACCATCGCCGATCATGAATAGCGTCAATTTCATTTTTTGTTCTAGCTTACTAATTAGTTCAAAGTGTCCATATACAGATTGCTCCATGATTACAATTTGACAATTCTTCGGGTTCTTTAGTTTTTCAAAATCCTCGACACTCCAACGTAGCCAACGCATTAAAAACAAACGTAGTGTCATACCATGGGTAACAATAAGTACATTTTTTGGAAATTCTGGTTTAGCAAAGTCGCGATGCATCGTTTCAAGGAATGTACTCACCCTATCATATACATCAGCTACAGATTCGCCATCCGGAATGCGAAAGTAAAACGGACCATATTTATCACGTTCTTTATCGATTTCTTTTCCTTCCGCAACATCACGTAGATGCCCCCAGTCTTGCTCTCTCAATCTTGGATCTTCAACACATTCAGATACGTTATCTATTATACTTTTCTTAATTTCCTCATACGTTTGCCGCACTCGGTAATAAGGTGAGCGATAGACATACAAATTTTCATTTCTGATAATTTCCTTTATCTTTACTCCCGCATCTCTGGCTTCCACTCTACCGGTAGCTGAGAGATTTAACTTATAATCAGGGGTCTTATTATATATCTTTGGATCAACATTCCCTTCTGACTGACCATGTCGAATAAGTATGATTCTTTTTGGCTTCATAGCCTCCCCCTTCAACCTAGCTGTTGATTACAATGAAAACTTAATAAGAGTTTGTTTATTTAATAGTACCAGCACAATGGTATTGGTCGAATATTCACTTTCGCTGGATAGCTGACTGTCTCCTTCATACGGTGGCTTCAACTGGTCGACGCAACACTTTATCTTTATAACAAAAAGATGGAGTGTAGAAAATGGTATACCGAACACGAATAAACTATACAGCAAAACACGACTGCATGGATGCAGGAGGTAGAACGAATCAGGAGACAGAGTCGAGAAAGATGAGATGTGGGATCGCTGGCAACGTGGTGAATCCCTCAATGCCATTGGTCGAGCATTTGATCGGCCGTCTTCATCCATATATGGTTTATTGGCACCGAGTGGTGGTATTCGTCCACCCCATCGACATCGAGCCAGATTGGCACTGGCACTTTCCGAGCGAGAGGAGATTTCCAGAGGCATCGTCTGCGATCTGTCATTACGTAGCATAGCGAATGAACTGGGGCGTTCCCCCTCAACGATTAGCCGAGAAGTGAATCGTAACGGCGGTTTGCAAGCGTATCGGGCGAGTACAGCAGACCAAGCGGCCTGGGACAGGGCGCATCGGGCAAAACCCTGTAAACTGGCCGAGCATCCCATGCTAAAACGCATTGTTGCCTCGAAGCTTAAGATGAACTGGTCACCGAAGCAGATTGACGGCTGGTTAAAAAGACAATATCCGGACGATGAGAATAGACAGGTGTCACACGAAACGATTTATCGAAGTTTGTTTATTCAAGCCCGGGGCGTACTGAAAAAGGAGTTGCTTCAGACCCTTAGAAGCCAACGCATGATACGTCGTTCCAGGCATTCAAGCCTTAAAAAGAATGGGCTTGGACAAATTGCCAATATGGCATCAATCCGAGAGCGGCCGGCATCAGTAGAGGATCGTGCTGTACCGGGGCATTGGGAAGGCGATCTGATTGCCGGCTCAAAAAATAGTTACATCGCGACACTGGTTGAGCGTCATAGCCGTTATGTCATGTTAGTGAGAGTCAAAGGCAAAGATACTGAAACCGTGATCACTGCATTGATTAAACATGCAGAAAAATTACCAACCGAACTGTATAAGTCTTTGACCTGGGATCGGGGAAAAGAAATGGCAGACCATCAGCGGTTTAGCCTGGCAACAAACATCGATGTGTATTTTTGTGACCCACAAAGCCCCTGGCAACGTGGTTCGAATGAGAATACCAATGGTTTACTAAGACAGTACTTTCCCAAAGGAACTGATTTATCGGTACACTCACAGGCAACGTTAAATAAAGTTGCACGTCAGTTAAACGAACGGCCCAGGGAAACGTTAGACTTTGAAACACCAGCGGAACGTTTTAACGCATGTGTTGCATTGACCGATTGAAGTGGCAGTATTAAGCGGACAAATTGTCCCTTAAACCCTAGTTATATGAAAAACGAAGTATATGGGTACTAAATGAAAAGATTGTTTGTTGCGGTATTGATCGCTATTGGAGTCTACGGGTATATACAAAATAACCCGGATGATATTTCCACTTATACTGGGGAAAGTATACTAAGCGATAGTTCGGTTGCGGACGCATATCAGAACCAATTAAGTGACATACAAGTAAGCGGATCAGGGAATGTTAGCCGTATACTCAGTGATGATAATAAGGGTAGTCGTCACCAAAGATTCATCCTACGCTTATCCTCTGGTCAAACTCTATTAGTTGCACACAACATTGATTTGGCACCTAGAATAAACACTTTAGAAGATGGCGATGAAGTACAATTTTTCGGAGAATACGAATGGAATTCTAAGGGTGGCGTTATCCATTGGACACACCATGATCCTGGTGGTCGGCATATAGGTGGTTGGCTTAAGCATAATGGGCGCAAATATGAATGATCATATAACAAGGCAAATTAACTCGGACGCCAAAAAGCGCCGCTCGTTTCTCGCTATGCTTTCTGTCACCGGTGATTTGCGGCGTTATGTCTGCTTCCCAGCGAAAGCAATGGGATGGACTCCTCCTCTTCTCAACGGCATCGATGTGCCAAACTGGAGTTGTTATCCACCAGTGAACGAAAAGAAGGAGTCCATCCCATTGCTTTCAGTATGAAGCAGACATTAGATTTGATTGTGTTTGAACGTCTGCTTTCCAACGTAAATGGATATTCGGCTATAGGTATTGAATTGATGCTGTCGTCCATGAGCAGCCGCTGAAGGATTCGCTACTCCGAAGGGCACAACGCACATAACTGAATAGAATCTCTACCCTGCAATTGGGCTCGCTACATATACACACAATGTATGTATGCCTGTATTTTTAGCCTACATATTTATGAAAGAGACATTCCCCACCGGGGGATGCTAATTTAAGTTGTCCGTACCCCCCCCCACTTGGGATAAAAATTAGCTATCCTAGACTAGTAATTGAAATTGAATAGAGCAAAAAGCAATACCATGCCTGAGATCGAGATGATCCGGTTTCTATAAGAGAAAATTATATTTTCTAGCGTTGCAATGGCGTTGCAATGATATCGACGAGAAAAGATATAGGGTACTAACCCATTGATAAATGGTGGCCAGGGACAGAATCGAACTGCCGACACGAG
>PVMK01128589.1_pt1 | contig 17633 bp, 21 predicted proteins | sample 1853481 | NCBI WGS metagenome assembly PVMK01 (sample SAMN08533507, study PRJNA380276) | Marine sediment metagenome, whole genome shotgun sequencing project. | reverse complement strand
CTTAGAGGGCGAGGCACGCCTCGCCCCTTGTATGATGTGGAAATCGGGTAGAAGATGAGTTTGGGCTATGTAGACTTAGCTCATCAGAAAAATGCAACGCACCTTGAAGGTGCATCGCATTAGGTTGGATGGGCACAGAGACCTGCCCCTTCGGTTGACCATTTCAGTGTCGCTATCCGCGTCCAAGGGGGCCAGGCTAGCCTCGCCCCCTTTTCGAAGATTCGTGGTCGCGGTATTCGAATCTCGTCTTAAAGGGCAGACATGCCAAGCAAAGCTCGGCTTGAGGTCTGCCCTTACTTTTCGAAGATTCGTAGCTGCGGATTGCATACCACGTCTTGGTGCTGTACAGCGCCAATAGACTGCCCCTTACCCCCAAGATCGAATCCATCTCGAAACGGTCGCGCCGTTCGGTTGATTCTAGGGTGGTTTTGTGTCATGATTGGCGTTGGGCGATTATGTCGCCCATCGTTGATATGGAAACAGATTACTTCGATCCACCCGCTGAATTGGTGTCCATGGCCCTGAAGCTTTTTGACATCGGGGCTGTGCGTTTTGGCGACTTTTCCCTGCATAGCGGCCGTAAGTCCCCAATCTATATCGACCTGCGATTACTGGCTTCATTTCCCAACGCATTACGCCAGGCAGCAGCAATCTACCGCTCGCTTCTCGAGAAACTCTCTTTTGACTTATTGGCGGCGACACCTCTGGCGGGTCTACCAATTGGAACGGCTATCTGCCTGGATATGAACGTTCCGCTCATATACGCACGCCCTTCGGCCAAGGGATATGGAACTGGGAAGCGAATCGAAGGACATTGGCAAGCCGGGCAAAGAGCGGTGATGGTAGATGATCTGATCACCTCCGGGGATAGCCTTTTGCAGGGCCTGGCGATGTTGAAATCGGCCGGAGTTATCGTCGAAGAAGCCGTGGTCCTGCTCGACCGCGAACAGGGCGGTCGAGAGATGCTTGAATCCCAAGGCTATGTCCTTTACAGTGCCCTGACGCTCAGCGAAGTGCTAGCGATATATGAAAAAGAAAACCGGATTACATCTTCGCAACAGGCCGATGTCCTCAAGACCCTTTGATCATAGCTTTGGCGAACAGCCTTCAGGACTTGAAACTCTCGTTCATATTCCATCATCTAACGCTTTGCCCATAAAGGAGGTCTCTAATGGTTAGTGCCGTGGTGTTATTAAACGTCGAAAGGGGAAAAATCAACGAGGTGGCGGGCGCACTAGCCGATATGGAGGGCATTTCCGAAGTATATTCGGTCGCCGGTCGCTACGATCTCGTAGCCATACTGCGAATACCTGACAACGAGGCGTTGGCCGAGCTGGTCACAAATAAAATGCTCCTGGTCGATGGAATAAACGATTCCGAGACACTCATCGCTTTCCGGGTGTTCTCCAAACACGATCTCGAGAGCATGTTCTCGATCGGGATGTAGATCATGGGCTTGGACGCGGAGCAACGCACTTCCACATGATTCGCCTGACCAATCTTCAGAAGGTTATCGATCACCATACGGTGATCGCAATTGATCTCTTAGAGATCCAGGAGGGGGAGATCGCCGCCCTCGTCGGCCCCCACGAGAGCGGTAAGGAGGCGTTGTTCGATATACTTATCGGCAAATCGCGTCCAACCGCCGGAACTGTCAGGCTTGGGGAAATTGATCCGGCTACCGACAGGTCTCGTTTCAGCCGCCAGGTTGGAGTATTGTTCGCCGAAGACACCCTGTACAACAACCAGTCTGCCCAAGCCAATCTCACCTTCCTCTGCCGGCTTTACGGCCTTCCTAAATCACAGGCGAAAGAGATCTTGGCTGATGTTGGACTCGCAGACCACGCCCGAATCAGCGCGAATAAGTTGTCGCCAGGCCTAAGACGCCGTCTGGCTTTCGGGCGGGCCATTCTGCACAACCCAATGATCCTCCTGTTAGTGGAGCCATTCGCTAATTGTGATGAAGGCTCTATATCGCTGCTGCGAGGCTTGATACGCGGGAAGGCCGACGAAGGCAAGACGGTCTTGATAATCGCCGAAAACAGCGCCCAGCTCGCAACGCTGTGCGACACAATCGCCATTCTTGAACAGGGGCGTGTTGTCGAGGTCAAGAAACCGGCCGAAGAGCAAGAATCTTCCTTGCCGTTCAAAATTCCAGTTCGTTTGGAAGGGAGTGTGGCCCTAATCAATCCGGCTGACGTCTTGTACGCCCTGGCCCAAGAAGGGCGTACTTACCTCCAAACAGACGCGAAACGCTACCCGTCCCAATTCACCATGACCGAGTTAGAAGAACGCCTGGCTCCAAGAGGCTTCTTCCGGGCTCACCGGGGATACCTGGTGAATCTACAACACGTTCAAGAGGTGATTCCATATACGCGAAGCAGCTTCAGTCTGAAGCTAAATGATGATGAGGGTACATTAATACCGTTGAGCAAAGACGCGGCCCGCGAATTGAGGGAGTTATTGGGCTACTGAGAGAGGTTCACCCAGAACCTGCGGCTGAAATGTCGCTGGGAGTGGAAAACAAATAAGCACAAGAGCTGCCATTCCCCAGCGAAATGAGACATCAATAGACGTACCACCCAACCAGATACAGGCACCATTCATCGGGCCTCCGGCGCCGTTCGGCGGTTTTTTGCTGCAACCCAGCGCCTACCTATCTATACTGTAGCCAGTAACATTTGATGGATGAGGCGAACTATGATAAGTATAAAAGTGGTAGATTTAATTCGCGACTATGGCGACGTGCGAGCTGTGAACGGGCTGACGTTTGAAGTCGAGGCTGGCGAGATCTTCGGTCTGCTTGGACCGAACGGGGCGGGTAAGACCACCACGCTACGTATTCTCACAGGAAGGCTCTTGCCAACTTCGGGAAATGCCTGGGTCGGCGGTTATAATGTCGTGGACGAACGCCAGATGATAAAGCCCAATATTGGCGTCGTATTTGAGTATCAAAATATCTATGAGCGATTATCTGGGCGAGATAATTTGCGCTTCTCTGCCCGATTGTATGGCGTGAACGGCAAGCGAGTGGAGAGCGTATTGAACCAGGTTGGGCTCGTGGAAAAGGCCAATGTTAGGGCGAAGAAATACTCTAATGGAATGAAACAACGGCTGTTGATAGCCCGTGCGCTCCTTCACGAACCCCCGGTATTATTCTTTGACGAACCGACCCGGGGGCTCGATCCGCACGTCGCTCGAGATATCAGGGCGCTGGTGGGCGATCTGGCTCATAGAGGCGTGACGGTTTTTCTGACGACGCACTATATGGAGGAAGCGGACCGGCTGTGCGACAGGGTAGCTATCATCGACCAAGGATCAATCGTGGCCCTTGATAGCCCGCAAAATCTCAAAACGACTCACGGGGCAACATCGTTGGAAGACGTTTTTGTCCAGATAACTGGTCGAGGCATCGACCATAGCATAAGCCGAGGCACCGGCTGGGGGATTTCTGACTATGACTACAATTAAGATTCGTCGCGATTCCCTTCGCATCGTCGGCGCTCTTGCTTCAAAAGATATCGTCGACGCGCTCAAAAATAGGACGACTCTGAGTATCTTTTTCACAGTCGTCTTCCTGGTGGCTCTTTATCGATTCATGCCACTATTTTATGGCAACGATGTCTTGCCCCGCGTAGTAATCTATAGTCCAGAGGAGACACAACTGGCAGCGGGTCTTGATAACCGTCCCGACCTAGACCTGCGCAAGGTGGAAACCCGGGAAGAGATGGAAGCCCAAATATCTGACAGAGACTTCGCCGTGTTAGGCCTGGTGATCCCACCTGGATTTGACCAGGCGTTGGAATCCGGCGAGACGATTGAAGTTGATGGCTACCTTGCCTATTGGATCGATGATGACGAGAGCGCCGAGACGCGAGCCTTCTTCGAGCAACGGCTGGCCGAGATCGCCGGCCGTCCGGTGACGATCAACCTGGACGGGAACACGGTCTATACACGGCCGGACTCGTTTGGTCAGCCTTTCTTCGCCGCTGGTTCTATGATTGTGGCCGTTCTAATGGTCGGAATATCACTAACTACGCAACTTATGCTGGAGGAAAAAGAAACCAAGACCCTGGACGCGCTACTCGTGTCACCCGCCACGCCAGGGAACGTAGTAGTCGGAAAAGCCTTAGCGGGCATGTTCTACTGCCTGGTAGTGGGTTCCATCGTGCTGGTCATATATTCAAACCTGGTGACACACTGGTGGTTGGCCATACTTATGCTCGTTGCCGGTTCCCTCTTCGCCGTTAGTTTAGGACTCTTGCTGGGGACCGTCATCGAGATGCAGAGCCAGATAAAGTTGTGGACTTTTATCCTTTACCAACCCCTGCTTATCCCGGTATTCCTGGTCATTTTGGGAGATCTCATACCCCAACCAATCCTAACCGCCTTTGAATGGATTCCGACGGTGGCCTGGTCTACGGCCCTGCGAGCTTCTTTTGCCAAAATCACACCGGTCAGCAGCTATGCCCTGCCGTTAGCCCTGCTCGCGGTTTCGACCGTGGTTCTGCTAGCGGCGACGACCTGGTTTGTCCGACGAGCTGAGAATTAAGCGTCCGGAGTGGTATCATGAAACCGAGAGGAAGATCAGTCAGAGAAACCTTACGTATCACCGGCGCCATAGCCCGAAAGGATATCGTGGACGCGGTGAAAAACAAGACGACGGCGATAATTATCGCGGCTACCTTTATGCTGGTCTTGTCGAGCAAGGCCTTACCGCTGCTATTGGACTTAAGAGGCGTGCAGCAGGTGGTCGTCTACGACGCGGGGGAAGCCGAATTCCTGGACCAGCCAAGTGAGGATGACGAAGTGGTCTTGTACCGGGTCCCGTCGCAAGCCGACCTGGAGGACACGATCAGCGAGAGTAGGGGAAAGATCATTGGCATCGCCATACCGGCTGATTTCGACGATAGGATAAGCCAAAACGGCACGGCGGAAGTTGAGGGCTACATCGCCCACTGGGTTAATTCCGGAGACCAGGTTGAGATGCGGACGATACTGGAAGCCAAGCTCACCCATGCCGTGGGGAAACCAGTGAGCATCAATATCCAGGGGAACGAGTTATATCCCAGGCCAGATTCCGGAGGGCAGCCATTCATGGTAGCCATCGTACTCCTGGTCGCCGTCACCCTGATCACGGTCATGGTCGTCCCCCAACTCATGATCGAGGAAAAAGAAACGCGCACGCTTGACGCTCTGTTTCTGTCTCCGGCCTCGGTCAAGGAAGTCGTCGCAGGCAAAGCCCTGGCCGGTATTGTATTTGCCCTTCTTGGGGCAGGGGTGGTGCTCGTTTTCAACGCTACGATGATTCAGAACTGGGCTCTGACTCTGGTGGCGTTACTGTGTGGCGCCCTTTTTGCCGTCGCAGTTGGGCTATTGCTGGGAGTCGTGGTTGAAGACCAACAAAGCTTAAATCTTGTCTTGGGATTCGTTTTCGTATTTCTCGTAATTCCGGCCTTTCTGGTTAATGTCATGGGACCTAATTGGCCAGAACTGGTCAGGGTTATTTTGCCCTGGATACCGACCGTCGCCTTGAGCAATGTGCTGCGTATTTCATTCTCCAACACTCTGGAGATAAGTGAGATAATCGGCCGACTGGCCATCGTGCTGGTAAGCGCTGCAGCCCTGTACGCTCTTGCAGCCTGGCGTATGAGCCACCTGGAAAGGGAGTAAGATGTAACCATTCCATTCTTCCAGCATCTAAATTACTGGATAACGAATAACTATACTGGAGATTTAGAGGACGGATTATATGGAAATGGTAATTGATTTTCCCGGCGGAGCGCAGGTAGACGCCCACTTTGGTCCATACACAGTGCCCACCGACCAACCACCACAAGGAGGCGGGCAAGGCATCGCTCCTACACCTTTCGCAACTTTTTTGGCCTCGATAGGTACCTGCGCAGGTATCTATGTCCTTGGCTTCTGTCGCCAACGCGGCATCCCCACTGAAGGGATCAGGCTCGTCCAACGGCTCGAGGTAAACCCGGTGCACGGCATGGTGGAAAAGGTAATACTGGACATCCAGCTACCTCCAGGCTTTCCAGAAAAGTACAGGGCGGCCGTAATCAGGTCAGCCGACCGATGCGCCGTAAAGAAGCATTTTGAACAGCCACCCCAATTTGAAATAAATGCCACAACAGTGGGAGAAGCCATTCTGGTTTAATCTATCAAAACAGATATCCGGACTGGGAAACGGATTCGATTGTCGACTTATCCTTGCTGAGAGGACTCAGCTTAGCCGAACTCCGTTCGGCATGGTTGAGCGAGAGTTGCCCAATGGACTGGCCTTGGCTTGGGCAACCGGCTGAGAGGACTCAGCTTAGCCGAACTCCGTTCGGCATGGTTTTGCTGATTTAGCTCATCAGAAAAATGCAACGCACCTTGAAGGTGCATCGCATTAGGTGGGCAACCACGAGGGTGGCTCTAGGAAGAGCTTGGACCTGGGAAGGGTGGTGGAGTTTTAGACAAGTTCATACCGATTCTTTACAATCTCAAAACATTTATCTGGTATCTTTCTGCTATAAAATTCACTGGATATCTTGCAGGTGTTTCAGCATCGGGAGTATACAGATGAACAAAACCAAGAAGATTCTGATCGTTGTCGTTGCCCTGGTAGCGCTTGTGGCGCTGGCCGGCACGGTTTTCGTATTCGCCCAATCGGCTGACAAAGGGAATGATCCCGTTCGGACCAAAGCGATCGTCCTGGCTAATCAGAATCGTCCCTTGGACAGGCTGCGCCGCAATTGGCCTGGAGCGGAGAATGTCGACTATGATGCTTTGCTGGCAGATGCACTCGGCGCCACCGTCGAGGAGCTTCACGAAGCCCGTGAGGAGGCTAAGGTAGCCGCGATAGAGCAGCTGGTCGATGAAGGTGCCATCACCCAAAGACAAGCCGATCTGATCGTGGCCGTCAGCGTTTTAAGAGGCGCTATCAATCGCCGCGAATTGGTGGCCGATGCCCTGGGTATCACCGTCGAGGAACTGCAAGAGGCGCGACAAAACGAGGCGTTTAGAGAACTCCTGGCCGATCTCGAAATTACCCCGGCCGAAGTGCGAGAAGTCGTTCTGGCCGAGTTTGAACTATTTGTGGAACAGACGGTTGAAGACGATCTCATTACTGACGACCAGGCTGAACTCGTGATGGGCCGGCCTGGGCTGGTGTTGCGGATCTCGCCAGGTCCGCACAGTCGCCGCAGCTTCCAAGGTCGCCCGAGCAGACAATGCTCCCAGGGTGGCGCCGGCCCAGCTCATCAGCAGGGCGGAAGAGGACACGGCTTTGGTTTTCAAGCTCCATTCCAGGGCGACATGTAACCGCCAATCAACACCAACCAACACCAACCAGCGTAGGTTTTACGCCCACCCAAATTTCTCACGCTTCCTGAAAGGACAGGTCTTGTGCCCGGCCAAATTCATCCAATCCGGGGCAGGACGAGTCGAATTGTTGCCCAATTTCCTCCAACCCAAAGTACCTGGCCTGGGGTTTGTGTCTTGCACAGAGTATCTGAGAGTCCGGACTGGCGGCACTTGGCGCCCGATCCTTTGCAGTCGCGATTTCTATGTTGGGTCTTTTGACCTTGTTGTACGTCTCTCTTGACCCAGTGGGATGAGTCCAGTCTCTAACCCAAACGGTTCCCTAGTCAACCAAATATCGCGACGCTAGTCGCCAGGACGTGCCTGTTGCAAGAAGCAACAACAAGGCCATCAATAGCAATGCCACGACCCCCATATTAATGCCAAACATATACCCAATCCGTATTTGCTCCAGCCCCGTTGTTGTGACCGCGACTAACCCGCCAAAAACAGTTAGAAAGCCTATCCATCCAACTACCATGACCTGAACAGGGATTGAGCCTGTATCGGAGAAAAAATTGTCTATCGTGTTGAAGAATAGTAATAGAACAGCGCTCACTAGAGCGATAAATATAACAATATCTCCTACCGCTAGCATTGCCCTTGCAGTTAATTCAAGGGGGTTCATAATGGTTTAACCTCCACCAGAATAAAGAACTGCTGCCACGACACGATCTTCGTGATAAGCCTCGTACATACAGAGGGACAGATAACCATAGTGATTCCAGTTAAGCTAGTAAATTTGGACCAATTCTGACGACGCCTACCTCAGCTTATTACCAAATACCTATGCTACTAGCCAGATTCCCTCCCGATCTAACTCGTGCTATGCTCGGTTTCGATGGCAGGACACTAGATCCATGCTCTGCGCAGCGCCGCTCTTGGGTTATCCGTAGGCCGAACATCCCCTTCGGTTTAAGCAACCGAAGGTTGGTCCGAGCTTAGAAGCTCGTTCTACAAATGTGGTAGTGGTGGCGTCTCAATCTCGTGAACTACCCGTTTCACTAAAAATACCGGGCCCAGTCAGTGCCGTGATCGGTCTCCACCGTCCCATGAGCGACCTTCTTAGATTCCTTACGATATCGTAACAGCCTCTTCATGACCCTGGTTTATTATTGTCCAATTGAGAGAGTTCTGTTTCCAGGGCACGGTTTGGGCTCAAGCAGCAAGCAGAAGCGAACTTTATTGCTGAAGATGGTTGCTTTTTGTAATACTATTGACATCAGTTACCATTTTTGTCGATTACAGTAAGCTGTGCCATATCCCGGTTATGCACCGTTAAATATTTCACGCCTAGGTAGTTCAATTTGAGGTACGATTTTGTCAAGAAAAACTCTAACGATCGTTGCTATTGCAGTCATAATAATCGGCATCGTGGCCGCGGCCGCGCTAGCCTACGCGTTTCTGCGTCCGACTGAAGAAGCCAGCGGACCGATCGAAGCGCTCTCCATCAGCGGCGATGCCGAACCAACCGACGAAGAAGCGCTCGAACCAGAGCCGGCCGGCTCAAGGCCGATTCTATTCGAGATCAGCCAGTCCGAGTCTCAAGCTCGCTTCATACTGGGCGAAGTACTGCGAGGTGAGCCAAATTCCCTGGTTGGCTCGACCGACCAGGTAGCGGCTGAGATCCTCTTTGATCCGGCTGATCCAGAAGCTACTCAAGTAGGAACTATTCTGGTAAACGCACGGACGCTGGCGACTGATGACAACCGCCGTAACAGAGCCATGGGCAATCAAATCCTCTACACTGACCGTTTCGAATTCATCTCTTTTTCTCCAACTTCGATCTCGGGACTGCCGGACGCCGTTACCTTCGGCGACAGCGTTATCCTCCAGATCACCGGTGACCTAACCATTCGCGGCCTTACTAATGTGGCAACATTTGAGGTGGTGGTCATTCCTGTATCGGCAGAACGACTTGAAGGCAGGGCTTCGACGACCGTCATGAGAGGTGATTACGGCCTGACCATTCCAAACGTACCTTTCGTTGCCAACGTGGATGAAGAAGTTCTGCTTGAGCTCGACTTTGTCGCCTTGCCAGTAGGCTAGAATAGCTTGGGCGAGGCAAGCAGTCGATAGCTAAGAGGATACTGGTTGTCGACGATGAAGAGCGGCTAGCGTGGCTTCTGAAAGCCTACTTAACCCAGGAAAGTTTTTGGGTGATCGCCGCCGACGACGGAGGTACTGCTCTCTTCCAGACCCACCATGAGGATCCGGATCTCAACATCCTCGATATTGTGATGCTGGAGATGGATATTGAGGAAAAGCTACCCGAAGTGGAGGTAGATCGAGACCGAACTGTCTCGCTCCTTTACAGCCCGGTAAGCGACACCCTTCGCTACACGGCTGAGGGCAGGGTCATTCAACTTTCAGCGCATCGCAGCTCTGGACGAAAGCAGGTGATCGTCGAGGATAATTATCCAGGGATCCCAACCGGCGAGTTACCTGATTTCATTACGCGCTTCTATCGAAGGGATAAATCAGGCCAGCGGCAGAAAGAGAGCTCGGGATTGGGTCTGGCAATAGCCAGATCTGTTGTCGAAACCCTTGGGGGACAGTTAGAGGCGATAAGTGATCTCGGACAGGGCATGAGATTCACCATGGAACTACCGGTGTCCAGTACAGTGTAAGGGGTTATTCGACCTGGACAGCTGGCGAGGTTATTGGCCGGTTCTTAGAATTACCTCTTCCTTCTTTTTGTAGAAGCTCTACATACAATCTTTCGTAGGCGTCGAAAGTCGCTTCCTCTCTGTGTTGGATGCTGATTTCCAGGCTGGCTTCGCCGAATCGACGTGCGCGTGCTACATCGTCGAGAATATCAACAACCGCCCGGCCCACAGCTTCGGCGTTTCCCGCGGGTACGAGATAGCCGCTTTCCCCATCATGAACCAGCTCTGGCAGCGCCGCTGCGTTGACCGCAACCACAGGCATGGCCGATGCCACAGCCTGAAGTGTCGGAATGCTCTGCACCTCTACCTTGGCTGCGATGGTAAACAGATCGCATTCCCGGTAAATGGCCGGCAGATCCTCTTCTGGCACAAAGCCCATGAAACGTACGCACTTTTCCAGATTTACCGCTCTGGTCAGATCTTCCAGTCTTTTCCGGTCATCTCCCCGGCCGACGATCACAAGATGGGCACCATACTCAGCCCACGGCACGGCCATGGACCTGATCAGAGTCTCGATATCCTTGTCTATAGCCAGCCGTCCAACGAAGAGAACGCGGGGTCCGTCGGGCAGTTTATATTTGTCAACTGTCGATAGATCCTCACCTGTAGAAAGGCGGTATCGCGTCGTGTCGACGCCATTTGAAATGACCGCACTTTGTGTCTCTAACCCATGTTGGATGAATGCCAGCTGCTGCGTTTTGGTTGGAAAGACGGCCCGATCGAACTGGTTCATCAACCGTACCGCCACCTCCCAGACCGTTTTTTCGATCGGTCGTTTTAACGAGTCGATCCAGCCAATATACCGGGTCACATATTTTGGCAGGAAGTGGCAAGTGATGACCTTGGGCACTTCTCCATTCCGATCTTCTCGAACAAGTCGGAAACCCAGAAAACCGCTGTCGTGGGAGTGGACAATATCGGGTTGGGTAGTTTCCAGAATATCGCGAAAACGTTTATGGCTGGCAATCGGCAGCCGCCCTTCAGTCCAGTAGGGGTTAGGCCATGATGGCACTCGTTCAACGATAACCCCCTCGTCCTCTTCCCGGTAAGCATTGCCGTGCTGGCTGCCGGTGACCAGCGTCAGCGTATGTCCACGGCGCACCATAGCCCGGGCGAGCTTCTGGGCCACGAGCGAGACCCCACTAATCGTAGGGGGGTAACCATGGCTAAGCATCAATATGCGTATGGTCCACCTCCTGAACGGCGAGGCCGTTGTAATGTTTTGCCCTCCGCACCAAATGCCAGTAGAAACCTAAACTGACCGCATACGGCAACAGGTAATAAACACCTCGCCATAGAACTGATGCCAGGACAGCCTGCTCGAACGACGTGCCGAGCAGTGCGAATACACCTGCCATGGAGAAGTCTTGCACGCCGATTCCTGCCGGCAGCATCGAAACGACACCAGCCATAACGCCAATGACAAAGCCGGCTATCAAGGCGCCCACAGTCACAGATGGACCCAAAGCATCAAAGCAAAACCAGAGAACAATCACACTGGCTGTCCAATCCACGGTAACCAGCACGATAATCAGCAACAAGCCGATGGGGTGTTTTCGCAATGCGCTCACGCCCCGAGTCATTGTCTCGTCAAATGTTACCAGGGTATCCCCTACGTCCCTCTTAGTGATGAGACGCACAATTCTTCCTGTTATGCCCAGAAGTCTGCCGCGGGTAGAGCTCTTAAACACAAACAAGGTGGCCAGGGTAAACAGGATCAATAGAAATAATGTCACCAGGGAGAGCAGCGCCGACACGCCCGCTTTCATTTGGGCGTTTAATAACAAATATAAAAATCCCACCGGCAACATGGACAGCATAGCCAGGCTGGTCAGGTAATACTGGAAAATAGAGGCCGCCAGAATATCCTTGTTTGTCGCCCCGGATCGGCTGATAAAGGTGTATCGTACCGAGTATCCAGCCGCGCCGCCGCTCTGGACCACGTGATTAAGAACCGTTGACACAAAGCCGATCTCTGATAACTCGCCTACCTTCATCGGTATGCCAAGCAGCCTGCAGATGACGGCGAAGTTCAAGCTAACGCATATATAGGAGATGACCGTAAAAATAAGGGCGAAGATGAGCGCGGTCCAATCAGCCTGGTCCACAACCGTCCGTACCTCGTCCCAATCGGCCAGAACAGTAAAACCGCCGACCAGCACAAAAACGACGACAAGGACGATTAGGAAGCGTTGTCTAGGTCTCGACGACCCCGATTGATCCATGGTTCTCGGTAAAGACCGGGAGGTCTTCTCGCATCTACGCCAGAGCGAGGCCTCTCATCGCTGCCCTGGCCCCCATCAGCAGCGTTGTTCTCAGTCCCATCTCCTACAACAGAAAATGTTTCTGGGCGAGGTATTCATAGAATTTCCATATTAGACTAGGTCGATGTTTTCTGCGAAGCGCCGAGATCACGTGGCGCGCAGTGTAACATAACCAGCGAAATCGAGCTAGATCACGCCCTTCATCAACTCTTGTACTACGGACGACGCTGAAGGTTTGATTATTCACATTTCCGGTCTGCTTGCCTTTTGACCGCGCCCGGTATAGAGTCGCCAGGTTCCTGGAACTTTCCAGGTGGCGACCAACCGGCGAGCGCTTCTTTAGCGCTTCCATGTTATCCACAGGCAAATGGTGGTTCAGCATCGACAGGCATCAAATGATATGAATGAGGGCTACGACGAAGCCAATCTGATATCACGGCTGAAGGCGGGCGACAAATCTGCCTGCGCAGAGTGCATAGAAATCCATTCGCCACTGGTTTATCGTCTGGCTCTTCGACTGATGGGGAACGAAGTTGAGGCCGAGGATGTCCTGCAGGAGACCTTTCTTAACGCTTTCAAGGCAATCGATTCCTTCGAAGGCCGCTCTGGTCTGGGCACCTGGCTTTATCGAATCGCCTACAACGCCTCTATGATGCGTTTGCGCCGGTCTGACCCATACACGATATCCGTAGAGGAAACGCTAGATACCGACGGCCTGGCTGTTGTGCCCAGCCAACTATTTGATTGGTGTTGTCTACCAGAGAAGGATTTCGAGAATGACGAAGTTCGCCAGGAGCTAGATATGGCCGTTAACGAATTACCTGAGACACTTAAAGCGGTATTTGTCTTGCGCGAACTCGAAGGTCTCTCAACTGCAGAAACCGCCAATGCCCTAGAAATATCCGAAGGAGCGGTTAAAGTCAGGCTCCACCGGGCGCGCCTTTGGTTGCGCGAGAGGCTCTCGGATTATTTCGCCGACGTAGCCCAGAACAGCCAAGAGATTCCCCAGCATGCCTGACCACTTAGATAAGGATGGATGCCGGCATTTGCTCGACGACCTGTCGGATTTTCTGGAGGGAGCGGCACCGGCCGAGATATGCGCTGAAATAGAAGAGCATATGGAGGGCTGTGAAGATTGCCGTGTGGTGGTAGACACGTTGGGGAAAACAATTTCACTCTACCGCACCACATCCCAGCCAGATCTTCCCGAAGAAGCCCGCCAGCGCCTGTACAAGGCCCTCGACCTGGAAGCCTTCATCGCAAACCACTAGCCATAGGTCCGGGAGCGGCCGCTGTCCGGGGAGAGGGGCAGACTTGCCAAGCAAAGCTCTGCTTGAGATTTCCCGTTATTCTTAACAAACGGATCGCTGGGTTAGGTTTCCCTCCCCAAATCTGGGGAGGGTCAGGGTGGGGTTTCCTGTTTCCAACAAATGTTCGAAGCCACGCCCCTGAAACCAGCCAACTCCCTACGGCAAAATCAAGGTCGTAACCACTCCCAAGTGGTCCGATGCGGTCGATTGGGGAATGACAAAATCCGTGGCATCTAAATCCCTACTTGTCCAAATATAATCGATCTGCTGGTCTGGATCGGCCGAATAAAACGTATACCTGGGAGTTGGACCAATAACTGCCGAAACGTCCACCAGGCCGGCATCAGACAACATCAGCATCTCCGGCCACTCAGGTTGGGCATTCAGGTCACCCAACAACACCGTTCGTGGGGCGTCGTTCCAGGCCGCAATAAGCACCGGCACCTGTTCCTGCCGTATATCACTGTCTTCACCGATATGGTGCAAATGGGTAACGATCAACTGCACCGTATCCTTGCCAGCATCAATCTCCGCAACCGTATAACCTCTCCTGAGAAGCGACGACTCAGGGGGTAAGGAGACATTTTCCGACCTCACGATGGGCAACTTGCTTAGAATCGCATTGCCCCACAACTGGCCTTCCGTGGGACCGTTGACAAACGGCATCTGTAACCTGTTCGACAGCCAGCTCAGCATATCCACCGACCCGTTGATCACCCATCCTCTCGATACCTCCTGCAGGCCGACAACATCTGCGCCGCTTTCCTCAATAACCTGAGCCAGCGCCTCCAGATCTAGCCGGCCGTCAGTATTGAAGCCATTATGCAAGTTATAACTCATCACCCGTAGGGTCTGCTGTCCGTCTGCGGGGATCGCCGGCTGGGGTGTCTTCCAGGTTAACACCATGATAAGCGGAAGGAGCAGCAAAACGGAGGCGGCCAATGCCGGGGTGATATTTGGTACTGGCTCCTCGCCTTTGGCCTTCTCCGGCGCGCCCAGAATGGCGCCCAGCACCACCAGTACGCCGGCCACCGGCAAGACAGTCACCGCCCTGAAACCTAAGCCGATGTCATAGCTCACGTAATAGACAAAACTGAAGATGACCAGCAACAACTGGCCGATGCCATTGGCCACTACAGCCCCGATCCGGCCGGCTGACTCAGCACGCTCGCCGAGACCAATAAGGATAATCATGATCAGGGAAGCCGAAAGCACCTGGCCAAGACCGCTCAGAAAGGCTCCAAGCAACCCCTCGGCCGAAGGGATTAGCAGGACGATCAGATAAACCAAGCCGACGACCCCCAAAGCCCCTCTAAACCGGTTAATCCGTCCGGCGTGCGCCGCGGCAACAAGGGCGATTATATTTACCCCGACCAGATACAGGCTGGCTATCGGCAACGACCAGCCCGTGATAGCGCTCAGGCGGGCTACGTTCTGGAAAATGACCAGCTGTAAGAACAGCCACGGTCCCAGAGCGGCCAGCGAGAGAATACGAGACCAGGTTCCGTCGGCCGGCGTATCGGGATCGACTTGCACCAGGTAACGGACCAGGGCAAATATCGCCACCGCGCCCAATAGCCCGACAATAACGATGGGCAACACACCCTCCTGCCACGATAGGTCGAGCGTCCCTGCTGTGGCGAACACGGCCGTATCCAGGGCCAGGCCCAACAGTAGCCCATATCCAAAATTGGCAGTCCCCTTTTCTCCGCGAGCCCGCTCCGCTCCCAGGGCGAGGGGGATAAACATGGCCATAAACACGATTCCGGCCGAGACCAGGATCAGATCCACACTGGCCGTGGTCACAAATTGCTCGATCAGCCGTAGAACAGCCACACCCCCGGCCGTGATCGCCAGCGCGCCACGGATTCCAGCCAGCCTCCACAACGGCGCCGCCAGGAAACTGAGGGCGAACACCCCCAGGGCTATAGGCGCCAGGCTGATGGCGCTCATCCCTCGCGAACCACGCAGATAATAAACCAGCGTAGAGTAGAAGACCCGGATCATCTGCAAACCAAAGAAGATAGTCAGGGCCGTCACAGTCCAACCCGGGGCCAGGTTGCGGGCTTTTGAGGCATTCATACGCTATTCCTCCAGGATAGTCGCCGGCTTTATCCCCTCCCCTGTCTGGGGAGGGTCAGGGTGGGGTTGGGCGTCCATCCATCCAATAAGTTCCAGGCGGCTATCCATCCAAACAAGATACCGAGAGTTAGTCATGGGCCGGTAGCGGAAATATCCAAGCACCGGACCGACCCAGAATCGAGCCATCGTGAAACGCGATACTGAGCATGATGCTCAGCATCATGCTTTGCACAATTCTATAACTATGCCCGGCCGCTGGCGAATGCTCTCTTCCTTCCTTTCGATGTACGGCAGGCACCTCCCCCCTTGGCCAAGTCCCGGCCTCCTTGGCCAAGTCCCGGCCTCCTTGGCCAAGTCCGGGCCTGCAGGCCCATAATCCTCCAATCGCCACGCTCCTTCTTCGAATGAGACGAGTACTGATGTATTGTTAAATCACGACCAGCAACCAGCAACCACAAGATCGTCGCCCGCACCCCGGCCTACAAGGAAGGGCGCTTTTTCGACAGCGTCCACCTTGAAGCAGGCCGTCTCGTCGACCAGGTCATCACCTCGGGCAAGGCCGGTCGGCCTGTCCTGTTGTCAATAGGCGCGTTGACGATATCGAATTCGAGAGGTGATGTATCAGCATTGGAGGTAACTATTGCTGGTACCGATCAGCTTCTTGGCGAGCGGCTTCTTTCACAGCCTGCCAGAAGGCGGCTAACTCCCGGCCAAGTGATCTGGCCTGGTTATCGATATACTTTTCGTCAAAAGAGTGTTCAAGCGAGCTCATGCTGCCCAGGTATTGTCCAACCATGAGCTCGTAGATATCTGATTCGAATCGCCGGGAATGTAACTCCGCCCAGGCCATCAGTTTGCCAACGATGACATCCTCTGGACGGGCTACCCACATGGCGAAGGGTTCCATACCGGGTAACTCAACATTCTGGCGCAGCCGGTCATCGAGGGCAGGGCGATATCGCTCGTTCATCGTGATGGGAAACAGATCGGCCTTCTCGCCACGTTCTGAATCGTCGCCACGGAACGTGGCGATGGTTGAATGGACTACCGGTTCTCATCGCTTGAAGTATCTGCTGGGGGTCGGCGGAATAGCGAGGAGGAGGATAAGCATCGACCAGAGCCTGGATATGCTCTTCGTCGAGGTCGATTATGATGTCGATGTCGTATGTAGCCCGGGTGACGCCTTAGACCGTTGCCGCGAATCCGCCGATGATCACATAAGGAACACCGATTTCCTCTAGCTGGCGAAGGATGTCGAGGAAAAGACTAAGATCGGGCCGGATCTGCTGGGCACGATCGATTTCCTCAAGCACTTTCAAGTTGATTTTTTTGGCGGCTAAATGAAGGTATTGCTGGCGCAGGCGGCCGCAAATCAAGCCAACAAGCAACTCGCGCGCATCCAACATCGCCAATATTCGTTGGCCGGGCGAGAGCTTACTCCTGATATGCAATAACTCAATATCCACTGGGCCGAAGCGTGAAACAGGTTCTACTTCCATATCTTGTGTACCGGATCTCGAGAGTTAGCTCTTCATCTGAATTGTATCAGTTTTGGATGCGTCTTGTATATGTCCGCACTCCGGTGACGCCGGGCTACCAGGGGGAAAAGTGGCGCGCTGGTTAAAACCAGATATACTCAGTTTACGTAATATATTTAGTAACAACTAAAAAGGAACACTGTCGCGACTATTTCACCCGGCACTGCGCCGGGTTTTTTTTGTGCCGGCAGAAGAAGGTAAGTAAGATTTTCATGTTATCAGACACACAACAACATTCCGGAACCGTTAAGTGGTTCAATAGAAAAAAAGGATTCGGATTCGTAACTCCCGATTCGGGGGGTGAGGACGTTTTCATCCATCATACCGCGCTATCCCAGAGCAACCACGAACAAGTCGACGAAGGCGACCGTATCGCTTTCACCATTGAACAAAGAGTAAAAGGACCATCCGCCACAA
>PVMK01117010.1_pt1 | contig 17641 bp, 26 predicted proteins | sample 1853481 | NCBI WGS metagenome assembly PVMK01 (sample SAMN08533507, study PRJNA380276) | Marine sediment metagenome, whole genome shotgun sequencing project. | reverse complement strand
CTCTTGCCGGCATGCGCTACGACTCGATGCTGGAATCATATGTATTGAATAGCACTGCGACGCGCCACGATCTCGATTCGGTCGCACGCAAATACCTTGGAGAGGAAACTATTCACTACGAGGATGTGGCCGGCAAAGGGGTCAAACAATTGCGCTTCGATGAAGTTTCGATTGATCAGGCCGCGCCGTATGCCGCCGAGGATGCGGACGTCACACTGCGGTTGCATGGAACCCTTTGGCCCCAATTACAGTCCACGGGCCGGCTGGCCGAAGTTTATGAAACGATCGAACAACCGTTGCTTCCGGTGCTGGGGCGTATGGAAGAGCGCGGCGTGCTTGTGGACGCCAATTTGCTGGGCGAGCTTAGCGCGGAATTCGCGGAAAAAATGGCTGCAGTCGAAATCGAGGCACATCAAGTTGCCGGTCATCATTTAACCTGAGCTCCCCGAAGCAACTCCAGGAAATTCTGTTCGAGGAATTGAAGCTGCCAATCATCCGCAAGACGCCAAAGGGCCAACCGTCAACCGCGGAAGACGTGCTCGCGGAGCTTGCACCAGATTACGCTCTCCCCCAATTGATTCTGGATTTCCGCAGTCTGAGCAAGTTGAAATCGACGTACACGGATAAACTCCCAAACCAGATTTTCGCGAAGACAGGTCGAATTCATACGTCATACCATCAAGCCGTCGCGGCAACCGGCCGATTGTCGTCGTCGGATCCGAATCTGCAAAATATCCCTATTCGCACTCAGGAAGGCCGTCGGATTCGTCAGGCATTCACCGCACCGGATGATTTCGTCCTGCTGGCCGCCGATTATTCGCAAATTGAACTGCGGATCATGGCCCATATTTCGGGTGATAAAGGCTTGTTGACCGCATTCGCCGACGACAGGGATATTCATCAGGCCACGGCAGCCGAGGTATTCGATGTCGCGCTCGACGACGTCACATCGGATCTGCGCCGCTCGGCTAAAGCCATTAACTTCGGCCTTATCTACGGCATGTCTGCATTTGGGCTTGCCCGCCAACTGGGCATCAGTCGAGCGCAAGCTCAGGACTATGTGAATCTGTATTTTGCACGATATCCGGGTGTGAAAGCCTATATGGACGCCACCCGCGCCCAGGCCCAGGAGAAGGGCTATGTCGAAACGGTATTCGGCCGGCGATTGTATCTGCCGGAAATTAATGCCCGACAGGCGCCGCGCCGGCAATACGCGGAACGTAGCGCAATCAATGCGCCGATGCAGGGCACAGCCGCGGACATCATCAAAAAGGCGATGATCGCCGTAGACACCTGGTTACAGGAAGAAAAAGTCGACGCCCGCCTCATTATGCAGGTACATGACGAGTTGGTCCTTGAAGTTCGGCGAGATCAGGCCGATCAGGTAAAGGCGCGAATCATCGAATTGATGAATGGCGCGGCCCATCTCGAGGCTCCGCTAAAGGTCGATGTCGGGGTCGGGAATAACTGGGACGAAGCTCATTAAATCAGTGTGGAACTTTCTGGTTTAGACCACGTCTAACTCTTCGGGTGTACTAATACCCCCCCCCGCTGTCCTCCCTAAGCGGGGTGAAAACAACCGGTCACCCCAAAACCGGTTCGTTTGCCCCGGCGCCCATTGGACGGGTGTCCGGGGTTTCTTTTACCCGCTAACCGGCCAGAAGCCGGTCCAGCAAGCGCCGAGCCTCTTCGAGGCCCAGCTTCTTGGTGGCCGAAAACAGCTGCACGGTGGCGATTTCCCCGAGATCTTTTTGCACTGCAGCTAATGTCCGGCTGGCCTCCTGCCTTTTCAGCTTGTCGGCCTTGGTCAACAACACGTGGACCGGGCATTCGATCATGCGGCTCCAGTCGAGCATCTGCCAATCAAAATCGCCGAGCCGTCGCCGACTATCGACCACCAGAAACAAGCCCTGTAGCGATGCGCGAGACTCGAAATAGTCAGCCAGCAAGCCGCGCCAATGCTTTCGGAGCGACCGGCCAACCCGGGCGTAGCCGTACCCGGGAAGGTCAACTAAGCGCTGGTCGCCGGTCAGGCTGAAGAAATTGATCAATTGCGTTCGCCCCGGGCTTTTGCTGATGCGGGCAAAATTTCGCCGGTTCAGAATGGTGTTGATCGCACTCGATTTTCCGGCATTTGAGCGGCCCGCAAAGGCGACTTCTGCGCCGGAATCCGGGACGAATTGGCGTGCTTCATGCGCACTGGTCAGAAAAACGGCGTCCGGAAACACTGACATAGCGACTGACTCCCTGATTCATTATCCGCGTCGAGGGCAAAATCGCCCGGCAATTAATCAGAGGCTCCCTCAGGATTTTCGTGTAAAATGCGCCGCTGCTGTAATTTTAGCACGTCTTTATCCCCTGCCTGGAGTTTAGAAACGGTGTGCCAAGTGTCATGACAAAACAAAAAATCATACTTTCAGCGAGTATCTATTCTGATTGCGCAACCCGGGCGGGACGCCTGCTGGTAATTTTTGCAATGTGCCTCCTGACTCTGAAGACCGCATACGCCCAAGGCGATATTCAACGCGGTAAAGAGCAGTCCACAACCTGTGCGGCATGCCACGGTCAGGATGGCAACAGCATTAATCCAGAGTGGCCAAACCTGGCGGGTCAGCATGAAAAATATTTCCTGCTCGCGATGACTTCATTCAAGGACACGAGCCGCCAGAATATTCTGATGGGCAGCCAGGCCACCGGGCTGGACGAGCAGACGATGAAGGATCTCGGAGCCTACTATGCTTCGCAGAGCGCCAGTCATCGAACTGCCGATCCCGCGCTTGTAAGCCAGGGTGAACGACTCTACCGGGGCGGCAACATCGATCGTGGCGTCAGCGCCTGTATTGCCTGTCACGGTCCATCAGGCCGAGGTAACCTGGGTGCCGGCTACCCAGCGTTGACCGGCCAACATTCAGTTTACACAGCCAACCAGCTCATGGCTTATCGATCTAACGCTCGCCAGACCGACGCGAATCGAATTATGCGTGATATTGCTGGCCTGATGACCGAAGATGAAATTCAGGCCGTCGCCTCCTATATTCAGGGCTTGAGATAGAAACGCGTCGTCGCGTTTGTTCGCGGCAAGAAATCAAGGATTTGAAACATGACCAGCTACCGAAATCTGCTAATTGCTCTATTCGCGGTATTTTTGACGGCCTGCGGTGGCGGGTCCGACACCGAGTCAGCCGAAGGTCCCGACGAGCGGACGGCGTCTCAGTCTGCCGCGATCATCGAGAGCGAGCAGCCGGAGGACCTGACTGAATCGACGAATATCGCCGCGTTAGAGGCCGTAGAAGAATCCGCCAGTGACGTGGCGGAAGATCAGACAGAAACGGACGATGCCATCATCCTTGCTGAGGCTGCACCGGAAGCGAAAACCAGCCCCCAAAAGCGATGGAAATACAGCCCGGAGAAGCACTATACGATACTGACGACGGCTCAAGGCACCAGTAGCGCACCCGATGTTATCGAAGTCACCGAAGTTTTCTGGTATGGCTGTCCGCATTGTTACACTTTCGATCCGTATCTCGAAAAGTGGAAGGCAAATTTGCCAGACGATGTCAATTTCGTGCGTCTGCCCGTGATGTGGAACCCGACCAATCAGATTCACGCACGAATGTTCTACACCGCCGAAGCTCTGGGAAAACTCGACCAGGTCCATGAGGCGGTATTTCGAGCGATACACCGTGATAAACAAACGCTGACCACAGAAGCCAGTATCCAGGAATTTCTTCTCGATTACGGAATTTCAGAACAGGAGTTTAATGATACGTTTAGATCGTTTGCGGTCGAAAGCAAACTCCAGCGCGCAAAGAACCTGACCCAACGCTATCGCATTCAAAGTGTGCCGCTACTGGTGATAAATGGAAAATATCTCACTCAGGGTTCCGAGATAAACAATTTTGAAGAGATGCTCGCGGTCACCGACGAACTCGTTGACCGGGAAAGACAGGAACTCTGAAACAAACGGCCTGGTTCAACCCCCGGGGAAAGCGCCGGGTAAGAATTTCTGCAGCCGCTGGGTTAACCGTCTGCAGCATGCTCCGGAGCCGCGCATCGCTCACAATTGACCCACCCGGAATCACCATCGACGTAGTGTTCTTTTTTCCAAATCGGAACCCGATGCTTGACCTCATCTATGATATAGCGGCACGCCGCAAATGCTTCGTCCCGATGCGGTGAACTCACGCCGACCCACACAGCGAGCTCGCCAATTTCGAGGGCCCCCAGACTGTGAATACATAAAGCTGCGCCAGCACCGAAGCGTGACAGCGCGTCCTGCAAAATCTTTTCGCCTTCTTTTACGCCCAACGTCTCATACGCCTCGTATTCCAGGCGCAACACCTTCTGGCCTTCATTGTGATCGCGAACCCAGCCTTCGAAACTGACACAGGCACCGGCCGAAGGTGAAGATATTCTGGCGCGGCAAGCCTCCAGATTCAGCTCCCCCCTGGAAAACTCGAAGCGACTCATCCGCCAGCCACCGGTGGAATAAATACCACTGAGTCGCCGTCCACCAACTTCGAATCCCACTCTTCGAATTCATCATTGATTGCGACTTTCATATTTCCGACATCCGGAAAATCATAGCGTCTGCTCAGTTCATCGAAAAGCTCGGCAGCAGTGCCCGCGTCGGTATGCACCGCTTCCTTGTTGCGACCGACGTGCTCCCTCAGGATCGCGAAATATTCAATATTTATGTTGGCCATGGCTTATGCATTCGATGGGTAACAATCAGGCAGAAGTGTACCACCTGAATAGAAGGCGCCCGCCGACAATAAACACCAACACAGCCGTTATTCGACGTACGGTCCTGGGCGAAAAAACACGGATTCCGGCCCGACTGCCGAGTTGGCCACCGATTAAAACGGCGGGAAATAGCCAGAGATAGGCGTTAAGGTCGCTGCGAATTTCCAGCGCTCCGAGTTTCGACCACTGTCCGATCAGCCCGGCGCACGAGTTGACCAGAATGAAAAAACTGGCGGCCGCGGCGATCACTCCTGCCGGTGCCAGACGTATCAGGTGCAGAGCCGGCGCGAGAAAAATACCTCCGCCGATTCCGATCAGACCCGCAATATAGCCCAGCGCGCTTCCTGCCGTGAGTCCGAGCATCCAGAGCTGCTTCGTTGACACGCTCCGCGTTTCGATCGGGATCGACGGGCCGATTAATTAACATCGCCACGGCCGATCCGAGCAAAACCAGACTCAATACAAGCGTGAAGGAACCCTTGTCGATCGGCGTAATGCCGCCCAGCCAAGCCATCGGCACCGATAAAACGGTAAATGGCAACACGATGTTCGCGCGCAATAATCCCGCTCGCGCGAAATATATTGTACCGCCGGACACGACGATCAGGTTGCAGATCAACGAGATAACAGGCACCAGTCTAAAATCGGTGTCGGTTATCATGAGTACGGCTGTGTAGGACGAACCGCCGCCGAATCCGACGGATGCATACAAGGCAGCAATAATTAAAAATAACGCAACGACTGGAAGCATCACCCGTTCAACTTGTCCAGGTGATCCGGGGTATCGACATCGAATAGTGCATTCGGCATATCTACAACGGATACATCCTCCGCGGCATCGATAATTTTTTTTGCGCCACGATCGCCATTCAAGCCCTGCAATTCTTTCCGCAAACTGCTCGGGAAAATAGCCGGCACGCCGGTCGTTCCCGCATATCCCGCCGCTGCCACGCGGTCTGGCCTGCACTTCCATGCGTTCACCAGGTTGCGCAAGTCGTGTGAAGAGATCGCCGGCTGATCGCAGACCATCAATAAAATCCCACGGACATCAGGACCGACGGTTGTTACCCCCTGGCGAATCGAAGACCCGATTCCCTCAAGCCAACCCGAATTAAAGACCACCCGGACCGGCAGGTGATCCAATGCCGCGGCGACATCATTGTGACGTGCGCCAGTTACGACTGTCAGGCCCGCGTCACAAAAATCAAGCGCCTGGCTCACGGCATGGCAAACGAGTGGTACGCCGTTGTAGTTAACCAGTTGCTTCGGCTGGCCAAGGCGACTCGATGCGCCGGCTGCCAACAGCACCCCCGCTAAATTCGGATTTTCTTCATTTCGTATTGATTCGGACACGCCATGTCATTCTAGCGGAATTTCCGGGACCGAAAGCATGCCGGTCGAGAATGGTCGATTCGAGCTGATCTCGGAAATTACCTACGGGAGCGTTCGAAAATCTCTGGATTCGAGAGTAAACTGGAACAGCGCTGGCGAACAGCTACCTTGAATAAACAAGTTGGATTTGGGAAGAGAAATGGATCCAAAACAAACAGGACCGCGGCACTCTGAATTGGGTCCGACAGACCTGGAAAGAATCAGCCAAGTGCTCCAGAGTGAGAAATTGGAGTTGGAAAAGCGCATCAATGCGATTCACAGTCACGCACGCGATCCACTGGAAGCCGACTCTGCTGAACAGGCTGCGCAGCTTGGCAATGTGGCGGTTAAGGTCGCGCTTGAACATGAAGCCATGGAGGAAGTCGCGGAAATCAAGGCCGCTCTTCAGCGACTCGAGGCCGGCAACTACGGAATCTGCGTGGGTTGCGGTGAAGATATCGGTAAGGAAAGGCTAAATGCCCGACCATGGTCTTCCGAGTGCCTCGATTGCGCCGAACTGGGCTAAGACGCGAACAGCTGATTCAGATTTCTAAAGCCCTTAAATTCCAGAGCATTACCGGCCGGATCAGCGATGAACAAGGTCGCTTGCTCGCCGCTTTGTCCGCGAAAACGAATATAAGGCTCGACCAGGAAATCAATCTTCGCTGCGATCAACCGGTCGGCCAGTTTCTGCCACTCGTCCATTTGCAGAACCACACCGCAATGGGGTACGGGCACTGACTTACCATCCACCGATTTGTCCTGGCCAGACGTCGCACACCCGGTCCGCGTTACCTGGCCACGATGGCAAACCAATTGGTGACCAAACAAATCAAAATCGACCCAGTCCTTATCGCTTCTGCCTTCCGAACAGCCCAGCACCCCCCGATAAAACTGCCTTGCCGCGGCCAAATCATCGACGAGAAGCGCAATGTGAAACGGCCTGAGCATGAGCCTAACTATCGGCAGAGTCGGGGTCCCAATTGTATGGGTCCCAGGCAACTGGCGCACTTGCAAGATGATCTCGAACGATGTCGATCAACCTTTCGGTCGGGACTGAAGATCTATCCGTGCCCTCCAGATATATCCGTGGATTGATATCGCTGATTTTGTCCGCGCGCCAGATTCCTGCCGCCGTCTCCAGGGCATTCAATCGGTCGGCCAGCGCATCCAGACCGACTCGAAGTAACGGGCGGCGGGATACGAACTGGAGCCAGCTCTCATATCGGTAATGGAAATCAAAGCTGTCACCGTAAATTCGAATAATCCGGTTGCAATCCGTCACGCCGTATATTGCGAATGGATGAACGGCAGCGTGTTCAGACTGCAAATAGCGATGGACTGTCCGCACAGGGATGTCGCCCGGAATGTGTACGACCGCAAGATCGAGTTCCGGATATTGCTCTACTTTTACAGTCCCATCACGGACCAGCGATTCGCTTTCGGCGAGGTGTGTATCCTGATCACCCCAGAAAGTCTGATAGGCGTCCACATCCTCCAATATTCCCGGAAGGCGATCGAGCATTTGTTGATAAAGATTGGAGACCCGCTGACGTTCGCATCCGGAAAACACACTTTCGGGTAACGGCGAAGTCGTTTCGTCCGCGAATGCCTCGATGACAAACACGAGCCGTGCCGCAACACGATCGGTACAAATACCAAAGTCCCCGGCAAGCGCCGCCGCCATTAATAAATCACGATACTTAAGCGCCAGCGCAGGTTGACACAGCGCGAATACGCTGAACAGACCGTCCTCATCGAAATGATTATTGGAAACGACTTCAACAGACTGGTGCAGCGCCGGCGTGTCCAGGTAAGCGAATACCGTTGCTGTTGAAGTATCCCTTTTCAGCACCTCCGGCGTCCTGTTAATTGGCCAATGAGAAAGCGTCAGAACGGATGAGTCGAGCGGGGCGCCGTCCGCAATAATATTCGGCCGATCACTAATTTGATTGTAGGGCACGTAGTGAACAGGATTCGGTAATATTGCAGTCATGATGCGCTCTTTGCGAGGCGATGCGAATCGACCCCTGGAATTAACCCCTGGAATTAACCGATGGACAGAGAGACCCCTGTTCCGGGGACAGAAATATTCTCAGTCGGCTAGTTATTATCTCGCCGGGATCTAACGACAGTACAGGAAATCCACGCAGCGATACCCGTCAAACAGGCAATGGCAAGAAGATACTGCGGACCGGCGATATACACCCGGCCCGGGTCGAGTTCGGCCGGGAATAATGCGTCCCAAAGATACCAGACAATACCAATGCCGGCCGGCACCAGGGTCGGCCACAGCGCTATAGCCCGCCCCGCGCCACCGGCCTTGCTCGCACCACGCAACAATAAAGCCGAGATCAATCCGCCAATCAACATCGGAAAGATATTCATCCCGAAAATTGACACCATCGTATCCACCCGCGGGCCAAACATGACGACCCCGGTCAGAGTTGCAACTGCGGGCATCGCCAGCATCCCAATAAGATTTATCTTTCCATATCCACTCATAGCTAATACCAATACCGCAAAAAAGGCCAAGTCAATCCTGCGCACACCCCCGTGCAGCGCGATTAAATTGTTAGGGCCCCACTTCGAATGTAAATAACGACTCGTCGCGGGGCCACATCCCTTCGAAGCAAAATGCCTCGATACTGTTAAGTCGTCCGTCTTTTACCTGTAGCACAAACTCCGCGCCGGATGGCAATTCCGGATGCCGGCCGAACACCAGGGGCAAAGGATCAGACCCTGTTGAATCCGCCAGACAAAACTTTCCCGGAACCTGCAATTTGGTGACAAAACCAACTCCGCTCGGCGTTCGAACCACGGCCTTCGCTTCGTTTACCTGTGCATTCAGAGTGGCAGCGTGCTCCGTACCGATACCCAGTGCAGCAACTAAAACAGCGCGCTCCAGAGCCGTAAGTTCAGGGGAGTTCCGAGTTTCATCGTCCATCGGCCCAGCATACCGCGAAATGGAATTTACTTGAAGATAATATTCTTGAGCTATTCGACTCTCGAAATCATGCTAGCAAGGCCCCGATAAAAGGCATGTTGTTGATCATGCATCATAAAATGTCCGGCTCCCGAGACCTCAAATTTCAATGCATTATCTATGATGCCCAACTCCTCGAGGTGCTGGTTCAACCCACCGAATATCAGGGTCTTTCGACACGGCGCGCCATCAAATCTTCGAAGCATTTCATCATCCCGGGTCCAATGAACAAGTGAACACGAGCTTTGATAGAAGGCATTCAAGTCTGCCCGATCAAGATCAAAAGCGGTCTGTGAATCACGCGAAATTCGCTTGCGGAATCGCGGGAATACCTCTGATGTGAACTGGAGAAAATCGCCTTGTGCCGCTTCAGCCGCAATACCGCAGCTTGATTTTTTTAGTCTTGGCTCAACTAAATTCAGGCTTGCAAATCTCGCAAGCGCGCGGTTCGGCAACAACAGTGCGATCGTCCCGCCCATGCTATGCGCCACCAGATGAATGCGCCGGACAGCATACGCGTCGATTACACCAGACAATAACCCAGCCTGATTTTCGAGCGTGTATTTAAATTCGGGGGGTCTGGGTGAATGGCCGAATCCGATCAAATCATAGGCCAGCAGGGATTTACCACGTAATTCCGGGCGCCCCCATGCAGCGCGCCAGTTCTCCTTACTGCAGCCCAGGCCGTGGACGAATATCACCGTTTCCGGCCCGGCTTCGCGAAACCAGGCCGATAATTTGTATTCGCGGCCCTTCAGACGCACCGGCAGAATCATTTCCGAGGTCCCGATCATTCGAGCGGCGTCGATAATTCGTGTTGACTACCTATCGACGTGGCCCAGATCGCGCTCGGGCGCGACGATATCCCTGACCCTTTGTTTGAGCTCTTTCACTTCCGGGAACCGACCCTGTTTTTTTCGCGACCACAGGGTATCGTCATTGAGTCGAATCTCGAAAATGCCGCCCTCGGTCCCCGGCACCAGGGTCACGGTTCCCAATATCGAATAACCGATCTTTTCATAGCCATCCATTGCAATCTCCTCTGCCAGAGACAAATTCTCAACGGTTCTCCGTGAGCCTTTTTACGATATTGTTGTTTTCAGTAATCCGTATGACGGACATCGGAGGGAAGCCTTGATCTGAAAGTATCGCGTCCAGACGTTCACTCTGGGCCGGCCCGAACTCCATGGTGTCCACCCAGCTAATCAGGCGTCTCATGAACTCGATCAGATCATCAATTGACCCCGCCTGCGCAACCTCGCCGATCATCTTCTGCTGGAAATACAAATGCGGATCAATCGCCTGACCGGATAGAAATTCGATGATGCAAATGCAAAAGCGCTTCAGATTTGATGCCTCATCTTCGACCGGGTCATGCATTTACGGCAACGCCCAATTTCGATACAACCCTAACCTGATTCTTCGGCACACCGTTCCGCCCGGGCTCTGAATTGACTGGCCATTTTTTTGTCGACCCTCAACCCGAAATCCCCCTCAGTATAGGCATCGGCCAGTCTCTCCAACGCCAGCCGGTGGTCATTCTCAGCCGATGCCTGGTACCACTGTAATGCCAGCGCCGGATCATTCGGTAATAAAGGCCCGCTGTCATATTGCCACGCCAGCCAGTATTGCGCTTCCGGAATGTCACGTTCAGCGGCAGTCAGAATCAAGGACGTGGCTTTCCCCGGGTCCCAGCTATTGAGTCCGAGGAAAAAAAACGAAAGCTGATAAATGGCCTCGGGGTCGCCGGCATCCGCTTCCCGTTGACACAATTCGCGAACCGATCTCAACTGAGCCGCATCGGGATTCTGTTGCAATAGCAACGGACGCAGAGTCACCCGACATTCACCTTTGAGCTCAGACTCTGCCGAGATTGCGGGCCACGGCCCTAAAAAAAGAAAACCGGAAAATACCCCGGAAAATACCGAAGCCGCCAGCGTTGATATTTTTATCTTACGCCGCAACACGACTCTCAGCTCTACTCCAGAAAAATATCCTGCATGACACCGTCCCGCTTGGCCACTCGACCGCTCTTCATGACGAATACAATATCCTGCAACCTCTCGATATCTTCAAGCGGGCTGCCATTCACCGCAATAATATCGGCCAGCTTGCCCGGCGCAATGGTGCCGACTTCGCTCTCGAGCCTGAATAACTTAGCCGTATTGATCGTCGCGGACACGATTGCCGCCTCTGAACTCATGCCCAAATCCACCATGTAGGCGAATTCCCTTGCGGCGAATCGATGAGGAATGCCGCCCACGTCGGTACCAAACGCGATCGGTGTGCCAATGTCCAGCGCCCGCTCGAACGCGCGATATCGGTCGCGATACAACGTGATTTCAGCGCCTTTCCGTTGCGTCAGTGTCAGCGTCGGCACCAGATAAATGTTCTTCTTCTTCATTTCCTTGAGCGTGGCATCCGTCGCACCAAACCCATGATCGACAGAATCGACTCCGGCCCGCACCGCATCGGCAATTGCGTCCCCGGCATAGGCATGCGTCGCCACGGCCAAACCCAACTGATGCGCCGCATTAACGGTCGCTTCCATTTCGTCGTAGAAAAAAAGCTGTTCCGTACCGGTCTGGTCGGCAAACCCGCCGGTAGCCATCATCTTGATTACGTCCGAACCGCGTTTGTGCTGCAGCCGAACTGCCCGGCGACAACTCTCAAGCCCGTCACACAGCCCCGATGCGGCCAGGCTATCAGGATCACTATCGACCACAGAGTTGTCACCATGTCCGCCGGCAGCCGTGACGGGTTGGCCCGCGGCCAGGATTCTCGGACCAATAAATTTGCCACCATTGATCCAGTCCCGCACGGCAAACATGACGGTGGGCTCCGAGGCCATTTCGCGCACAGTCGTAAATCCTGACGCCAGCGCGGTCCGGGCGTGACGCAACGCCCACAACGTCAGATCCTCGCTGTTCAACTGTGACTGTTGTCCGCTAAACCCCCCGCCCGGTTTCTTTGGCGGGTGATCTCGGCCGGACCACATCAAATGAATATGCGCATCCATGAGTCCGGGCAGTACGAAATTTTCACGTAGATCGATCGTCTCGGCGGTCTGACCGCCACTTAGGTCCAACTCATCGATACTCACAAAGCCATCGCGTATTTCAACGATATGCCCTTCGGACACCACGATGGTTTTTCTCGACTGTGGCGCCTGACCCGGAACGGCCAGCAGCTCGCCCGCCTGGATCAGAACAAAATCCGCAGCGTGAACCAGCGGTGGCCCCAGTGCCAGGCAAATAACGAAAAGCGCTGCAAGAATTGAATCTGAAACTATCGATCGCGAGGAAGACATCCGTTCGAGACCTCGATCGCGTTTAATCTGACGCCTGACCGGCAGCAAAGTTATGCTCACAGCTCGGGCAGCTGCTTTTGGTAAACAGGGGGCCATACATTTCCGAGTAGAGGAGCGCCTTCCAGAACCAACGCAGGTCACAGCTCGGGCATTTTATAAAAGCCAGTGTAAATCCATACCCGACTACGGCAACAATGGTGCCCACCGTCCAGGACATGCCGACTGACTCAAATATCGGGACGACACTTCCAACGAGTAACGCGCCAATGCCGACCACCAGCTTCCACCATTGTCCTGTCTTTCTAATGACTGAATCCGTGAACATCGCTCCCCCAGGTTTCAATTGAATGTAGTCAGCTTGCGCGTGATGACATCGCCCCATTTCCGTTCAGCCAGTTCGAACGATTCCGGAGCCAGTTCTTCGAGCAATGTCCGGTTCAATTCGGGAAATGTCTTTGGGCCACCCTCTTCCGGCCACTGCTTCGTCGCGTCGATGACGATCTTGCTCGATTTATAGCGCTCGACGGTACTCGGGTCGAGTGGCATGCCGCGCGCTTCCTCGAAAATATAAGTTTCGGTAAACGGCTGCCACCTCGATCCGAGCGCCATGTGGATCTGTTTCGGATCCAGTATGTCGACGTCTTCATCGACGACGATGATGATCTTATAGATCGGGATGATTGCCGCCAGCTTCTTGCCCGATTCCAGTCCCTCGCCCGGCCTGGTTTTCTTGATTTTTAAATACGTCAAACCGGTCGCATCCACCGGTGAATGGAGTTCGATGAGTCCGGGAACCAGCCTTTTCAAGCTGTTATTGAAAAGAACGGCCGACGCCCCGGTCGCATAGCCGCGCGTTACGCCGGTAAACATGTTCAAAATCCACGGATCCTTGCGATGGGTCACCGCGGTAACGTTCATAAAGAAATTTTCTGGCTTCTGCGCACCGAGATATTGATACATCTCACCGAACGGTCCTTCCGGCAATGTTTCATCGAGCGGTATCTCTCCTTCGATGATCATTTCCGCGTTGGCCGGGACCATATGATCATTGGTTTCGGAGCGCACTACTTCTACGGCTTTGCCTCGCATCCCGCCCGCGATCGCGAGTTCATCGACCGGTTTCTTGATGAGCCGGTTCGCGATACGCGATCCGCTGATAATCCAGATGACCGGATCCTGCCCGATCGCGATAGAGACCTTTGCAATTTTCTCGCCGCGGTCCCGCGCGGCATTGAGCATCTTAAAGGCGGTCTGATTCGGCTCGGGATTCACGCCGATCAGGCGCGGACCGCGCAGCTCGCAGCGGTAGGTGCCGAAATTCTTACCCATCTCCGGGTCTTCGGTGAAAACCGAACCGGTGTTGATATATCGCCTGGAATCTGCCGGGTTACTCTGGATAAAGGCGAATCGGGTCAGATCGATGTCATCCCCACGCAATACGACTTGTTTACATAACGCTTCACGCGAGCTGACTTCGACGGGTTCGATCGTCGGATATTCGCCGTTCTCCAGGAGCCCCTGCAAATGAGCCATGGCTTTTCTATAGGTGCCGACGCCGTCGTTCAGGATCGGCTCGACGCCGTAAATGATCGCCTCGGCATACCAATGGCCCTGGTGGTTGGTAATCAGCGGACCCTTGACCCACCGGCCGTTGATCTTGACCTCCTCGGCCAGGATACACGGCGCTTCGTACCAGCCGTATTCATCGATGAGCCGATAGGTCAAGGCGGTCAATTCGTAGGCGTCCTGATCAATCCGCGGAATTCGCAGGACCAGCCCATGCGCCTCCAACGCGGCGATGTAATCACGGAACGTATCGAAGGGCGCTTGTGGGATTTTCCCGGATTTTCTTGCCCCCCCGGCGGCGGCCAGGTGAACGGGTTGTTGCCCGTTTTCGGTTGCTATAACCGGGGCCGCGGAAGCTGCCGCCAACCCCGCCCCGCTGGCAAGCAAGGTCCGCCGGGACAACTTTGATTTGTAACTACTGGATCCGGAATTATCAGGCATAGCTCTATTTCTCAGATGATGTTGTTATCAGGCTAAATTTACTCGCGGTGGTCATTTTTTTTATCGCATACTCCCGTTGCAGGGCTGTCGACCGATCTTCCACCGGCTCCCGGTAGACAAGCTCAACAGGCCGTCTGCCCCGCGTATATTTAGCTCCGCGTCCTGCATTATGCTGGCAAACGCGCATATCTACATCCTTCGCGACGCCGGTATATAGCGTTTGATCCGCACATTGAACAATATAGACGTGCCACCGTTCGCCCACTATCGGGCTCCGAATTCGGTGCAGGCACTAAGGATTCCGGGCATTTCAAAGGTATCACGCATTCGTCAGAAGGCGATATTACCTGACGCCACCGGGTAATGACTGTCGGTTAGCCGAACTGCAGAAATCCGCGGCAAAATTTCATTCTTTGCCGCCCCATTTTTCTTTGTAGGCCTCCAGAGCGGCATTACGAACACTCGCATGCCGGTTACTCAGCAGCAATGATGCGGGCGAGCAAACCCGAGCTCGTATAATGCCAAGGTCTTCGGCTGCATGAAACAAGCTGGGATACCAGGATTCCCAGTCAGGCAGTAGTGCCTCGACTTGTTGTTTCAGATTCATCGGTCGATTCCAAATACAATCCCGGTCATTACGATTATTGGCCTGCCTGCAGCCAACGGTGCCGTTGTTTTTCGAAGGCCTAATTCTTTGGACTGTATTACGTTTCGATTAAGCATTCCAGAAGTTGATCTCAATTCCCGCATCTCAGTACTGGTGCGGGGTTGCATTTACGGAGCATTGCGACAAAATTGTCTCAATAATTATCGGTACGACCGGAAGCTTTCCGGAGGCCAAAATGTTCTTCACCATATGTATCCGCCGTGATGGCGCGAATAACTATAAAGCGATTGTCCCCGATCTGCCCGGGTGTACCACCACCAGTGTGTCGAAGGCTCGTGCGCTGACCGACATTCACCTTGCGATAGAAACGAGAATCGCTGAACTGCTGGGCAACGAAAAGACGATGCCGTTACCGCGCCCGATTGAAGAACTGCAACTCGACAAGGAATTTGCAGAGAGTGAATTGTTCGCGATACATATTAATCTCGACCATTTGCGGGCCGTCGCCGTTCACCAGGCTGATCACTGGGAATAGCTCGGCAGAGGTCGAAATTAGTTGGATCCGTGCACGCTGAAAATGATCGCCGACCATTCTTTCAGTTTCTCGGTATAGGACATGGCAGCGTGGGCTGGACTCGTGGAGGGCAGAGTCCGGTAATCCATATCGGCATATGCATCACTGATGTCCGTCAGCACCTGACGCCTGTATATGTCAGCGGCCTTTTTGCCGTTAAAAAATACCGATTCAATTTTTGAATGACTGCGATAAAATTTTTCGAAATCATTCGGGTGAGCGGATGCCATGTCGATCGCCGAATCCAGGCTACCCGGCCGATAGCAATTCTCCAGTACATCCCAGAGTCCGACACGATTCTCCACAATCTTTTTTAGTCGCGCCGTATAGGGCAGGTCCAAACCTGCGCCGAACAAGTCTCCCATGATTCGCCAGAACGCATTTTGCGGCAACGCGTAATACTGTCCTGCTTCCAGTGACGCCCGGCCGGGCATTGAACCAAGAATCAGGATACGCGCACTCCGTTCGACAACGGGCGGAAATCCGCTGACCTGGCTCATCGAAAAATCGAATCTCCAGCGACACCGCCGACACTCAGGTCACGCGCCAGCAACGCGGCGTCGAAGCGGTCATCGTAGTACCGGGGGATCAAACCGGTTTCCCGGTAACCCAAATCGGCATAGAATTCGAGCGCGTCATTGTTGTCCGCACGGACTTCGAGACTGATCAAAAATATTCCGGCCACGACCGCCGACTCTTCGAGCCAGCACAACAGGCTTCGCCCGATTCCGGTGCGCCGGTACCCGGGTTCGACGGCCAAAAGATTCAGATGCGCCTCATGATCTTTGAAATGCATAATCGCAAACCCAACGAGTACGTTATCGATACGCGCTGTCAGCACAACGCTGTTTTTGTTGCGAATGTATTTGCCGACCCGCCAGGCTGTCCAGGACCGCGGCAGTCCCTCCTCTATCAGACGCGCTGACATCGATGAAATGTCATCGGCATCAGAGGCTACTGCCGGCACGATCGAGCAGTTCAATGAATTCTCCATCTCTGCCCGGCGATATATCAGCTAGCGGCTGATCTGCGCCTTTTCGCCGGTCTCCGTGACATTAACAAACGTTATGGTTGTAGCAAAAAGAACGCCCCTATCTTTTGGCAGGTCAATTTCGCCAAAAACTTCAACCCCGTATTCGACCGAAGATTTACCCAGATGTGTCTCATTCACAGAAAAACAGAGTATCTGGCCGCATCGGATCGGATGTTTGAACGTCACATTATTCAATGCGATCGTTACAAACCGGTTGCCCGGATAGTCCACGCTGGCTGTTATATAAGCAAATTCATCGAGCCACTTCAGCAAATAGCCGCCGAAAAGAGAGCCTTGCTCATTCATGTGCTGTGGGTGTACGAGCTTTCTGTGGTCCATCTGTTCAATACCCCTTTAGAAAACCGATTTTCACGTTAATGGTCACTCTACCCATAGATAGTCTGCATATCCGGGCAGGTGACTCGCCAGCCAGACGCCTGATAACAGACTGACGAGCGCCACGAGATGCGCTAACTGGTGTGAAAAAATTCTCGAAACTCGCGTCATGTCACAGCGTGTTTTGCCGCACTCGCGATTAAGGAGCCGAGTTTCCGACAAAAAGGCACTATACATTAACCCCTTCAGATTGGACTTGGCCGCGAGGGTAAATTAACGTCGGTAACTCCGTGAGTTCGAACGGCATGAGGTCATTTACAGACAGTCGATGGGAGATCTTCGATGTCCGATAACCGATACGACAACAAAGACAAAAATGGAGTCACTCGGCGCGATTTTTTGGCAGTAAGCGGCGCCGGCCTGGCAGCCGTGAGCGTGACAGCCGCGGCTCAACCCGCTGACGACGTTCGGCCGACCGGCGACAATTCCGCGTCCGCACCCAAGGCGCCATTCGATAGTCTCAGAGACTATGTTGCGGCGCTCGAAGCACGCGGATTGCTGAGACGATTCGACCGGATCGATCAGGATGCCTATGAAGGGACCGCGCTGATGTACCGCATGGTCGATCATTACGACCGATTTCACGCGCCTCCTGTACTTTTCGAGGAAGT
>PVMK01171168.1_pt1 | contig 17644 bp, 15 predicted proteins | sample 1853481 | NCBI WGS metagenome assembly PVMK01 (sample SAMN08533507, study PRJNA380276) | Marine sediment metagenome, whole genome shotgun sequencing project. | reverse complement strand
CTCATACAAAACGGTCAGGCAAGAATTCGGCGAGAGACGCGCGTTAGTGACGTGATGGTGCGCGCTCCGTCTGTCGACGTTCGTACCATTGGCGCCGGCGGTGGCTCGATCGCCTTTAGCCCGGAACTCACAAAGGCGCTGCGCGTCGGGCCTGACTCGGCGGGTGCTGATCCCGGACCCGCCGCGTATATGAAAGGCGGCGACAAGCCGACCGTTTGTGACGCCAATGTGGTGCTGGGTTATTTGCCGTCAGACGTCAAACTGGGTGGCGCCATGACCATCAATCGCGAGGCTGCTGAACGTGCTGTACAGACGCTGGCCGAAGCGATGGGCATTGATTTGATGACTGCGGCGGAAGGAATTATTAAAATCGTGAATGAATCGATGCTCGGTGCATTGCGCCTGGTGTCGGTCGAGCAAGGCTACGATCCGCGCGACTTTGCGCTTGTTGGTTCGGCGGCGCTGGCCCGCTGCACGCCAATACCCTGGGCGTGCTGAGCGGTTCCTGGCCGGTCATTGTGCCGCCGGGCCCGGGCGTTCTGTGCGCCTACGGCGACGCGACGACGCGAATTCAGGACGAGGCATCTCAAACCTACGTTGCGCGCATTGATGAGTTGGCGGCGACGAGTTGATCGACCAGCTCGAAGCCTTGCGCGCGCGCGCGAGCGAATCGTTCGAAGCAGACGGCATTCCTGCCGACCAGCAGGAAGTGAGTTATCAGGCGGATATCCGTTATGCCGGGCAGGCGTTTCAGTTGTCGCTGGTGTTACGACCGACGAACTGAAAAGCAGCGGCCTGGCAGTGTTAACCGATGAGTTTGACCGGCAGCACGAACAGTTGTTTACGTTTGCGCACGGCAAGGATCACGAGATCGTGATGGTTCGCGCGATCGTCAAGGCGACCAGCAGTCTTAGCGCAGACCTCAAGGAGGTCAGCGACGAAAAGACCAAGCTTGCGGATGCGAAGATCCACGACACGAAGTATTACTACGAAAAGGAGTGGCGCGACGCCGTCATTTACGATCGCAGCAAGCTCGGCGTAGGAACGGTCGTTGCGGGCCGGCGATCGTCGTGGAGATGGACGCGACGACGCTGATATTGCCCGGACACGCCGCGACAGTAGACAAAGTCGGCAATCTTCTGATTAACCCAGCATAGGCCAGGAGTTCGAAATGACAGCCAAAATTATTGAAACGAACGCCACGCCATTCAAGACCGTAGACGTCGATCCGGTTACCGTGGACATCATCGAAAACGCCTTGCGCAATGTACGCGTCGAAATGGATGCCGTGCTTTTTCGCACCGCGATGAGCCCGGGTATCCGGGAGCAGGGTGATTGCTTCCCGATGGTCGCAAATCGCGACGGCAAGATGGTCGTCGGCCAATTCGGCTCGTTCATCGGTGGTTTTATGGATGCCTACGACGGCGAGATCGAGGAAGGCGACATCATCCTGACGAATGATCCGTACATGTGTAATGCCGCCGTCTCCCACCTGCCGGACTGGATTGTGCTTGTGCCGATATTCAAAGACGGCCGCCACATGGCCTGGTCCGCGATGTTCGGGCACATGTCGGACAACGGTGGCATGGTGCCGGGGTCGATCCCGATCAGTGCAGAGACGATTTATCAGGAAGGTATACGAATCCCGCCAACCAAACTATACAAAAAAGGTGAGCTTCAATCGGATCTACTCGAACTGATTCTGCACAATGTGCGCACGACTGAATGGAACCGCTTCGACCTCAATGCACTGGTCGCGGCCTGCCGCACGGCCGGCAAGCGCTGCGTCGAGATTGCCGAGCGCTTCGGCGATGACACGTTTTACACGACCATGCAAATTATGCTGGATCGAAACCTTGAGGCAATGCGGGCCATTATCAACATGATCGTTCCTGAGGAGCCGCAGTATTTCGAGGACTATGTCTGTGACGACGGCGTTGGTAAGGGACCTTACAAGATAGCCTGCAAACTTTGGCGCGAGGGCGATGTGGCAATCTTCGACTTCGCGGGTACCGATCCGCAGGCAAAGAGTTCGATCAATTTCTATCTTAGCGAAGACATGTTCAAAATGTTTTTCGGTTCGTTCACGATCAACCTGTTCGATCCGCATATTCTCTTTAATGACGGTTTTTACGAACTCGTTGATGTACGTATTCCGAGCGGTAGCCTGTTGAAGCCGAATTTCCCGGCAGCGCTGTCCGGGCGGACACACGCCTTGGGGCGGATATTCGACGTCATGGGTGGAGTCCTTGGCCAGGGCGCGCCGGACGCGATGAACGCAGCCGGCTTTTCCGACAGCCCGCATTTGTTTTACTCCGGTTACGACAAGAAAGGCGAGTGGTTCCAGTTGTTCCAGATCGGTTTCGGCGGCATACCGGGCCGTCCAATCGGCGACGGCCCGGACGGGCATTCGCTGTGGCCGGGATTCACCAATGTGCCGAACGAATTCATCGAAGCCTACTTTCCCCTGCGCATCATCAAGTACGAGCCGATCGCTGACTCGGGAGGTGCAGGATTGCACCGGGGTGGCAACGGCCTTTCGGTGGCCTACGAATTCCTCGTCGATGGACAAATTGGTATTCATGATGAACGCTGGTTGACCTATCCGTGGGGTGTTCGCGGCGGCGATCCGGGTATGCGTTCCAGCAAACGCCTGGTTCGCGCCGACGGTCGTGAGGAGTGGCTGCCGGCCAAGTGCGACGGCGTCAACGTAAAACAGGGCGATGTCCTTTACTTCAATACCTGGGGCGGTGGCGGTTGGGGTGACCCGATGGAGCGCGACCCGGAACTGGTCAGGGTTGACGTCGATCGTGGCATCGTCAGTCAAGACGGCGCGCAACGTTACGGTGTTGTGATTAGTGGCGATGGTGCGGTGGACGAAGCAGCGACAAGCAAACTCAGGAAAAAAATGATTGCCGATCGCGGTGAGCAGGGTTTGTTCAATTTCGGTGGCACGATCGACGAGATCAAGGCACGTTCACTGGAGGAGACTCACCTGCCACCGCCAGAGACTCCCGTTTTTTCGAACTAGGCGTGAGCCAGGCAGGCAACGAAGTGACTCAGGACCTATCCGCCGATTACAAAAAGGTCTATGACAACCGGCTCGGTTTTGGCGACAGTCCGGCGCTGATACTGGTGGACTTTGTGCAGGCCTACTTCGATAAGAGTTGCGCGTTGTACGCAGGTGTCGAAGATGCGTTGGAATCCGCGCTGCGGGTACGTGAACTTGCGCGGGCTGCCGACATTCCGGTGATCTACACCAATGTCGTCTACTATGAAGAAGGCAGAGATGGCGGCGTGTTTTTCAGGAAGGCGCCCGTGCTGAAGAATTTTATCGTCGGTAACCCGATGGGCGACTGGCCAGTTGGTTTGCAGCCGGGCGACGATGAACTGGTTATTTCGAAACAGTACCCAAGTGCGTTTTTTGGTACGTCGCTGGCTTCGACACTTAAAGGTAGGAACGTCGATACACTTATTATTACCGGCGTAACCACGAGCGGCTGCATTCGAGCGACGTGTGTCGACGCAATGTCGAACGGGCTTCATACCGATTGTCGTTGCAGACGCCTGTGGCGACCGTCACGAAGCACCTCACAATGCAAATCTCTTTGACATGAACGCGAAGTACGCTGATGTCGTTAGTGAATCTGAAACGATCGACTACCTGCAACAGCTCGTTCAATGCTGATGCCTGTGACTAACGCAACATGACATTGCGAAAAATAAACATTGTCGAGGTGGGGCCGCGCGATGGCTTGCAGAGCGAGCCCGAAATTCTATCCACAGCGTCCAAAGTGGAGTTCATCACTCGAGCTATCGATGCGGGGGTCACGCGGCTCGAAGTCGCCAGCTTTGTGCATCCAAAGAGAGTGCCGCAAATGGCAGATGCCGAGGCGCTGCTGGCGGAATTACCACTGACGGAGGACGTGTCCTACATCGGGCTGGTTATGAACGAGCGCGGTCTGGACCGCGCACTTGCAACACCAGTGCATGAAATAGGCATGGTTGTTGTCGCAACTGATACCTACAACCAGCGAAACCAGGGCGTACCAACTGACGAGTCCGTCGATGCATGGCTGAAGATCGCGATGCGCGCCAAAGCGAACGGCAAGATTGCGAACGTCATGATTTCGTCCGCGTTCGGTTGCCCGTTCGAGGGTGAGGTATCGCCTGCTCGTATTATCGATATTGCAAAGAAGATGATGGAAGCGGAGCCTGCAGAACTGGGGATTGCCGATAGTATCGGGGTTGCAGTACCGAATCAGATCACAGATTTGTTGGGCATGTTGCAGAATGCAGTGGGCCAGATCCCATTGCGTTGCCATTTGCACAACACGCGTAACATCGGTCTCGCAAATGCACAGGCGGCCATCGACGCTGGCGCCGTATCGATAGATGCGAGTATTGGCGGCATCGGCGGTTGTCCGTTCGCACCGTCGGCTACCGGCAACATTCCAACTGACGACCTGTTATACATGCTGAGTCGTACCGGCATCGAGACCGGCGTGTCGCTCGAAAAAATTATCGCTACGAGCGAGTGGTTGGAGCAAGAGCTCGGCCGGAGTGTGCCGGCGATGCTGCCGAAAGCGGGCATTTTTCCAAATGAAGCGAAGGGTGCCCGTTAGAATCCTTGCGTCGCATCGGACGGCGCCTATCGGGAGTTCCTCAACGTTAGCGTTGCGGGAAATTTGATGAGTACTTTGAAAAGCGTTCACCACATCAACTTTATCGTCGCTGATCTTGATGCCGCGGTACAGGCTTACCAAAACATCCTGGGTATTGGCCCGTTCGAATACAAGAAACTTCCGAAGCGCGGCGTGTCGACGGCACGAGTCCGGGTCGGAGACGTCTGGATAGTACTGGTGTCACCCCAATGCGAGAATTCCGTTGCGGGCCGCTATCTCAAGGCCCACGGGGACGGTTTTTTCCTGATGTCTTTTGGAGTCGACAATCTAGATCAGGCGATGGCCGAATTGGCGCAGCGAGGCGCGCTACCGGCCGATCGAACAGCGCGCGCTGGCATACTTGACTGGCAGGTCGTCGACCTCGAGACGGAAGACAGTCTCGGCGTCAGATTTCATCTGACGCAGGTGGACTGAAGTCGATAAATGGGGTCAGAGTAAAAACCAAAAGATTCAAACCGACTTTGTATATATCGACGCCAGATATAGCGGCATTCTTGGAATCGGCCATATGGCAAGCTCTACGGAGATTGTTCATCGAGAATCTTAATGCCGAGAAGAAGGCGTGATTGCCCTCCAGGGCTACCTGTGCATGTCGTGCAACGGGGAAATAACCGGCAAACCTGCTTTGCCAGCGACGCGGACTTAGCGGCTTTCGCCAACTGGCTTCAGGAAGGCGCCAAACGTTATGGTGTATCCATTCATGCTTGGGTGTTCATGACCAATCATGTCCATCTGCTTCTGACGCCCAGCAACAGCGACTCAATTTCGAAATGCATGCAATACCTTGGCAGGCTCTACGTACGATACTTCAATATTCGATATAAACGCACCGGCACTTTGTTCGAAGGACGATTCAGGTCCTGCGTGGTCCAGACCGGGACGTACTTCCTCGCCTGTCAGCGCTATATCGAACTCAATCCAATGAGAGCCGGGATGGTTAACGACCCGGCAGATTACGTCTGGTCCAGTTACCGTGCGCATGCGCTGGGACGATCGGTAAAGATGTGGCAGCCTCATTCTGAGTACATTGCACTTGGTCAAACCAGGGCGTCCAGATCACGCGCCTACCGGGCCCTGTTCAGTAGCGAACTCGATGCAGCGGTTATCACCGATATTAGGCAAGCTCTGAACACCGGCCTGGTACTTGGAAACGACAATTTTCGAAAAGAACTCGAACACTTGACTGGCCAACGCCAGTGCCATCTTAAACGTGGGCCGGTTGCGGGATTCAAATCGATAAAAAACTAGGACGTTATTACTCTGACCCCAAACATCAATGCCGATGCGGTTTGCTATAGTTGTTCACAACATAATCACAGAAGTTGGCCGGCAGTGAAATTCAGAGACTACTACGAGGTAATGGGTGTTGGGCGTGATGCCGCACTGGACGAAATCAAGCGGGCGTACCGCAAACTGGCCCGGAAATATCATCCTGACGTTAGCAAGGATAACGACGCCGAGAAAAAATTTAAAGAAGTCGGCGAAGCCTACGCAGTACTGAAAGATACTGAAAAGAGGGCGGCGTACGATCAGTTGGGCCAGAACTGGAAATCAGGGCAGGAATTTCGCCCACCACCGGATTGGGATGAAGGTTTTGAATTTGGCGGGCGCGGTGGGTTCACCAATGCTGGCACCGATGGTGGCTTTGGCGGCGGCGAACAGTTCAGCGATTTTTTCGAAAACCTGTTTGGTCAGACAGGTGGCTATGAGCATTCGTTTGAACAACGCGGGGAAGATCGGCACGCGACAATATCCATTGATATTCGTGACAGTTATCTCGGCGCAGCGCGCGGGATCACTCTCCATGCACCGGAGCTGGGCGAGGACGGCCGCGTACGTACCCGGGATCGGACGCTAAACGTCCGAATACCCAAAGGTATACGCGACGGTCAGAAAATACGATTGACAGGGCAGGGCGCTCCCGGCGCCGGAGGCGGACAAGCGGGCGATTTATTTCTCGAAGTAGAATTTAAAGCCGACGAAAATTACCGCGCTGACGGCGCTGATGTTTACCTGAGTCTGCCGGTTGCCCCTTGGGAAGCCGTATTGGGAGCTAAAGTCACCGTGCCGATTCCGTCCGGCAATGTCGACCTCAAAATACCCGCAGGCTCCAATCAGGGCAGCCAGCTACGGCTAAGGGGCAAAGGGCTGCCTGGGAAAAAGCCAGGTGACCTCTACGTCGTACTTGACGTCCGCCTGCCTCCCGCTGACAGCGATGACGCCGTGGCGCTGTACCAAAAAATGGCGAACGAGCTGCCGTTCGCACCCCGTGAACACCTTGAAGGAGTGGAGTAATGATCGATCGAGCCGCGGAAGAGATATCCGGCACGCTATTCGACGAGACAACTGAAATTTCAATTGTCGATTTATGTGACGCCTGTTCGATTGACATAACCGTCGTTGAAGAAATGATTGCCGAGGGCATTGTCGAGCCATCAGGTCGTGAGCTGAATCGCGTGCCATACAGCATGGTGCGGCGGACAAGAACTGTCATTCATTTGCAACATGATTTGGGCGTGAATCTCGCTGGCGCGGCACTGGCGCTGGAGCTTCTGGAACAAATCGCTCAATTGAGAGCGAAATTACGTCTGGTTGAGACGGGGTCGGACCGATAAATGAATGGGGTCAGAGTAAAAACCAAGAGACTCAAACCGACTTTGATTATGTCGACGCCAGATATAGCGGCATTCTTGGATTCGGCCATATGGCAAGCTCTACGGAGATTTTTCATGGAGAATCTTAGGGCTGAGGAGAAGGCGTAGTTGCCCATCTGTGCTATCGGCGCACGTAGTGCAACGGGGCAATGACCGGCAATCCTGCTCTGCCAGCGACACGGACGTCGGGGGACTCAAGTCACTAAAGAACTAGGGCGTTTTTACTCTGACCCCAATCATTTCTCGTACCAGGGTTTAGCCGGCCGCCAGTCTTGGTCCTCGAGGTTGTACTTCTTCATATGTTCGTCGAGCATTTCATTTTGCGAATTGAAGCCGGGACCCCATTCGCCATTCTTAATAAAGTCGCTCATCGGGTCAGGCGCCCCTGGCTGCGGCGGCGGCTGCCTCGTAGTCCCCTCTACGGCCCAGGCATTGCGCGTGGCCACTGTCATGCGCTCCCTGACCGCGTCTTTGGTGACGTTCCACACCATTAAGTCGGAGCCAATCGACAGCGGACCATCGTAGGTGCTTCGGATACCGTCATAGTAAAGGTTGTACTGTGCAGTCCCTTGATCGAGCAAGGCGTGGTAGGCGATGGCATGCCGAGGCTGAATCGTACTCATGATTTTGCCGAACGACGGGCCCGCGGTATGAAATTCACAACAGGCGCGCCAGGCAAGCTGTGGTGGCTGAGCGCCGAGCGTGGCGAATATGCCCGGTGGATTGAACGCCTCGTGAATAACGACATCCGCATCTTTGGCGTATTCCACCAACCATCTGTTTGGCGATGTGTCACCGCCGAAGATAACCTTGAGGCCCGCGTACTCGACAATGAAACTGACAGGTCCGTCGCCGGCGTGAATGGCCGGGATGGTCCGGATCGTCACGCCGTTTTCCTGATAGACGATTTCGTTGACGGCCTTGTAATCGAATTCGTGCACAGTAATCTGACCGGGGATCGGAGTAATCTTGAATTCACGCGTCGTTTTGTCCCAGTTATTTGCCAGCAAAAAATGCTTGATCGCAAAAGCAGTTCCCATGTCTTCCGTTGCCCCGGCGGGACCCCAGATCTCAAGCGGTACCGGCCGCCCCGCAGTCCAGCCACCGGCCCACAATGAATCCAGATCGCCCCAATGATCAGTGTGCAAGTGACTGAGAAAAACTTTGGTGAGATATTCGTAGGGGATCATCAGCGACGCGATGTTGCGCATCGATCCCGATCCAATATCGAAGATAATTTTATCGCCGTTGCCGAATTCAAACAAAAAACAGGCGGATGCCTGCGCCATCCGCTGATCCGGCATGCCGGTGCCACAGGCGATGATCCGGATTTCGCCTTCGTCCAGAGTCTCGGTTCCCGGGTAGTAAACGTAACGGTCCGGAGCAACAATGTTGGGCCCGGTCACAACGCCGCCGGCAGCGTACAGAGTAGATCCGCCGAACAGACAGAAAATTCCACCCAAGACTATCGGCAACAGAGAGAAACGATTGACAGTTTTCATAACAGTAGACTCCATGCGGCCAAAATGCGTTGGCGAACTATCGTCTGCAATAGATGGATCATCGCGCACGGTGTCATTTCCGGCTATCCGCTTGACTGAAACGGGGTCCGCTTCTGAAACGGGGTCGGACCGCCACAACACAAAGATTTCGAAAGAAATAATCGTAAAATCACGACAAGATATTACGCTAATTGCCACTTCTTGATGCTGAAATGCATATTACGAAAGTGTGTAGAACGCTAAACATGCGTTTTCAGCCCCAAGAACGTATATTAAGGGCGAACCTGTGCCATATATCGGCCTGAATTTCTTGTTATATAAAGAGTTACCGAGGTCCGACCCCGGCGATCAGTTACGAGGCATCTGACGAAATGCTCGATGAACACTCGAAGTAGTATGGGCTCGAGGATGAAGATTGGCGCGACGGTTAGTGGGACAACATATACGAATAAGGATCAAGAGATGATTGGATCAAAAACGAGTCGAGGCAGATTGCTGCTGCCTTTAATTGCGATGTGTGTACTGTCTACGGCAGCGACAGCGCAAAATTTCTCGGGTGAGGACAACAAGATTATTCTTGCGCCATACTTGTGGGGAACCGCCATTAGCGGCACTAGCACGATCGGCACCTTACCGCCTTTGGAAATCGACGCCAGCTTCAGTGACCTGTTTAGCAATTTGAATTTTGCCGCGTCGGTACATACGGAATTCTGGGTTAACGACTGGATATTCGTCATCGATCCGACCTACCTGTCATTGGAGATGGACGCTGTATTGCCAAGTCCGGGGCCAGACGAGTCGACAGCGAATATAGAAGTCGACATCTGGCTGGTCGAAGCTTGGGCCGGATACCGGCTCAATGAATACTGGGAAGCGATTGGTGGTGCCCGCTATCAGAGTCAGGACATCTCGGTTGACGGCCTGCCAACTCCACCGTTTCCAGAAGATGCCGGCGTCAGCGCAGATTGGACGGACTGGTTCGTTGGTGCGCGATTCAGAACGGATTTCAGCGACAAGTGGTCCATGGTCTGGCGTGCCGACGTCGTTGTTGCCGGCGATTCTGAGACGAGCTGGAAGACGACCGTAGTTTTCAATCGCCATGTCGGCAAAAAGGGAAACAAGGCGTGGAACCTGGGTTATCGCTATTTCGTAGACGACTATGACGATACCGGAGTGTACCGATGGGACATCACCCAGGACGGTCCGGTTGTCGGATTTACGTGGGTGTTCTAGGGGAGGCTGAAACGGGGTCGGACCGCCGCAACAGGATAAATGGGGTCAGAGTAAAAACTAGACTTCGCAGGATTCAAGTCATTCAAGAACCTGGGCGTTTTTACTCTGACCCCAATCATCACAAGAACTTGGGCGTTTTTACTCTGACCCCAATCATCACGACCCCAATCATCACGAAAATCCAATCACGCGCCTCCCTGAATATATTGACGGCAACTGGCGTAATGAGTTACCGAGGCCCGCCCCTGGCGACTGCAGCTATTTGAACACGTCAAATAAATAGGTGTATTTGACGATGAATTCACGGCTCTTGGGCGCTGCGCTCGGCAACTGCTCATCGAATTCGTTGTACACGATGAACAGACCCGTATTCGCTGTTCGCAACATCGAGAATCGTAAATTCGTTGCCATCACCTTCGAATCGTCGTTGTACTGCACCAGTGCCTGCAGCAGCATCTGCGGGGTGAACGAATAGGAGATTCGTGCCCTGGATAGCGTCACTGAAATATCACCGCCTTCGATCGGCAAATCAAAGTCATTGTAGATAATCGAAAACTCGGTACTGAAGGTCTTACCAATACGAAAATTAATGGTCGAATTAACCACTGCTCGATCGCCGCCGAATCGTTCGCCATTGTTCGTCCTGAATTCAAAGCTAAGTGGTTTTGATAAATTTGTATGAAAAACAAGAGCCGATTCCCAACCTGAATAGGTACCGGGCTGCACGAAAACACCATCAATTATCTCGAATTCTTCAACGAGTCCGTCTGTCACGTAATTGGCGCCCGTATCGAGGCGATAGCCATTCCTGAAATCCCAGTGCACATCGAAGTGCCGCCACCCGCTCTCCAGGAACCCATCCAGATCCCAGGTATCACGAAAGGAGATATGCGGTCTGACTTCAAGTAGCCCCCAAAGGTCATCCGGCCGAAATCTACGCATGAGAAAGAATTCCGCCTCCGTGTAATCATCGCGGCGGAGGAAGCCAACTTCAGGGTTAAAGTCTTCGGCGACTTCTGTGTAGTTTAGCCGTGACGTCCACGTCGAAGATTCATAATTCATCTTCGCGGAATACGCGTAATCGTCACCGGTCAGGTAAGGGGTCTCGGTCTTCGCGATCCAGCCTTCGAATAGCAAGTTGTCGCCGACGCCCCAGCGGCCATCAATGGCATAGGTCTGGTTCTCGTCACTCACCCCAGGCGGGCTTAAACTTCCGTCGCCCTCTCTGCTGACGATCAAGGCACCGATTGATGAACGATTGGGAAGCTCCTGATTGACTCTTGCGACAATAAAGTCGTTCTGTGCCGCGACGCCTGGCAGACCATCATCACTCATATAGAGAAAGCCGACGTTTGTACCTTCACCCACTTTTCCGGACAACCGAACACCGCCGGCGATCGGTACCTCCTCACCATCGCCGATTCCGATGCGTCGACTGAAGAAGAGCTCGACCGCGCGCGCATTGCCAACCGTAAACTGGCCGGCGTTTTCCAGAAAGAACGGTCGCTTCTCTGGCAAGAAAATGCTGAATCGATCAAGGTTGACGACGAACTCATCCGACTCAACCTGGGCGAAATCTGTATTGACGGTAACATCGAGAGTAAGGCTTGGTGTTACTGAATATTTGAGGTCAACACCAACTTCCTGATCCGCCTCTGTGTCGGGCAAGTCGCCACCTTCTGTCCACTTGGTGAGAGCGTAGGGCGTGATTTGCAGATTCTTGGTCGCTGGTGGATAAATTCCGTCGACAGTTCCCGCCGCAGATACGCGATTCAAATTACGCTCAATGCTAATCGGCGCCCAATACACGATCTCATTGTTGTCGCGAATGTTACGCTGAAAATTAATGCCCCATACCTGGTCCGGATTTTTACCGTAGCGAAGTGTCGTAAACGGAATTTCCATCTCCGCACTCCAGCCAGTATCCGTAATTTGAGCACTAACATTCCAACTCCCATCCCAGTTCAGGTTGAAGCCACCGCCGCCGGAACCGAAATTTCCCGTTGAGCCCTCTTTGATTACCTGCGCATCGTATTGGACGCCTGCCGGATTAGTGCCGAAAACGAAACCGTTTTGTCGATCCAGAAGTCCGTCGATGATGACCCGAAAACTATCGGTTTCGTTGAGCGATGAATCGCGTCGACTGTCCGAAACGATGATCCGGCTTGGGTCCTCATCATAGGCAATCACTCCAATGTAGAACGCAGTTTCGGTATAGCCGAGAAAGACCTCTGTCTTTTGCGAGGCAGCTTCGCCTTCATTCGGTTGTACCTGAGTAAATCCTGTGGCTGGAACAAGACCTTCCCACGCAGGGTCGCCGGTGATGCGGCCATCGAGCGTCGGGGTAACTGAAAGTTTCAAAGCGGTGGCACTCGGCCGCGGCAATGACTCGGCAACGTAATCAGACTGAGCTAGCGCTTGGCTTGAAACTGCGACGATAGCTATGAGTACCAGGCATCCTCGCAGGGTAACGCGATCATTTCTGATATTCACTTAGCATTTCCTCTTCACCAGTCTTGGAGGCACCTAAAGCCACCTCGGAAATGCTAGCAGTAGTTAGTCATGAATGGTGTAAGGGATAGCCACAGTAGGTAACTCAGATTCACTGGTGCTTATTCGAACCAGGTGTCTGATAAATGGGGTCAGAGCAAAAACTAGACTTCGCGGAATTCAAGTCATTCAAGAACTTGGGCGTTTTTACTCTGACCCCAAACATCTTAGCGATTCTCCAACCGATCGAAATCAAACAGCCCATACTCAACCGGCGCGTCTTGTTCGTACGCCGCATGAAACACATCGCTTTGCTGCCAAAATCGCGGGCTCGTTCGCCGCACGCCGTAGTCGTCGAGCAATTGTGTGTAGTCGTCCTCGGTACTCATCGACGAGATCGTGTCGGCAAAGGTACCGAGATCAGCTTCGTTGACGACGAGGAATGCGTTGGGGTATGCACCCAGGAATCCCGGGACTACAGACACATTATCTTCGTCCGGGGCGCGGAATTTTTTCTCACCGAACATCGACGTGATATTCAGGTGCGCATTGTTGCGCACGAGAGTGACGTAGTGACTGCCGGACTCGCTCAAGACTTCGACGAATATTATTTGTGGCAGCAGCGTTACCGCGCCACCTTGCAGGTCTTCAAGCGGGCCAAGAGTTTCATTGATCGCCGCGCTTCCGCTCGCAGCGAGGTCATGCCGTGTCGGCAAGGCCGGTCGGAGGCGTTCCTGCAAAAACGCGAACAGTTCGCTCTTCTGGTCGTTTGTTTGATAATCGATGGCCGGAACCATTTCGCTTTCGAAGCGCGGCAACACCATGTACTTCACAACGTCGTCGTGGGCCTCTCGATACCAGTACTCCCTCTCTCGCTCTCGCGCCTCCGGCGGTAGCAGCATCAAGAATCCTGTCTCCCCCTCCATGCGAAGGAAATCCATATATATGCGGGTCACCAACTGATGACCGACGTTGCCATACACATCGTAGCCCGCCGCGAGCAGGTAGTGGATTCTTTCCAGCAATGCGTAGCCGATTAACCACGCTGTCTTCGGTGTTTGTCCGACGAGGCCTCTTTCTACTGTGGCACTGTCGAAATGGCGAAACACCGTAAGTGCCGCGTTCTCGTTAACGCCATTGCCGGCCCAAACGACATCGAGGGTTATGGCGCCCGGGGCAGCATAGTGTTCACTAAGGTATTCATCCATTGCGGTTAGCAGTGCCGTCTGTTTCTTCGAATAACGGCGCCAGTGCGTAATGGGCCGATAGATGTTTTCCGTGCTCGCTGGCAACTCCAGGTTGTCAGTCTGGTCGGAGAGGAATTCATCGATGAAATCGAGTTTGACTTCGTCGGGATTTATGAAGAACACCCAGAAGTGATCGTTGATGACATTCAAAGCGACTTGCCCGCGGCATACAGGTCCCTTAATGAATGACATGATCGTATTCTGTGCTTCGTCGAGCATGAATCGATAGCGCGATTCCACTGGCATATCGTCGAACGTTCTGAACGGGTTCGACGCGTTCTGCTCTTCGTAGGATGGCAGCGACGCAATTGTGTAGTCCGCATCCACGAACAGTTCCTGCCAGTGGTTCATCCGGGCCGCCGTCAGCTCGTACGGCATATGGGTCTTGGCGACGATCGTGCCGAGTTCTTCGACAATCCGGTAGTACACGCGAGCGACGCCCGGATCGTTGTAGGGCCTGCGCGTCGCGATAAGATCGACAGGTTCGCCCGGTGGCGTCGTCGAACGTACTAATTTGAAGAACTGGCGATTGTCGATATCCGGAAAATACAGGTGGGAGAGGAACAGATGCTCGTAGATGTAGCGGGCCGCCAGTTGCATCTTCAGCGAGTCGTCGTTGAGGAATTTTTCCCAGCTCAGAATGGCATCATGAAACGTCGCTGGAAGCGGCGGACGTGCTGTGTAAGTCGCGCCTTGCTCCAGCCATTGCAAAAGTGTTGTCTGCCGGTCGTCCTCAATGGCGGGTAGGCCGAACGGCATGCCCCACAACGGGTACTTGCGGGCGTAGCTGTCGAACGATGACGCTTTCGCGCAGGACTGTTTGCGATCGAGCGAGAGGTCGAAGCTGTCTGGCAGCAGCTTGCCCTCAGGCAATGGATTCTGGTCTTTTAGTGTCAGGATCTGGTACATGACACCAGCTTCCTGATTGGCCTCCAGCGTATCGTCGTGCTCGTTCAGCACCGGATGAAACCCCATCGCTCGCCATTCGGCGACGGTCTGCGCGTCTTCGAACAGACGCGTTGGGTTCGCCATCTTGATGCGCGACTGATTATAGATAAGATCAGGTGAGGCACCGCGCTCAATACCTTCAATTGAGCTCATTTTCAGCTGGCAGGGTGCGTCATAACAGGCATGGCAGACGATGCAGCGCTGCTCAACGATGGGTTTGACGTCGTTCCAGTAATCGACATGGTCGGGTGCGACCGCCTCAACTACCCGATCGTGCGGTGCGGGCGTGCCGAATCGTTGTTCCAGTTTTGCTCCGCCATAAGTGGCGCATCCACCGACAATAAGAATTACTGCAATCCAGCCGGTTCTTCGATTGAACATTTGGCTTCGCCCCTGACGCTTCTTATGATTTTCCGGGCCGGCGGCCCAGTGAATTGTCAATTAGCTATCTTACCGTCTGCCATTGCCGCAAACCAACGCTGCTGGAAATATCACGGCCGATAAATCGGGGTCTGCCCCACTACTGTCCCATAAGCAAATGAAATAATGTTAGCGTGGCCGGAGCCACTCTACATCTAATGAGAAGATCAGCGCGCAAGACATGAAAAAATGGGATCGTCGTAGGAGCGGTTTCCAACCGCGAATGATGGCGACGTTTTACAAATAGACCAAGCAGAATCGCGGCTGGAAGCCGCTCCTACGAGCGTATCGCTATTGTCGAACAAGCCATGAGTTTTTTTTGGGACAGCAGTGGATCTGCCGCATAATTTCTGATCCCCCTAATCAGGGGCGCCCTAACGCAGCCGTACAAATGCTACGATTGAGCGTATCGAAATGACTGTCACCGGCCTATTCCGAACGGTAAATCTAATCGATAAAACAGTTAACCCGCGACACTGATGGGGTAATGACATGCCAAATTACAAACTCACATACTTTGACTTCGATGGCGGTCGTGGCGAGCCCATTCGCATCGCTCTGCATGCGGCTGGTATCGAATTTGAAGACAATCGCTTGTCATTTCAGGAATTTGGCGAAGCGCGAAGTAAGCTGCGTTTCAAAGCGGTTCCGGTACTCGAGATCGATGGTGCAGAAGTCACTCAGTCCAACGCTATCAGCCGTTACATCGGCAAGATGTCGGACTTGTATCCGTCAGATGACCTGCAAGCATTGTATTGCGACGAGGTGCTGGAATCGCTGGAGGACCTGACGAATCACATCGTGCAAACATTTGGCCTCGAAGGGGATGAGCTAAAACAGGCACGCGAGGAACTGGCGGAAGGCCGGATGCCGGTATTTCTCAAAGGCGTGGACGCGTTATTGACTCGGGGTGGAGGAGAGTACTTCGCCGACGGCCGATTGACGATTGCAGACATTAAAGCCTTTCTACAAGTGCGTTCATTGCGTTCCGGATTGCTGGATCACATCCCGACAGATCTCGTCGATCGATTGGCCCCGGGTTTGGCCGAGCATCAGCAAAGAATCGCGGCCGAACCGCGCGTAGCCGCGTATTACGCGTCTCGTGGGTAAGATAACTGCGAGCGACTGATCCAGTTCTTCGCCTCTTGCCCGGGCCGTACCACCTCCCAGGTTCTACCAGGCGATTCGCAAACCGATATGCGGTCCGGTCAGTCTGAGGTCAGTGTTGGTGCGTGCACGGGATTCGTTGTCGTCAAAATCATACTTGAAATCGACATATCGATAACCGACAAAAGCGTCGAGCTGCATTTTTTCACGCGAATAGATCGTGTAAGCGCCGGCCAGGGTCAGTGATCTGTAGTCGACCGTGTATTTTTCTATGTCTACGCTCAGCCCTGCACGTTGACCGAGGCCGAAAACTTCTGCCAACGTTTCGTAAATGTCATTGTCAGGTAGCCGAACGGTAAGTCGTTGCCAATTGCCACGGTTGGTCCGGTTTCGGGCATCAGCGTGAAATCAAGATCGATACTGCCAAAGCCAACGCCAATGCTCCAGTCCATGTCAGCGCGCGCCAGCAAATCGTATTCGATATTTGCCAGGGTCATCGTAACGTTGATATCGGTGCTGACAGGCGTAGTGCCACCGATTATCGGGCCATTTCCGAAGTCCAGTGCCAGCGCCAGTGTACCGTCGCCTGAGAATTCAGATGGCAGGTAGTCCAGCCGCACGCCAAGCCGCTTCCAGCGCATACCGATTGATGCCTCTGCTTCACTCGAGGAACCGAGGCCCAATGAGTCGGTGGTTGCCAGACCAGTCAGGGGTGGCTTGATAGTGAACAGCGTGCCGTCAATTTCGCGCCATGACCAGCCGACGGACGCGCTGAATCCCCAGTCGGACTCCGCTTCCTGCGCGAATGCATTCTGCCCAGTGCCGGGGATTGCGATAAGTATCGCGAGTACCATTAAGAGTCGATGCGGCATATGGGTCGTTATGCTTGTTGAGAATCAGGCATGACCTTTCAAAGGCCATGCCTGACCGATGTCCTGGTGCACGTATTCTGGTACCCCGGCAGATTTACTAACCGCTCGCTCCGGTCTCCGGGCGGCTATCTTATGTCGCTAGTTGAGATCCAGTGGCATCCGCAAAGTTGTTTCCAACAACGTTCCGGCGGGGACATTAACACTTGATCCGCCCGTCAATATGGATGCGCCAAGGCCGACTTTCGCACCTGTTTTTGCACCGGAACTGCCGTCGACAAGACCACCAATTGCCGCCGCTCGGGCGGTACGACCCACAGTCTTCCCGGCTTCGTTAGATGTTTGCGCGGCAAGTGCTTCGGTGGAAATCGGATACAATTGATCATTGATCATGATGTCCCTGAACTCCATTGTCATGGACGATGAGCCTGCTGCGCGCCCGGACTGGCTCGATTCAAGCAATATCCCGTACAAAATCGTTCCCCGCGG
>PVMK01117774.1_pt1 | contig 17645 bp, 16 predicted proteins | sample 1853481 | NCBI WGS metagenome assembly PVMK01 (sample SAMN08533507, study PRJNA380276) | Marine sediment metagenome, whole genome shotgun sequencing project. | reverse complement strand
GGTAACCGATACGCTGGACGTGTGGTTCGACTCCGGCGTATCCCATGCCTGTGTGTTGCGTCAGCGGCAGGAGTTGCAGATTCCGGCGGATATCTACCTGGAGGGTTCCGACCAGCATCGCGGCTGGTTCCAGTCCTCGTTGTTGACCGGGGTTGCCATCGATGGCGCAGCGCCCTACAAGACGGTGCTGACTCACGGTTTTACCGTGGACAGCGACGGTCGCAAGATGTCCAAGTCCATCGGCAATATCATCGCCCCCAAGTCGGTGATGAACAACCTGGGTGCCGACATTCTGCGCCTGTGGGTGGCGGCCACCGACTATCGCGGTGAGTTGAGCGTGAGCGATGAGATTTTCAAGCGCACGGCGGACTCCTACCGGCGCATTCGCAATACGGCACGCTTTCTATTGTCCAACCTGGACGACTTCGACCCGACGACTGATGTGCTGGATTTCGATGACATGCTGTCACTGGATCGCTGGGCGGTGGATCGGGCGGCCCTGCTGCAACAGGAGTTGGCGCAGTGTTTTGATGCCTACCAGTTCCACCAGATCTATCAAAAGCTGCACAATTTTTGCGCCAATGATCTGGGTGGCTTTTATCTGGATGTTATCAAGGACCGGCAGTACACCACTCAGGCCGACAGCCTGGCTCGCCGTTCCGCACAGACCGCCATGTATCATATCGGGGAAGCTCTGGTGCGCTGGATTGCTCCCATCCTCAGTTTTACCGCCGAGGAAATCTGGGAGAATTTGCCCGGCGAGCACGGCCCGTCGGTATTGCTGGCCCAGTGGTATGAGGGCCTGCAAATCCTGCCGGAAGGTGAAGCCATGGGGCGCGAATTCTGGCGGCAATTGATGGCGGTACGCACCGCCGTGAATAAGGAGATGGAAGCTCAACGAGCCTCCGGCGCTTTACGTGGCTCTCTGGATGCAGAGGTGGTGCTGTATTGCGCACCAATTTTGCAGGCGAATCTGCAGACCCTGGGCGATGAGTTGCGCTTTGTGCTCATCACCTCCACAGCCACCCTGGCTCCGTTGGAATCCGCGCCGAATGATACGGCGGAAACTGACATGCCCGACTTGCGCCTGCAGGTCACAGTCTCGGGTGAGGAAAAATGCGAACGCTGCTGGCACCGTCGGCCCGAAGTCGGCCGGATTGCGGCGCATCCCACCCTGTGCGAGCGCTGTGTTGAGAATATAGACGGTGACGGCGAGCAGCGCCGCTTTGCGTAAGGGTCTCTACGCAACGCGTTGGTATGGCCTGGCGGTGGTGCTGATCCTGCTGGATCAGTACACCAAGGGCCTGGCCAGCAGCGCTCTGGAGTACGGTCGGCCGATACCTGTGTTTCCGTGGTTCAACCTGACCCTGCAGCACAATACCGGCGCCGCATTCAGCTTCCTGAGTGATGCCGGTGGCTGGCAGCGATATTTTTTCAGTGTGATGGCTGTTGTCATCAGCGTGGCATTGGTTGTTCGTTTGTACACTGTGTCCCGCGGGCAGTGGTTGTTCGCCCTGAGTCTTAGCTTGATCCTGGCGGGGGCGCTGGGTAATGTGTGGGACAGGGTGGCGCTGGGGTATGTGGTGGACTTTATCTCCGTCCACTACGGCGGGCACTATTTTCCCGCCTTCAACCTGGCTGATTCAGCGATTTCCGTCGGAGCGGCCTGCCTGATACTTGACAGTTTCATCACCCGGGATGGTGCCGACAACAGTGAAAGGTCTGACCATAGTGAAAGGAGCGGGGGATAAATGAGCCTCATCCATGCGCCCGTGAGCGAAGGTACCCGTGTCTACCTCAACTTCTCTGTCAGTCTGCAAGACGGCTCGGAAGTGGATACCAATTTCGGCGGCGACCCGGTGGATTTTGTGATTGGCGACGGCAGCTTGTTGCCCGGCTTCGAACGCCTGATATTCGGCATGATCGGGGGCGAGCGTCAGATGTTTACCGTACTTCCGGAAAACGCCTTCGGCCAGCCCAACGACAACAACCTGCAGTACCTGCCCCGGGAGCAGTTCGATGACGATGCGGAGCTGGAGATCGGCCTGGTGTTTTCCTTTGCCGATGCCGGTGGCGGCGAGGTTCCCGGCATGATTATCTCCTTCGATGAAGAGGAGGTGACGGTGGATTTCAATCACCCCCTGGCCGGGCGTACTATACTGTTTGACGTACTGGTGCACCGGGTAGAACCGGCGGAGCTTCATTAGTGGAAATCCAGTTAGCCAATCCCCGCGGCTTCTGCGCCGGGGTAGACCGCGCTATCGATATCGTCAACCGCGCATTGGACGTGTTTGGCGCGCCGATCTATGTGCGCCATGAGGTGGTGCACAATAAATTTGTGGTAGAGGGCCTGCGCGAACGCGGTGCGATATTCGTGGATGAACTGCTTGAGGTGCCCGATGACTGCATCGTGATCTTCAGCGCCCACGGTGTCTCCCAGGCGGTGCGCAAAGAGGCCGCGAGTCGTGGTCTCAAGGTGTTCGACGCCACCTGCCCGCTGGTGACCAAAGTGCATATCGAAGTAGCCCGCTACAGCGACCAGGGCCGCGAATGCGTACTGATAGGCCACCGCGGGCACCCGGAAGTGGAAGGTACCATGGGTCAGTACGATCACAGTGGTGGCGGTGATATCTATCTGGTGGAAGACGAACAGCAGGCGGCCGCGCTACAGGTAAAAAATCCTGATAACCTCTCCTACGTGACACAGACCACCCTGTCCATGGATGATACCGCGCGGGTCATCAATGCCCTGCGCCAGCGTTTCCCCGCCATTCAGGGTCCCCGTAAAGACGACATCTGCTACGCCACCCAGAATCGCCAGGACGTGGTGAAGCAACTCGCCACCCGTTGCGACCTGGTGCTGGTGGTGGGTTCCCCCAACAGCTCCAACTCCAACCGGTTGCGCGAACTGGCCCAGCGCATGGGGGTCGAGGCCCACCTGCTGGACGGCGCGAAGGATATAAATCCCGACTGGTTGCAGGGTAAAACACGCATTGGTGTGACCGCCGGGGCATCGGCCCCCGAGGTGCTGGTGCAGGGTGTTATCGATGGCCTGTGTGCCCTGGGCGCCGATGTTCCGGTGGAAGTCGCCGGCAAACCGGAAAATATAACGTTCTCCCTGCCGCGCGAGTTGCGTATCGCGGCCAGGAACATCTAGATCACACTTATTTAAGCCGAAAACGGGTACGTTCCGCTGCTTCCGGGAGTTTTTTGCCATGCTCAGTTGGAACCCCACGCCTTTGCAAGGCAAAAAACTCCCGAAAGCAGCTACCACTGTAGTATTCAATACGCCTGAATATGGCACTCAATAGCTGCGCGGTACTCACGCTACATACCTGACATTCGAGCCCGACCCGTTTGGTTCCTGACCCTTTCGGTTTAGCGGCTTGCCCTTCATCCAAAGTAAGCGTCTTCAGTCAAATACAGCCAATCACTGGAGATTTCCCTATATCAGCATAATCTTGTTACGGCATGGAGGTGTGCTGTGGACAGGATGTCGCTACTGAATCCCGAAAAGGGACTTACCCTGGTTGAATTGATGATAGTACTGGTAGTGCTTGCCGCTACCCTGTCTGCCGGCGCGCCATCAATGCAAAATATGTTGCACAAAAACCGGGTGCGCACCGAGGCGACGCGCATGCTGACCGCTATCAACCTGGCGCGCAGTGAGGCGGTTATGCGCAATCTGCCGGTCAGTATGTGTCCTTCGGCGATGGCTTTCACGGGAGAACCTGTTTGCTCCGGTGTCTATGCCGGTGGCTGGATTATTTTCTCCAATGCCGACAAGGACAGGGTGGTCGACGCCGGGACGGATGAGGTGCTCAAAGTATTTGAAGGTCTGCCCCGGGGCTATACCCTGACCAACCGGGCCGGAACCCGGGACGCTGTAGAACTTATCAACTATCTTCCCGACGGCTCCTCCCACAGGAATCGCACGCTGCTTTTTTGTTCCCCTGCCGGAGCTTCTGTGCACGCGCTGAGCATTGTGATCAATATCGTCGGCAGACCACGACTGGCCCGGGACTGGGGCGAGTGTCCGGCGGCGTGATGGAGTACGGGAGACAAGTGATGACAACTAACAGGTACACGGAGCTTTTATATCCAAGGCAAAAAGGGGCCGGCTTGCTTGAAGTCCTTATCGCACTGTTGATTTTTTCTACTGGCATGATGGGGCTCATTGCCACGCAACTGGCGGGCAAGAAAGCGGGTTATGAAGCCACGCAGCGTTCCATTGCGACGGCATTAGCTCGCGATATTCTCGAAAGAGTGCAGGCAAATCCCGCGCAAATCACCGCCTATGTGGTCCACAACGCGGGTGATCAGGAAAACCCGCTGCCTACGCCTGTAATAAATTGTGAGCAGGTGGAGTGTACGCCGGTGCAACTGGCAGCTTTTGATTTGTGGCAATGGGAATCTCTGGTCCTGGGTGTGTCAGAAAAACAGGGCATGAGCAATGTAGGTGGCCTGGTATCTCCACGGGCATGCATTTTTCGCCAGGACGGTGCGGTGTCGGTGGCGATAAGCTGGCTTGGGGCGACCTCTGCGCGCGATCCGCTGGAGTCGGCGTGCGGTAGTGATATTGCCGGACTTTACGATGCCCCGGATGGTGCGCCTGGCAACAATCGCAGGCGGCGCCAGATGATCATGTCGACCTATGTCGGAGTATTTTGATCATGCGCCGTATTGCATGGCTATCCCCTGGCAGCCTGTTGAAAAACTCTCACCTGAGACTGTTTCAACAGGCTGCTACCCCGGCAAGCCGTGGTCTGTCGCTGGTGGAGCTATTGATCTCCATGCTGCTCGGGTTGATCCTGACCAGCGGCATCGTCAGTGTTTATCTGGGTAGTAAGCAGAACTATTTTTATGAGGAGCAGGCGGCCCGGATACAGGAAAATGGTCGTTATGCCATGCGTCTTCTGCAAAGAGAGCTCTCCATGGCGGGTTTTTTCGGGGGTGTTTTGTCCATGGACGCCGTAATGCCAGCCTCAGTAGGTACCGATTGCAGCACTACCAACTGGGCGCTGGATGGACATGCTCCAGTGGAATTGGTCAATGATTATTCTGGGCAGTCCAACCCTGTTTCCCTGAACGCCACCGGTTTTACCTGTCTGGATGGTGCGGGCATCGTGCCATTCACGGACATTCTTGCGATCAAGCGGACCGCGTCTGAGGCCAGTTTGCGCAATGGCGTGCCCATAGCCGGGCTTACCGCCTCTACCGGTGAGCAGTGGTATCTGCGTTTGGCAGAAGAAGGTGATCCCAAGTGGCAAAAGCTGCGACCCGTTGACTTGCTCGGTTCAACAATAGCGGGCGCGCCGTTGACCTATTGGGAAGCGAGTTCAAAGATATTCTATATTCGAAGGTATTCCGACTCCGGCGCAGCGGACGACCGCATCCCGACCTTGTGCATGGAAAACCTGGCCGGTAACGCCGTGACTTCCCGCTGCCTGGTGGAGGGGGTGGAAAATATGCAGCTCGAATTCGGCATCGATACCGACGGTGACGGTGTGGCCAATCAATATAAAGTGGCCCCCACCGGCGCTGAAATGGATCAGGCGGTAACGGCGAGAATATACCTTTTACTGCGCAGTATCCTCCAAATTGCCGGCTATCGGGATGACCGAAATTATGTGCTGGGCCAGAAAGCGGTGGCGGCGCGGTACGATGGTTTCTTGCGCCGGGTATTCAGCACTACCGTACGTCTTCGCAACAGGATTGAACCCGTAGGTTGAAATGTGATGTGTTATGAAAACCCCGCATGAAGTACGCCACGCTCCACTTTCTATACACACTCTTTGCAGACGGCGCAATCGCGGCGCCGTGTTGCTGCTCGCCATGGTATTTATGTTAATGCTTGCCGTGATAGCAGGGTCGGTCATGCAGACCGGTGCCCTGGAGTTCCATATGGCGGGCAATGACCAGTTTCAGGAGGAAGCCTTCCAGCGAGCGCAGGCGATAGCCTCGGAATTATCCCGGGATCAAGGAAATTTTTCTCTGGCGGGTGGGTTGGGGTATACGCTTTGCTCCCCGGAGGATAATGACCCCGGTTGCGACGGTAACTCCCTTGGGGTTCCCGTGTCGGCTGTCGTGCCGGAGGGTGTCGAACTGACCTATAGAGTGATTCGCCGGGGTCCGCGCCTGTTGCAAAGCTTTCCCATTCGGGAAGCACAGAGTGTTGCATCGGGCAGTGGTATTTTCGACGCCGCAATCTTCGAGGTGAGCGTGCATCTGGATGGGAGTGACAAGCGCCTTGGAAGTGCCCGGGTGGCGCAGGGTATGGCTGTGCGCCTGGCCGCATCACATTAACTGGATGAGGCAAGCATCATGCAACTTATTTCAATATTGATTATGGCCTGCCTGCTGCTTGGTGCGAAACACGCCGAGTCTGATGATATAGACATCTATCTGCATAGCGGGGTGACGAGCAAGCCGTATGTGCATGTACTGCTGGATTTGGGCAACAGTGACCAGGATGCCGTTTTGTGTACCTATGGCGCCGACTGCGCTCCCCCGTTTATGACCGAGCCGGCCTACGCACATCTCAGTGGACTGTATTCTGACGGAGATGCGGTCACCGCACCCGGTATATTCAAGGCAGTGTTGGCGGCTGTCGTGGAAAAGCCCTTGTTTGATGATGTTTACCTGTCTTTACTGATATCCAATCATCAGGATAATCGCATGAGTGCGGTGGATGAAAGAACCGGTGGCGGCACGCTGATTGAGGGCTATAAACGACTCGCGGAGGGCAGGAATGAGCTTATAGCCACCTTGAAATCGACCCCGGTATTAGCATCCGCACAAGCTCATGTGTTGCAACCCGGGGAAAGCTACTTTGAGTGGTATCGTTATATACGCGGTGGCGATGTCGCCCTCGGGACCAACACCAGCGGCAACTTTGGGCAGTCCAGCCCCAGTCCGGACTATGACAGCGCAATAATCTCAAGCGGTGCATACCTCACTCCCTTTGCCGATCCGGATGCGTGTCCGAGGCTCTATTCCATTCTTTTTTCAATGGGCTCGCTCGGGCGAGACGATGATCTGGATGCTGAGATATCGGCAGCGACCTCGCTTTCCCCGAATGTGACATTCGAACAACTATTGGCGTACATGCACGATACAGATACCGACCTGCTCCCCACCGTAGACAACACTGTAGCGCTGCAAAAAACCTGGGTCATAGCCACCCGGGACAACCCCGGTAATGCGCTTGAGTACGCCGCAATCGGCGGTAGCGGCACCGTTCTCTATGTGGATGAACCTGTGTACCTGGAAAGCCGCCTCACTGCGGCGCTCAGTGAAGTCATCAGTGTCAGTAGCAGCTTCGTACCCCCATCTGTTAGCGCGGACGCATTCACCCCGGGTGCGGCGCCGGACAATATTTTTATCCCTCTTTTTCAGGCCAAAGGGACAATAAACTGGCCGGGCAACCTGAAAAAACTGAAACTGGTGGATGCCATCAATATCAACGGCCCCGCAGGGCGTGTTGGCGGCGGGGGTGCTGTCGATGACCTGTTGGATGGGATCGCCGATAACATCGTGGATGTACGGGGTAATCCGGGGTTTGAACTTTCCGGTCGTAACCGGGGCCGTATCAGCTTTGACGCGCTGACGTTCTGGACGGATGTCGGGACACTGCCGCCCGGTGATGGCGTCATTATTCCCGAAAACGCGGATGGCCGGGAGGTGGCGCGGGGAGGCGCCGGGCAAAAGATCGACGGCTTTGTAGCTTACGGAGGCGACCTGGGCAGCGCGGTTGAGTACTTCATCGGCGATACTAACTCGGACCTCCCGGCAGGGGCCTATCCCCCAAGACAGCTGTTTTATGAGCCGGAATCGGGCAATGATTTCGGAGCGTTTAATGCCAATGCCACGACAGTGAATGCGCTGCGGTCACTGCTGGATCCCCGGGCTGAACTGACAGACGATGAGGTTCTGGATCTGATCCGCTGGGGTCGAGGGCAGGATATTGATAACGGTAATGCCACTGCACGGCAATGGATCCTGGGAGATATCCTGCACTCGCGACCGTACGCTCTGAACTACGGCGCGACCCCCGGCTACAGTGAATCAAACCCGAATATCAGACTGCTGCTGGGTAGTGGCGACGGGGTTTTTCATATTATTGAAAACACCGATACCGCCGCTAATGAGACAGGCCGCGAGGTATTTGGATTTTATCCCCGGGAGTTGTTGGGCAATATCAGGCTGCGCCGCGACAACACTATCCCGGCGCGGCAGATGCGCTACGGTGTGGATGGTGCGCCGGTGGTGTTCAAGCTCGACAGAAATGACGATGGCACGCTCGATTACACCGACGGCGATGAAGCCTATGTTTTTTTCGGCCTGCGGCGCGGCGGCTACAGCTACTTTGCCCTGGATATAAGCAAACCATCCGCTACGCCAACCCTGCTGTGGAAGATCAGCGCGACAACGGGCGGCTCTTTCGACGAACTGGGACTGACTTTTTCGACCCCGGTAGTGGGTAAAGTCAATTTCGATGGCACGCCAGTGGATGTGCTGGTGTTTGCGGGGGGCTATGACGGCGGTTGGAACACTGGTTATACGTTGCGCCGTGGCAAGGATCTGGATGCGAGTGACAATACCGTTGGCAATGCTATTTACATAGTCAATGCCCGTACCGGGGAACTGATCTGGAAGGCAGTGCGCGGTACTACCGGGGTGAGTTCCAACACTGTATATGAGCATGCGGGCCTGGTGGACAGTATTCCGTCCGCGGTCACGGCACTGCGCTCACCCAGTGGCAATATTCACCGCTTGTATGGGGGGGACAGCGGCGGCGGAGTGTGGCGAGTGGATTTGCCGGAGAGCGCCGGCGGCAATGACCAGCACCGCAGGGACTACTGGTTTATTACCAGACTTGCCGATCTGGGCTCCGATGCCGCAGAGGCAGGTGGTTCGGCGGCCAATGACCTGCGCTTCTTTCACGCGCCTGAAGTCGTGCGTTCGTTTGACGGCACAGGTGATTTTGATGGTGTATTGATACAGAGCGGGGACCGGGCCAACCCCAACGAGACCGCAGTAAACAACCACCTCTTTTATATCAAAGATCGCGAAACTGTGAGTGGCAGTCCCGTCGTTAAATCCGAGAATGAGGTCAGTAATCCCCCCGGGCGAGTACTCTTTGCGGATCTTCTGGACCAGACCGCCTGTGTCGCGGGCACAGAGACTGTTACCGAAGGTGGAGAAAATATCGCGTGTCAGGACCAGTCCATTCCCCACGGCTGGAAGATCAGGTTTGAACAGCCCGGTGAAAAAGGCTTATCAAGCCCCCTGACAGACGCCGCTCGGGTTTTCGTCACGACATATACTCCGGGTGATATGAGTGCATGTCCACCCCAGGAGGGCGGGGGCCGGGCATACGTGGTGCGGTTAGCGGACGGCAGCGCGGTTGCCAATAACCAGAGAGTCTACGACCTTGGTGCGGGTATACCAACTGGCGCAATCCTTGTTGGTGATGCCGTTCTTCTGCCCTGGCGGCGGTATAGATCTGTATGACCTGGACGGCGACGGCATTCGGGATGTCAGTAAATTACTGCCAAGTAAGGCAGCAAAACTGTACCGGGTTTACTGGCGCGAGCCAGGCGTAGATCCATTGTAGGTTTTCCCGAAGTGGACATGATTTTGCAGAAAAACAAGGGATTTACACTCATTGAGTTGATGATTGTGGTGCTCATTGTCGCAGTTTTACTTACCGTGGCTTTGCCCTCTTACCAGCAGCAGGTACGAAAAACCCGGCGCAGCCTGGGTAAGGCTGAGCTAATGGAGGTCATGGCCAGGCAAGAACAATTCTTCCTGAATCACCGGCAGTATGCCGGCTTGTTGACGGATCTGGGGTATCCGGCGAGCCCCTACGCTATCGATGCGCAGGGTAATGATGATCTCGCTGCAGCCACGGACAGGATATACCTCATCGATATAAGCACGCTGCCCAACAGCTTTACGCTCTACGCCACTCCCCAATTGAGTCAGTCCGGGGATCGTTTGTGTGCCACCCTGAGCCTGACATCAATCGGGCTCAGGGCCGTAACCGGTAGTGCTGCCCCGTCACAATGCTGGTGATTTCCTAGTCTTCCAGAGACAGTTTTTTAAGCCGGTAGCGCAGGCTTCTGAAACTGATCCCCAGCAGCTTCGCTGTCGCGGTCTTATTCCAGCGGCACTCTTCCAACGCGGTGCTGAGTATCTGGCGCTCTATATCCTCCAGGTAGCCCTCCATGTCACCATACGCCTCGTGTGCTGACCATCCCTGAGCTCCCGCCCCGTCAGATTTTCTCGAACCTGTGGCGGGAGCGCGCGGTGCCATATTGGAAAATTGCAGGTCCTGCGTGGTAATGACCTCGCCATCCGACAGGGCCAGGGCCCGCTCCAGCATGTTTTCCAACTCCCGCACGTTCCCGGGGAAGCTGTAGTCACACAGCGCCCTGAGTGCGGACTTATCCAGCCGGATATGACTGTTGTCGGTATCAGAGGCGATGCGTTGTAATATGGCCTGAGCCAATTCCGGTAGGTCTTCAATACGTTCCCGCAGGCTTGGAACGTGGACGTCGATGACATTGATACGGTAGTACAGGTCGTTGCGAAAGTGTCCGGCCTCCACTTCCGCCGCCAGGTCTTTGTGGGTGGCGCTCAGCAGGCGCACGTCGGTTGGATGCTCTTCACTGGCGCCGACTGGCCGCACGGCTTTTTCCTGGATCGCGCGCAGCAATTTGACCTGCATGGCCAGGGGCAGGTCTGCCACCTCATCCAGAAATAACGTGCCGCCGGCCGCTGCCTCGAACAGGCCGGGTTTGTCCTGTGTCGCGCCGGTGAAGCTGCCTTTGATGTGCCCGAACAGTTCACTCTCCACCAGATCCGGAGGTATGGCGCCACAGTTCACCGCGACAAAACTGCCGGCCCCCGGGGGCCGTTGTTGTGAATAAGCCTGGCGACGACTTCCTTGCCGCTACCGGATTCCCCATTGATATGTACCGGCGCCTGACTGCGGGCAAGTTTGGTGATTTGTCTGCGCAGGGCCTGTATTACGGGGGCGGAGCCGATCAGGTCATGATCCACGGCGCGATCCAGTTTACTGGTATCGCCTTCCAGTTGCAGTGCGGTACTGACCAACTTGCGCAGGGTTTCCAGTTCTATCGGCTTGCTGATGAAATCGAAGGCACCCGCCTTCAGTGCACAGATGGCGGTTTCCACGCTGCCGTGCGCGGTAATCCTGGCTACCGGTATGTGGGGGAATTCTTGCTGGATGTATTCCACCAGGGTGATGCCGTTACCGTCTGGCAGGCGCATATCGGTCAGGCACAGGTCTGGTTTTATTTCGGCTACCTTTTGTTGCGCCTCGGCCAGTGTTGCGGCACTGTGGGTATGCAGGCCCATTCTGCCGAGCGTGATATCCAGCAGTTCCCGAATATCCGGCTCATCATCCACGATTAAAACGCTTTGTATTGCCATGTAGTCGACCTAAAGGGCTCTCTGGTTTAATGAGATACGAAAACAGCTGTCGCCCCGTTCTGTTGGGTGGTAGCTGAGATTCGCATTGTTGATTTCACACAATTCCTTACACAGGAACAAGCCCATACCGCTGCCTTCCTCCACGGTAGTGAAGAAGGGCTCGAAAAGCTTGGACTGATCCGCCACAGGCACCCCCGCGCCCGCGTCGACGATATCCACCAGGCACTGGTGGGTGACAAAGTCCAGGCTCACCAGTATCTTTGCGGTTTCCTTATTGGTCAGCAGTTTACTGTGGCGCAGGGCGTTGTCCAGCAGGTTGGCCATTATGCGCTGCAGGTTTTCCGGGTCGAATTCGACCAATAACTCCCTGTATTCGCAATCGATAGTGACTTCCACCGGACGATTGAGTGCCTTGAGGTAGCCACTGACGAAATCTTTCAGCCAGTCCGCCAGCATCAGGTATTCGGGTTTTGGGGGTTCTCGGCGCGATATCTGCATCACGCTCTCCACAATCTGGTTCACCCGCTCGCAATGATCCTGGATGATATCGGCCATGCGGTGGTCGTCACCCGACAGTTCGGTCGACTCTTGCAGCAACTGAGCGGCATGGCTTATAGCCCCCAGCGGATTGCGTATTTCATGGGCGATGCTGGCAGTGAGTCGGCCCAGAGAAGTCAGCTTAAGGGACTGGGCGTATTGCGTAATCGGCGTGTAGTCTTCTACAAATACCAGTGCTTCCCTGTGGCTGTTAGGCTGCAGTTCACGAAAATGAGCGATCACCGGTGGCGCACTGTCCAGCACCGTGAACGGCTTGGCGCGATGCAGCCCGGTTCCTTTCCATTGCTCAAACTGGTATGCCAGTTCCGCGCAGTAATCCGCCAATTGGCGACCATGCTCCACGGTAATGGGTCGGTCCGGGGCCAGCAATTTTGAAGCCGATTTGTTCATGACGCGCACCACGCCTTCGCTATTCACCAGCAGAATACCGGTCTCCATGTGTTGTACGATCTGCTCATTCAAACGCTGCAGCGTATAGAGGTCGCTGGCGCGGCTGCGAGCGAGTTCCTCGGCCCGCCCGAGACGGTGGGCAATGGCCTGCACCATCATGGCAACACCGAATATAAGCAATCCCAGCAAGCCAGAGGGAAACAGGGCATTGGCATTCAACGTGCCATTGAAAATCAGCCACACGGTATCCAGCAGTATCGCCAGCACGCTCAGGGCGGCGATCAGCGTGGCCAGCGTGCGATTGGTGATAAGAACCGCGCTGGCGGCCACGGTAATCACCAGGAGAATGGGCAGGCCGCTGGCCATGCCGCCACTGCTATCGGCCAGTAGGATGATGGCGGCGATATCCACCAGGAACACCAGAAACATCAATTTCTGGTTCAAGCGGGCGGAAAGAGAGCCCACCAGTGGCACACTGGTAGCCAGGTAGGCCAGGGCGACACCCATATACATCGTGGGATTGTTTACGCCCACCAGGAGCCGTGTATTGGGGCTAATCAGCATGATCAGTAATACCAGTGCCAGCAGCGACCGGTAGGCCACGTAAATCCGGAACAGGGCCAGGTTATGTTGGCTGGGTGCATGGGTTGCAGGTTGCGTGAGTATTGCCGGGCGATTCACGTTGGCGTTGCCTGCCTCAGGATGATTATGTTGATTGTGGGCTTAGTGTACAGGCATTTCCTGCAAAGAGGCTGGCTTAAACCCGCACTTTTCCGGACAATAACGCACTGATATTTGCATGGCTGGAGATCACCCATGACCACCCTGAATATATTGATGGCCCAGATGAATACCCTGGTCGGGGACTTTGAGGGTAATACCGAAAAAGTTATCCAGATAATAAAACGCGCTGAACAGGAGCGAGATGTTCCTGTGGTTGTTTTTCCCGAACTGACTCTCTGTGGTTATCCGCCCGAGGACTTATTGCTGCGACCCAGTATCGAATTGCGGGTGAACCAGGCGCTGGAAAAAATATGTGACCAACTGACCGGCCCGGCCTACGCGGTTGTGGGGTACCCGCGCAGGGAGAGCGGCTCTCTTTATAACGTGGTCGGGATGCTGCACCGGGGTGAGGTCATTGCCGAGTACCGCAAACAGTGCCTGCCCAATTATCAGGTATTCGACGAGAAGCGTTATTTCAGTGTGGGCGATGAACCCTGCGTGGTTGATATAGAAGGTGTGCGGGTAGGGCTGAGTATCTGCGAGGATATCTGGGAGGATGGCCCCACGGCCCAGGCCGTGGTAGCTGGAGCAGAACTGTTACTCAACATCAACTCCTCGCCCTACCATCGTGGTAAGCGCGGCGAGCGTTGGGATATCGTTGCCGAACGGGCCAGGCAAGCCGGTATGCCCATTGTCTACGTCAACCAGGTGGGTGGTCAGGATGAACTGGTGTTTGACGGGGGTTCCTTCGCGGTAGCGGCAGACGGCACCGTGGCCGCCGCGGCGCCTAATTTTGAAGAGGGTGAATACTGGCTGCAGCTGGAATTTGGCAGTGGGCCGGCGATGATTACCGGGCTAAAGGTCTATTCACCACTGGATGAGATAGAGGCCACCTGGCGCGCTCTGGTCCTGGGGGTGCGCGATTACGTTAACAAGAATAAATTTCGGGGTGTGGTATTGGGCTTGTCCGGTGGTATCGACTCCGCCCTGACTCTGGCGGTGGCGGTGGAAGCCCTGGGCGCGGAGCGGGTGGAGGCGGTGATGATGCCCTTTCGCTATACCTTGCAGATGAGCGTGGAAGATGCGGCGCAGCAGTCTGGCTTGCTGGGGGTGAAGCATAAAGTCATCTCCATAGAGCCGCTTTATGAGGCGTTTATGGCCAGCCTGCAGGAGGAGTTTGCCGGAACCCGGCCGGATACTACCGAGGAAAACCTGCAGGCCCGCTGCCGGGGTGTGCTGCTGATGTCTATCTCCAACAAGAAGGGCAGACTGGTCCTCACCACGGGGAACAAGAGTGAGATGGCGGTGGGCTACTCCACCCTGTACGGCGATATGGCCGGGGGTTTTGATGTGCTCAAGGATGTGCCCAAAACCCTGGTTTTCGACCTGTGCCGCTACCGCAATACACTGGGCCCCTGTATCCCGCAGCGGGTTATAGACCGCCCACCCTCGGCGGAACTGGCGCCGGACCAGAAAGACGAGGACAGCCTGCCGCCCTACGATGTGCTGGATCGTATCCTGGAGCTGTACGTAGAGGAGGATTATAGCGCGGAGGCGATTATCGCCACCGGTATGGACCGGGAGCAGGTGCACAGGGTGTTACGCCTGGTGGACCTGAATGAGTACAAGCGCCGTCAGGCGCCTATCGGGGTGCGTATTACCCGCCGCGGGTTCGGGCGTGACCGGCGTTATCCGATCACGTCAGGGTGGAGTATAGGAGACTAATTTAGATCTTCGGGCGGTTATCGAACTGGGGCGGTTTGGGCGGATCAAACAGCCCGAACGAGCCCTTGTTTATCCAGGATCTTTGCAATCCGTCCAGGGTGTAGACACTGACAAACTCCCCGTTTTTGTCCAGTGACGGGTGCTCCGGGTAGTTCATCGCCAGCACGTCGATGGAATCCCTGGCCAGGTCATCCATCCCCAGCAAAATATAGCCCTGTGACATGACGGCCAGGCCATCTGCCACGGCGGGTGTACGCTCGAAATTCTCTACCACGTAGCGCCCCCGGTTGGTGGCGGCCAGGTAGGCGCCGCGGCGGAAATAGTAGTTCGCCACGTTGATTTCATGCCGTGCCAGCATGTTGCGCAGATATACCATGCGCGCCTTGGCATCGGCGGCGTAGGGGCTGTCCGGGTAGCGCGACAGCAGTTGCACGAACTCGGCGAAGGCCTCCCTGGCGTGGCTGGTATCGCGCTGCGTACTGTCGGTGCGGATGAAGCGGGAGAAAATGTCTTCGTCGCCGGTATAGGCGGACAGGCCTTTCATGTAGTAGGCGTAGTCCACATTGGGGTGTTGCGGGTGCAGGCGGATGAAGCGGTCCGCCGCCTCCACCGCGGCTTCATGCTCATAGGCGTTGTAGTGGGCATAGATCAGCTCCAGCTGGGCTTGCTCCGCATACTTGCCAAAGGGGTAGCGCGATTCCAGTAACTGCAGGCTTTGCACCGCCAGGTCATAACTGGTGTTGCGCAGGTAGCGTTGTGCGTCCTCGTACATCTGCTGCTCACCGGTATCGGCGGAGAGTTCCGGCAGGTCATCATTGCCGGCGCAGCCGTACAGGGCCAGGCTGAGTAATAGGATCAGGGCGTATTTCAAGGCTTCCACCAAATCGGATAGCGCGGGCGTGCTAAGCTGCGCAGATGCTGTTGGGTCGGTATTTAACCACAGGCGGGCAGCTGCATAAACAGGAAATGTGATGACTGACAGGATTGAACTTGAGGCCCGGGTGCCGGATGACCTGGGTGGCGACCGGCTGGACCAGGTGGCGGCGCAGCTGTTCCCGGACTATTCCCGCTCCCGACTGCAGGCCTGGATCAAAAAAGGCGAGTTAAAGGTGGACGGGCAGCAGCTCAGACCGCGGGATAAAGTGTCCCAGGGGGCCGTTTTGCTGATCAATGCCGAACTGGAGCAGGAAGTCGCTTGGCAACCCCAGGACATCGACCTGGATATTATTTATGAAGATGCCAGCATCCTGGTGTTGAACAAGCCCGCCGGGCTGGTGGTGCACCCGGGGGCCGGTCACCCCGACGGTACACTGGTTAACGCGCTGCTGGCCCATGCGCCAGAATTGGCACAGCTGCCCCGCGGTGGCATTGTGCATCGCCTGGATATGGCGACCTCGGGCATTATGGTGGTGGCCAGAACCCTGGCGGCCCACAACCACCTCGTGGAGCAATTGCAAAACCGGACCGTCAAGCGGGAGTATTGCGCCGTGTGCATCGGTGCCATGACCGGCGGTGGGACCATTGATGAGCCCATGGGGCGACACCCCAAACAGCGCAAAAAGATGGCTGTTCTCGCCGCGGGAGGCAAGCCGGCCATTACCCATTACCGGATTGCCCGGCGTTTCGGTCATCACACCCAAATTACCGTGAATCTGGAGACGGGGCGCACCCACCAGATACGGGTGCATATGGCCCACCGGCACTATCCGCTGATCGGGGATCCAGTCTACGGCGGGCGCCCCCGTATACCCAGGGGAGCCTCCGACGTTCTCATTGATACCCTGCGGGGCTTCCGCCGGCAGGCCCTGCACGCCCAGGCGCTGGGGCTGTATCACCCGGAGACGGGTGAACACATGCAGTTCGAATGCCCGTTACCGGAGGATATGCGCGACCTGCTCGCTGTGCTGCAACAGGAAGATCCGCCCATTGCCCGCGACACCACACTTTATTGAGCCAGACTGGCCGGCCCCGGCCAATGTTCTGGCCCTGTCTACCTGCAGGCAGGGCGGGCGCAGTGCTGCGCCATTTGCGAGCCTGAACCTGGGTCACCATGTGGGAGACAGTGCCGCGGCGGTGACTGCGAATCGCGGTATTCTCGCCGCTGCTCTACCTGCCGGCACTGATATTCAATGGCTATCCCAGGTACACGGCACCCGGGTGGTGACCGCCGGCCAGGATGGCGAGTACCCGCACGCGGATGCCGCCTGGAGTCGGCATCCGAACAAAGCTTGCGCCGTGTTAACCGCGGACTGCCTGCCGGTGCTGTTTTGCTCTATAACCGGTGACCGGGTAGCTGCCGCCCACGCGGGCTGGCGGGGTTTGCTCGATGGCGTGCTGGAAGCCACGGTGGCGGTTATGGGGTTAAACCCCGACCAAATCCTGGCGTGGATGGGCCCGGCCATTGGACCCATGGCCTTCGAGGTGGGGGGGGAAGTCAGGGGTAAATACCTGGCGGCAGCAGCACCGGCCATGGATAAAGCCCTGGTTGAGGCCTGTTTCCTCCCGAATGTGGTTCGGCCCGGGAACTATTTCGCCGATTTATATACCCTTGCACGACTGCGCCTGGCAGCTGTTGGCGTCACTGGGGTGTTCGGTGGCGGGTATTGTACGTTCAGTGATTCCGAGCGTTTTTTCTCCTACCGCCGCGACGGCCGGACCGGGCGTATGGCCAGTCTGATACTGATGCGTTAGTGCCGTGAGTCCCGCTGCACGATGCGTGTGAAGCCACATGCGGTTGAGACCCCGCGCCCTAAAGTGGCTTCATTCATACCGCGCAGCTACCGAGT
>PVMK01128229.1_pt1 | contig 17646 bp, 17 predicted proteins | sample 1853481 | NCBI WGS metagenome assembly PVMK01 (sample SAMN08533507, study PRJNA380276) | Marine sediment metagenome, whole genome shotgun sequencing project. | reverse complement strand
GCCAAGATCAATGTGGACGACAATGCACTCTACCGACATAAAGAGATTCAGGACTTCCGTGATCTGGACGAGGAGGATCCTATGGAGGTGGAGGCTTCCAAGTATAATCTGAACTACATCAAGCTTGATGGCAACATCGGCAACATGGTCAACGGCGCTGGCTTGGCCATGGCCACCATGGACATCATCAAGCTGGCCGGAGCTGAGCCGGCCAATTTCCTCGATGTGGGCGGCGGGGCCAGCGCCGAGATGGTAGAAAACGGCTTTCGCATTATACTGAGCGATAAAAACGTCAAGGGAGTTTTGATCAACATCTTTGGCGGTATATTGCGCTGTGACATACTGGCTCAGGGCGTGGTGGAAGCTGCCAACAAGGTGGGAATTGGTGTTCCAGTTGTGATTCGGATGGAAGGTACCAACGTGGAAGAAGGCCGCAGGATTCTGGATGAGTCCGGCCTGGATCTAAAGGTGGCAACTGACGTCTGGGACGCTGCCTCCAAGGTGGCGGAAATAGCGCAAAGTGCATAGCGCTTCGCGGTTTGAGGTTGGAGGATCGTTCAGCCCTTTCAGGCTTCACTAAAGGTCGGAGGCAACAAATCTATTTTTGGCCTCTAACCTCAAGCGAAGCGATCCTCAAGGCCCGAAGGGCCGCTCCTCCAACAATCTGTGAGTTTGGCGATGTAGGGTGGGCACTGCCCACCAAATGAGCTGAAAGCTTGAGAAATGAGAGGTCTTAAATGAGCATACTGGTTGATGAGAATACGCGCTTGGTGGTTCAAGGGATCACTGGCAAGGAGGGGCAGTTCCACACCCGTCAGTGTGTTGAATACGGAACCAAAGTGGTTGCCGGGGTAACCCCCGGCAAGGGTGGCCAGGAAATGGATGGCATTCCGGTATTCAACACAGTAGAGCAGGCGAGGCAGGAGACCGGTGCCAACACCGCCATGATTTTCGTACCGCCGGGCTTTGCAGCCGATGCCATTATGGAAGCGGCAGCTGCATCCATTGAGGTAATTGTGGCCATCACCGAAGGCATACCAGTGCTGGATATGATGAAGGGTTACCACGCGGTCAATAGTAGTGGCTCGCGCCTCATTGGCCCCAACTGTCCCGGGGTAATCTCACCCGGAAAATGTAAGGTGGGGATAATGCCGGGACCTATCCACATGGAGGGTTCGGTGGGGGTTGTTTCACGCAGCGGAACTCTGACCTACGAGGTAGTGGATCAGTTGACCAAGAATGGCGTGGGTCAGAGCACCTGTATAGGCATCGGTGGCGATCCTATCATTGGCACGAACTTCATCGATGCTTTGCAACTGTTCGAGGCAGATCCCGGCACCAGTGGGATAATAATGGTGGGAGAGATTGGCGGATCGGCAGAGGAGGATGCCGCTGAATTTATCGTGGGGTCAGTGAGCAAGCCGGTCATTGGTTTTGTAGCCGGGCTCACCGCACCTCCTGGTCGGCGAATGGGCCACGCCGGAGCAATCATCAGCGGCTCCAGCGGCACGGCCCAGGCAAAAATTGAAGCCATGGAGAAGGCCGGCATCACGGTGGTGAAGAATCTAGGTGAACTGGGAAAGACCGCAGTAGAGGTTTTCGGTAAGTAGGCCCTTCTGCTGCGCGGTAACCTTTTCAATTTGGAGATTCAACATGAACATCGCTGTTGTGGGTGGAGGTACTCGCTGTCGTACCTTGATGGATTCAATCGAAAAACACACTTTTCGAGAGATATCTCCCAAAGTAGTGGCAGTGGCAGACCCCAAAGACGATGCTCCCGGCCTGGTCAAGGCCAGAGAAAAAGGTCTGTTCGTTACCAACGACTATAACGATTTACTTGATAGAGACGATGTCGATCTCATAATAGAACTCACGGGCAAGCAGGATGTGTACGAAGACATCTTGTTGAAGAAGAAAGAAACGGTTCGGGCCATCAACCACAAAACTGCGACGCTTTTTTGGGAATTTACTCTCGCTTCCAGGATTGAGCAAAAAGCAAGAAGGAAACTTCAGGAAACAAGGGCGATTTATAATGTCCTCATCAATGAACTCATCCAGGAAGACGTTATAGTTATGGCGTCTAATTACCGAATTCTAGACGTCAATCAAACTCTGGCAAACAAACTGGGTATTGAACGAAAGGATGCCATCGGCCAATACTGCTATGAAATCTTGCACCATGAAAGTGCTCCATGTTCCGGAGAGGAACACCCCTGTCCACTTGTGCAAACCGTCAAAACCGGCGAACCCTTTCGAGTAACGCATATCCACCTGGATAAGAACAAGAGGGAAATCTACTATTCAATTTCCTGCTACCCTATCATTGATAATGGAGAGGTAGTGGGGGCGATTGAAATAGCCAGGGACATCACCAAGGATATCAGTATTCAGAAGGGCATGATGCAATACGACAAGATGGCATCCATTGGTCGCCTAGCAGCAGGTGTTGCCCATGAAATCAATAATCCACTGACAACAATTCTAACCAGCGCCATGTTGCTCCAAGAGGAGACCGACCCTGAGGATTCAAATTACCAGGAATTGCAGATCATAGCAGACGAAGCTCTGCGCTGTCGTAAGATTGTCAGCAGTCTGCTGGATTTTGCCAGGCAGTCGGAGCCGGTCAAGGCAAAACATGATCTCAATAAGGTTGTCACAGAATCTGTGGTCCTAACCAGCAAACAGGCGTCGTTCAATGACGTGGCAGTGGAGGAGAGTCTCTCGGAGGATCTGCCACTCATTAACATGGATAAAGACCAGATTGAGCAAGCTCTGATTAATTTGATACTGAATGCAATTGAAGCGACTGACCCTGGAGGAAAAGTCACTGTTGGTACCAGTTTTGTTCCAGAAACTGAAAGTGTGGAACTTACGGTCAGCGACTCAGGCAAAGGTATTTCCGAGGAAGACTTGGGTAAAATCTTTGATCCCTTTTTTACCACCAGGGAAAGTGGTACCGGTCTCGGACTTGCCATAACCCATGGCATCATTGAACAGCATGGTGGGACAATAGAGGTGGATAGTAAACTTGAGCAAGGGACGCGTTTTACCATCAGACTGCCGCTCACCAAGCAGGGAGGCAACGATGACCATTGATCGTAGCCCTCGCATCTTGGTCATCGATGATGAACTCTCCATCTGTCAGAATTGCATAAAGATATTGTCTAAAATTGAATGTGAAGTTGAATATGCCTTAAACGGCTACGACGCCCTAGGGATGATGGAGGCTGAACCGTTTGAGGTAATCATAACTGACTTGAAAATGAGTAGTTTGGGAGGCATGGAAGTTCTCAGCAGGGTGAAAGCGGCCTACCCCGACACCGTGGTTATTGTGATCACCGGTTACGCAAGCGTCTCTTCCGTGGTAGAAGTGATGAAAATGGGGGCGTTTGACTACCTGCCGAAACCGTTCACGCCCGAAGAACTCCGCGGTGTTGTCCGCCAAGCCGTGGCAGAGAGAACCATCCTGCTCCAAAATCGAAGACTTAAGCAACAACACGGAGATTTGCGAGCATTTTCTCACCAACTTATTGGTGACAGTACAAAGATAGAAAAAGTGATCGAGATGGTGAGGAAAGTTGCACCTACAGATTCAACGGTTCTTATCTCGGGCGAAAGTGGCACAGGAAAGGAGTTGATTGCCAGGGCAATACATGCCAACAGCAAAAGGGGGAACAAGTCTTTTTTTGCTGTGGATTGCGGCACCATTTCAGCTGCCTTGCTGGAGAGTGAACTATTTGGACATACCAAAGGTGCTTTTACTGGGGCGCATCGAGACAAACCCGGTATTTTCAAAGTGGCGAACGAGGGGACCATTTTTTTGGATGAGATAGGCAATATCACTTTGGAAGTACAGGCCAAACTTCTTCGCTTCTTGGAAGGCCGCGAATTTTTGCCTCTCGGCAGCACAACCACGCAAACGGTTGACGTTCGGCTTATCCTGGCCACCAATCAGGATCTCAAGGAAATGGTTTCTGAGGGCTCTTTCAGAGAAGACTTCTATTACAGAATTTTTGTGTACCCCATTGCCATGCCGCCATTAAGAGAAAGAAAAGAGGATATTTTGCCCATCGCATATCATTTCCTTGAGCAGTTCAATTCTGGTTTGGGGAAGAATATCAAAGGCTTTGACAGCAATGCCGTGACTAAGTTGACCCAATATGACTGGCCAGGAAATGTGAGGCAGTTGAGAAATGCCATTGAGAGAGCGATCATTCTTTGTGACAAGGAGCTAATAAGCTTGAAGGAGCTTCCATTCACAGATGAGGTCGAGCAACTGATTGAGCGCGTGCCATCGACCAATGAAGAACTCAAGAGAATTAAGAAGGAGATCAGACAGAAGGCGGTTGGTGAGGTTGAAAAGAATTTCGTTATTAATGCTCTGGCCCTGAATAATTGGAACGTGACTCAGGCCGCCAAAAAAGTTGGACTCCAGCGAACGAATTTCCAAAATCTCATGAAAAAGCACGGTATTAGACTGCAGCAAAGTGTTAAGTCGAGGAGAAAGAAAAGTGTGGAAGTCGAGTGATTTCCATTTTTCCTTCTCCCACCACTTTATCATTTCGTCAATAAGCCCGCCTCTAACACAATAGCCTCTTTTCCCGCTCACATTCGAAAAAAATATATACCCTGTATTTTTTTTATATACATCAGAAAATCCTTCATGGGTTCACCATGGTGCAGGGTGAGATTTTGGCTAAAGAAGGTTGTGTTTCATAAGTATTACAGAATGTTAGCAGGTATTTGATCTCTTGGGGGTTAACCCAGCTTAGGGTTATGCTTCACAAGAATAAGTGTATATTTTATTTATACATATGTTCGATTGCAGAACTTACCCATGTGACATTTTATCTAGTTATTTCATATGGTTATATGGTCTAAACTATCTTGGCACATACCCTGCAGAAGAGTGGAGCAGCCTTTATTGAGTTTTAGACGTAGAGGATTTCGATTTGGATAACGGTAACCAAAGCTAAAATTAAATTTCATTACGGGGGAAACGATGGAAGCAAAAACTAAAATTCTCGTAGTCGACGATGAAGTGAAAATCTGTCGAAATGTGGAAAAGATTCTGGCCAAAGATGATTATGATGTTAGTTACGCTTCGAGTGCTGACGAAGCCCTGGGAAAAATGGCAAAGGAATCATATTCGCTCTTGATTTCAGACATAATAATGCCTGGAATGAATGGCCTTGAATTTCTGAAACTCGTTAAGAATCAATGGCCACTGACCAAAGTTATAATGTTCACAGCCTACGCGTCCACCGATACAGCCGTGAAGGCAATGCGGCTGGGAGCTGTGGACTACATTCCCAAGCCGTTCACCCCGGATGAATTGAGACTGCCGGTGGAACTTGCTTTGACCGGGGAATTGACTGAAGCCTCTCCGACGGAAAAAGAAATAGAGGCTATCAATGTCATCGATATTGACAGCCCTTTTGACCCAGATGAGGTGGCGGAATACACGGATGAAGACTATGCGAAAAGTGTCAGCCGCTCGGATATACCGATTGCCGGAGGTCCCAGCCCTGAACTCTTGGAAAACTACTGCGAATTAGGAGCAATGGTCTGCGAGATCTTCGAGAAGGTAGGAGGCACATGCAAAGGCGGGATGAAGACCGGCAAGTGTCCCCAGATAGAGGCAAGGAAGAAAAAGGCAGCGAGGCAGAAACAGGGATTCGATCCAAACAAGCTCATCGGCATTGATATGCCCTTTGATTATGAAGAAGTGGCAGCCATAACCGGTCCAGAATATGTTCAGTACCTGGAACGTGACGGCTATGCCTTTATGCCCTATGAGGAACTCAAGAAAAACGCTGCCCGATTTCTGGCCACAGAGCCTGAACCCGCACCAGTTTCCCTTGAAGTTGTTGAAGACGCTGTTCAGCGCGACATACTGGTCATAGAAGACGAGGTGGCGGTCAACAACAATATCAGAAAGATACTTGCCAAGAAGGGTTACCAGGTGGATCAGGCGGTCACCAAAGAAGAGGCCCTGCAAAAGATCGAGCAGAGAGGTTACAGGCTGGTTTTATTAGACTTGAAAATTCCTGGGGTCAAAGGGTTGGAGCTTCTGCGGGCAATTCGTGAAAAAAGACCGGAAAGCCTGGTGATTATCATTACCGGATATGCCAGTATAGAAACAGCAAAAGAAACGGCTCGATTGGGAGCTGTCGCTTACCTGCCCAAGCCCTTTACTCCGGATGAAATTCGTGAGGTAACGGAAAACGCTGTTCAACTTGCAGCTTAAGACACAAGCATAAATCTCCCGGTGTTAGTAATCACCGGGAGTTTTTTTTGCTCTAACCCCTTTACCCAACCAGTAGTTTGCAAATATCCCATCTCCCTGCTACCATTGAACTTCCTTGAAATATGACAAAATATGTTGAGGCTGCTGCCAGTGAACCTTTATCTTGTAGGTTATCGTTGTACGGGCAAGACCGGCGTGGGACGACTGCTTGCTGAGGCTATGGCTTGGACCTTCGTTGATATGGACCATGAACTGGTGGCAGAGGCGGGGATCCCGATCGAGGATATTGTCGACAGCCGGGGCTGGAAATATTTCAGGGAGCGCGAAGCCCAGTTGCTCGAGAGGCTCAGTCAAGCTACAAAACAGGTGATCTCTACAGGCGGTGGCGTGGTAACAGTGCCCGAGAATATAGCCATGATGCGTGGCAGCGGGAAAGTAGTTTGGCTTCATGCCAGCCCGGCTACCATTGCCGCACGGATGGAAGCGGACAGAAACACCGCCGGCCAACGGCCCCCTCTCCATGGGAACGACTCTGTCGTTGAGATCGAGGAGGTTCTGGCAGAAAGACTGCCCCTCTATGATGAGGCCATGCATCTGCAAGTGGAAACAGATGACCTGTCTCTGGAGGAAGTGACCGAGTCCATTGTTAGGTGGCTTGAAAGTCAATCAGAAGCTGGCAGTAGATCCACCGCGACAAGACAGGCAGCTAGGCAGTATTGCCAGCAGGACGAGCGAGACAGGCGAGCACGGCAGACGCAGGGCGGTCAAATAGGGTACCCGTGACCCCGCGTATCGCTCGACTCCCAGTGGGCCTACCATGACGCTATGCGCTTAGCGCTTTGCGGAAAATAGGAGTTAACTGATGCCAGGAAATACCTTCGGTACCATGTTTCGCGTCACCACCTGGGGTGAATCCCATGGACCTGCCCTGGGTGCTGTGGTTGACGGCTGCCCGCCAGGTTTGACTCTCACCGCAGAGGACATAAACCAAGAATTAACCTGGCGACGAGCTCGCGATAGTCGTGTCTCCACTTCTCGCCGTGAACCGGATCAAGTAGAAGTCTTGTCAGGTGTTTTTGAGGGTCGCACCACCGGCACCCCCATAAGCCTCGTGATCTACAACCGAGATGTGGACAGCAGCGCTTACGATGATCTCAAGAATGTCTTTCGACCGGGCCACGCTGACTACACATACTGGCACAAATATGGAATTCGAGAGCGACGTGGAGGTGGCCGGGCCTCGGGACGGGAGACGGTGGCTCGAGTAGCTGCCGGCGCTGTGGCGAAAAAGGTCCTGGATCAGCATGGGATTACCGTGTTGGGGTACACTTTGGCCTTGGGTGGCGTTCGTGCTCGAAACTTGGATTTTGGTGAGATTTTTAAAAACCTTTTTTTCTGTCCAGATCCCGAAGCAGTCCCACGAATGATTCAACGTCTGCAAGAGATCAAAGAGGCCGGAGATTCGGCTGGCGGGGTAGTAGAGGTCCGGGCTCAAGGATGTCCGGCCGGCCTCGGCGAACCGGTGTTTGCCAAATTGGATGCAGCCCTTGCTGGAGCTCTGATGGGGATTGGCGCGGTGAAAGGTGTAGAGATCGGCAGCGGCTTTGCAGCAGCAGGAATGCTCGGCTCAGAGAACAACGATCCCTTGAGTCAAGGAGGGTTTCTTTCCAATAACTCCGGCGGTATTCTGGGAGGAATTTCCAACGGAGACGAGATTGTGGCTCGCGTGGCGGTGAAACCCATTCCCTCCATTGAGAAGGAGCAGGAGACCATCACGGAGGACGGTGAGCCCATAACCCTCTCGGTCAAGGGAAGACACGACGTCTCGGCCATCCCCCGTATCGTGCCCGTTTGCACCGCCATGGTGCGGCTGGTTCTGGCGGATATGTTGTTACAACAGAAAGCGATCCGGTAAGTGGTGAGCAGTAAGCAGCTTATGATTATTTTGTCCAGCCGCTTACGGCTTACCGTTTACTAAGTCTTGAGCTTTAATTTCTCAAACAACCCGTCTGCGTACTCCAGAATATAGTCGCGCTGGTTCTTGTTAGCATACTGAATGCAGCCACAGCGGAGACGAGCTCGGGTGCGAATTAACAGTTCGAAGCTCACGGACTGGTGGTCCAGATTGACGGCGAAATAATAAGGCTGACAGTCCGTGTGTTCTAACTGCAGCTCTCCATAAAGCGATTCAGGCACGAGGACCCAGTAAATCTCTGGTAGATCGCCAGCCTCTGAATTGCCGTTGAAATAATCTTCTAGCTTTAGAAAATCCCCTTCTCGCAATTGGTCTATCACGTATTGTTTCATAGGTCTATGCACCTTTTCTATTCGGCCCCAACTAAATTTATTATGCCCACTATTTTCTCAAGATTTAACAGCCTCCCTTTGCTCGCCTACCATAGTCTCGCACGACTTAATTGTAAAATCGTTTTTGCTGGATTTCCGGGAAACCTTTCGCTAGAATGCTTAGAAGGATGTATTAGCCCGGAATCCAAAAAATACCAGAGGTGCATTGATACATTGCCAGCAGTGAAAATGTGCCTGACGCCATGAGTATGGGAAGCTGAAAGACAGTGGGAGATCGAATCCTTGACCCAAAGAGGCGTTATGGCAGATTGTTGGATCAAGTGCAGGTGAACGCACCTTACCGGCAACTTGTAGACCGATACCTAGAGTCATTTCTTCACTACGGCATAAACCCGGAGATAGGCTTTGATGCTCATGCCCTGGAAACATTCAGCGAGGAGGGCATGGCAAAAGTGGCCCGCCTAATGGAGGAGCAGGGCAGGACAATCACTTTTCATGGCCCATTTATGGATCTAGGCCCCGGTGGCCTTGATGAGCGTATTCGAGAAGTTACCGCCTGGCGGCTGCAACGGACCATGGAACTGGTTCCCCTTTTCCGCCCGCTCAGCATAGTGTTTCATGCGGGTTATGATGAACGTCGTTATCACGCACACCGTGCAGAGTGGTTGTCCGGAAGCTTGGCCACCTGGGAACCTCTCATTCAGCAGGCCGAAGAGATGGGGGTGGTGATCCACCTTGAAAACGTTTATGAGCAAACGCCGGAGATGATCCTTACCCTCATAGAAGAGATGGACTCAGAAAATCTCGGTTTCTGTCTGGATATGGGTCATATGAACGTTTTCGGAGAAGTTGTCTTAGCGGAATGGCTTGACGCTTTGGGTCCCCATCTCAAAGAGGTTCACCTTCATGACAACAACGGCCATAGCGACAGCCACGGTCCCATCGGCAGCGGCACAGCACCATTTAAGGAGCTATTTCAGTACTTGCACGATCAAGAAAAGAGACCCGTGGTTACTCTCGAGCCGCATGAAGAGGCGACGCTCTGGGCGAGCCTGGAAAACCTGGAGAAGCTCTGGCCTTGGCAGGAGGAGGGCCAGTCGCTGTATGATTTATGATTTATGATTGTAGATTGCAGATTGAGGAGCATATGCATTCCTTACTGCGAGGTATTGAGCTTCTAAATCTTAAATTATACAGCGACTGGCCCTTCGAAGATCCCGCTACGCGGGGAAGGACCAGGTTTTCGATGTTGAATAGATTCGTTATCGCATGTATGAAGCGTAGGACTAAGCAACTCAGAAGATAGGAGGAACGTGCTTATAAGAATTGGCTGACGGACAAAGTTTTCACGATCCACCGTAGATTCGTGGTTGAATGAGGCAACAAACCAGTGAGAATCCGAAAGGGCGAGCCGTGGAAGCACTAGAGGAAAGGTCGATGAAGACGCTGGTGGAATACATTGTCAAAGCCCTGGTTGACGATCCTGATCAAATCGTGATAGCCGAGAGAACTGGCCGCAACACCACCATTATTGAGCTGTCGGTTGCCAAGGAAGACATTGGTAAAGTCATTGGCAAAGAGGGACGCACCATTAACGCCATCCGTACCATAGTCAATGCTGCCGGTGCCAGTCAAAAGAAGCGGGTGGTACTTGAGGTTATGGGTTAAATCTAATTGGCTCCTGATCGACGGCCATCGGGGCTTGGGGTTCTTTCTCCGTATCTTCATTATTACTACGAAGAGCATTAAGTAGTTTGCATTATAATTGTGTACGGGTCATGATATCTTTTCTTTTGTTCCGAGGCTCCGGCCTGATCACTTCTAGCGCAGCTGCGTTGCGGGGGAAGGCACCCCCTCCCTGTTCCCCATTCCTGCGGAACGGGGCCAGGGGCTCCCCCGCCCACAGCTTCGGAAGTAAATACAGGCCTCCCGCCAGTCACCTTAGAAAAGACATCATGACCCTCCATCGACATGACTACCATGCTTGTTGGCGGAGCTTGGAAATTGCCATCTTGCAATTGCTAGAAGCGCTATGATATTTAGATCGCGTTCGCACTTACTGATATCTCAAGGAGGGATGTAATGGCCAAGAAGTTCAAAGAAGTGCCGGTTGATCAGCTCTACACTCGCATTGATCCTGAGTCTCTCGGTTTTGATACCACCGAAAGTCTCTGCGCCCCCGAGGAAGGAGTGGTGGCTCAGGAGCGGGCCATTGAAGCGCTCAAATTCGGCATAGGCATGCAAGATATCGATTACAATATTTTCGTGGCGGGACAGCCCAAGACGGGACTGACGTATATTGCCAGGACCTTTCTTGAAAAGACAGCCAAAGAGGAACCGACCCCTCCTGATTCGTGTTATGTCTACAATTTCAAAGAGCCTGATAGCCCAAAATGTATCAGTCTGTCGGCCGGGCGCGGGAAAGATTTGAAAAAAAACATGGAGCAGTTCGTGCAAACGCTCCAGGAAAAAATACCCGAGGTTTTTGACAGCGAGGACTACAGTGCCAAAGAGGCCGAAGTCCATCAAGGATTTGAAAGCAAGAGGCGTGATATCATTGACGCGCTCTCCAAAAGAGCGAAAGATGAGGGGTTTATTCTCCAATTCTCCCAAGTAGGAATGGTGATTGTTCCCGGCACCGAAGAGGGCCAGCCCATGTCACAGGAGGAACTCAGTCAGCTTCCTGAAGACAAAAAGAAGGCCCTCAGGGAGAAAAGCGACCAGTTGCAGAAAGAGATGAATGATGCCATCAAGGAAATCCGCAAGGCGGAAGTAGCTTTCCGGGAGAAGCACAATAAGTTGGATGCCGAAATAGCCATGTACGTGGTCGGCCACCTTATGGAAACTCTGGAAGAGCAATTCAAGGACGAGGAAGAAGCACTGGAGTATTTCAAAGAAGTACAAGAAGACATACTGGACAGCATCGATGACTTCAAAACCAAGCCCGAGCCCCAACAGCAGGCTGCTCCTATGCCTATGCCGCCAAAGGAAGTGACGTTTCGTAAATACGACATCAATGTACTCATAGATCATTCGGAGACTGAAGGGGCACCAGTTATCATCGAATCAAATCCCAGTTATCCGAATCTATTTGGCAGCATTGAGCGTCAGGCCTATTTTGGCGCCCTCTTTACCGATTTCACCATGATCAAGCCTGGAGCCCTTCATAAGGCCAATGGGGGTTACCTGGTAATGAAGGCCCTGGATCTTTTGAAATACTGGATATCATGGGAGGCCCTGAAGCGGGCCATTAAAGATCGGGAGATCAAGATAGAAGATCTCGGCGAACTCTATGGCCTGTTCAGCACCCGCACCCTGAAACCAACGCCCATACCCCTCAATGTTAAACTGGTTCTCACCGGTGATCCCTATCTCTATCAGTTGCTCTACATTTACGACGATCGTTTCCCCAAGCTGTTCAAGGTCAAGGCTCACCTGGACACCGAGGTAGATAACACTGAGGACAATCTCAAACAGGGTGCCTGCGTGATGTCCAAGTTCTGTGTTGATCGAGGACTACGTCATGTGACTAATGATGGCGTCGCTCGGGTTCTCGAGTATAGCATGGAGGTCACCGGTGATCGGGAGAAGCTTACCCTGAAACTCGCCGACATCAGTGATCTGCTCAAAGAGGCTGATTATTACGCTGGTGTGGGTAAATCTAAACACATCAAGAGCGGGCATGTGCAAAAGGCAATAGATAAGAAGAGATTTCGAGCCAGCCTCTATGAAGAAAAAGTTCAGGAACTGGTCAAAAAAGATATTTTTTGGATTGAAACCGACGGCCATAAAGTGGGCCAGGTCAATGGCCTCTCCATTCTGATGACGGGGGATCACGAATTTGGTAAACCAAGTCGCATCACTGCCACGGTCTCCATGGGTAAAAGTGGGGTGGTAAACATTGACAGAGAGGCGAAACTAAGCGGGAACATACACACAAAGGGTGTTATGATCCTTAACGCCTACATCAAGGAGAAGTTTGCTCACAATAAGCCTTTGAGCCTGTCGGCCAGTCTCTGTTTCGAACAGAGCTATGGTATGATTGATGGAGACAGCGCCTCCAGCACCGAACTCTACGTGCTGCTCTCTGCTATTTCCGGAGTGCCAATCTACCAGGGCCTTGCTGTTACCGGCTCAGTGAGCCAGAAGGGAGAAATCCAGCCCATCGGTGGGGCGACCCGCAAAATCGAGGGCTTCTTCGATATCTGTAAGCATAAGGGGCTCACTGGTAAACAAGGGGTAATGATCCCGGAGAAAAATGTCAATAACTTGATGCTTCGACGTGATGTGGTGGAGGCTGTGGGGAAAGGTAAGTTCCATGTTTACCCGGTCACCACCGTTGAAGAGGGTATTGAAATTCTTACCGGAATGGAAGCCGGCGAGATTCAGGAAGACGGCACCTACCCGGAGGGCACTCTTTATCGCAAGGTGGACGACAGACTCAGAGAGATGGCCGAAATGGAAAAAGAGTTTGGCAAGGGCAAGGAAGATGAAGAGGAGAGTCAAAAAGAAGACAATGAAAATGCTGAATAGATAGTAATGACATTCTAACCGAAGCGGGCGCTCTCGAGGGTTTTCTTGAATGAGGCGCCCTTTTCATTTAGTAAAAGGCACAAGGCTCAGGGCGCAAGGCATAAGGTAAAGGAGGCAGAATTCAGGAGTAGGTCGGATGGTTTCCGCCTCGGCGGAGTTCATCCGACGCCAATCTGGGGCTAAACCACTAAGATCCCAAAGCACACTTTGTGACCTTTGTGGTTGGTTCTGAATTACAGAAAGAAAGTGATGAGAAAACAGGCTGCACTAGAAGCTGTCTTATTCGATATGGACGGGGTGATTATCGACAGTGAACCGCTATGGTCGAAAGCTGAGCAACAGCTCCTGGCTCGCAGGAATCTTCGCTACTCGCCACAACTGAAAACTGTCATGATGGGACTAGACTCCAGTGAAGCTGTGGGCTTTTTGATAAAACACTACGATCTCAAAGAGAGCGTAAGCGATGTGGTTGAGGAGCGTAACCAGCTGATTGCCGGCCTCTTCCGGCAGTTCCTCCGACCGATGCCGCATGCTTTGCAGTTGCTCAGATTAGTGCGGGACTCTCAGATTAAGACTGGCTTGGCCTCCTCATCACCGAAGGAGCTTGTGGATTTGGCCTTGGGCAGGCTCAATATCACCGGGCTGTTCGATCTCATTTTGAGTGGGTGACCAGGTGGCTCGCGGAAAGCCTGCACCGGATATCTATCTGACGGCGGCCAGGAAGTTGGGGGTGAGTCACGAGAGTTGCCTCGTGATTGAAGATGCCCCCCATGGGGTGGCTGCGGCGAAAGCCGCCGGCATGTGCTGTCTGGCGATCAGCACGAGTGCGAGCGAGCCAGAACTTGCCGCCGCTGACAGGGTGGTGGGGGATTTTGACCAGGTGAATCTTCAAACGCTGCAAGAACTCATACAGCGAGCTCAGGTTGAATAACAAAGCGATATAAAGTAAAATTTCAATGGTAGTGGTTTAATAAAGACAATCTTTTTGGGTTCAGAAGATAATCCCAGATTTTTTTACAAGGAAAGTTATGGCCCGTATTATCTATGACTTGGCCTCCAAGGGCAAGGGACTGTACCATATCTATACAGATCTTGATTTCTGGGATGCCCGCGGTGTGGTTAAAGGTCTTGCCAAGGTAAGAAGAAATTTTGGCAATTCGCCGCCGGGTGATCAGTACCCCACCCAGGTGGTGGTTGAAGATATGAGCCAAAGGGTTAAGGGTGAGATCGAGAAACGGTTAAAGCGCGCCATACCGTCTCCACCCCGCCACCTTATCGTTCAGGCCATCATTTTTTCGGGAAAGTTCGAGTTTGACTGGCGCCAATACTATCCTGAGCGATGGTCTGCGGACAGAGTACTCTTTTTTACCCGTAAGCGGCTTCCCATGAATCAACCCGTGATCAATAGCGCCTACAAGTGGGTGGAACTTGCCATCAACGACAATATTGTTACCATTCAACAACACCAAGGATCCCGACCGGAAGAAATCCAGAAAAGTGGGGAAAAAGGCAAAGAAACACCATTTGGTCCATCGTGTTTCTAACCAATGAGTAGCTCGGACCGGTAGCGGAATAGGAGAGAAAGGCAACGAAGATGACTGATAAAGAGATAGGGGACAAACTGAGAGAACTGGAGCGATTATATGCCGAACATGCTAACAATCAAGGCAAGGGTGACTTCACATTACAGAACAAGCTGCGGATAGAACTCCTTGACTCATTTCTCGCTTTAAAACCCTATATCAAGAAACGAACGAAACTGCAGTGGTATGAGCCCACATACAACTATGCGATAACTGGGAATCTAGAGTATATCGAAGCGGCGAGAGAGGACCTGGCTCATATCATCGCCCAGGATGCTGACTCCGATTCTTCTGAGAAGGCGTAAGCAAGGTTCATTCATAGAATCCAGTAGCCAGTAGGTGAGAGAAATTCGATTTTGTTTTTTTCTCCTGGATTCTGACTACTGGATTCTTTCGCTATATTTTATGCTTTCTGCCAGCTGCTAGCTGAACTACAGTTCGTACTGCCCTTCCATGTCCAGAGTGAACTCGTTTGTGTTTTCCCCTGTGGTGACCCTGAACGTACCCTCGCCCTTGATGCCGGCTAGCTTGCCTGTTCCTTTATAGGTCTCCCAGGTTCCTGTACTTACTTTGGTGTTACCGTCTCGCTCCCCCTCAAAACGACTATACACCGAACCGTACTGAAAATTGGTTATGGTGTAACCCTGCATAGGCCCCGAGCCCTTTATACGGTCGTGGAAATTTACACTTCGGCGCGAGACAAATTCGCCTGCCACCCCCACCTCGTATTCAATAGGCTCTCCCTCCAATTCAAGAACCATCAGGCTGTGGTCGGGCTCGTCATGGACATAGAGGCACTCTCTCCGGGTAACGCGAAGTTTATAGGAAGCTTTTCTTTTCATGGCCTTCTCCTTTCATCAGGGATTAATAATTGCATCCATTCTGCGTTCCGTTCACTGGAGACGTGTCTGGACGCGCTCGGCAAGATGGTCTGGAAAGACACCTTGTGTAGATAATTTTTTTTGCCGGAAATGGGTTCACCTATTTGACCTCATGGCTTGTTCCAGTGTACAAAAAAACTCCGCATTGGCAACTTATTTTTTGCAGAGCGTATCGAGCATGGCGCAGAACGCAATAGACAGCTGGAACAAAACAATTGCAGATGTTTCAGCCAATAGGTTGTAGGGTCTTGGTTTGTAGGGGCGGGGTTTATCCCCGCCCGCAAGTTAATGCTTCTCATTATCACTAGAAATCGAGAAGGTGGCAATAATGACTAACGGTTTATTCACACAGGCAGACCTGGATCAGATGAAAGAGTTGGGGATCACTGAGGAAGAGGCCAGGAGGCAGATGGCCATCCTGAAAAAAGGTCCGCGGCTGGTTTCCCTGCAACGGCCTTGCACCCCCGGGGATGGGATTATTGTGCTCGATACCCAGGATCAGAGCCGTTTGCTTGCTCTGTGGGAGGAAACAGCTGCCAAAGGCCGTTTTAGCGTTTTTTTGCCGGCCTCCGGTGCAGCCACTAGGATGTTTGCCTTTCTGCAACGCATCCGGAACCAATTGGACAGGGTTACTCTGGACAAGATTGTTAATAAATCCAGCGAAATAAGCAGCGATCGTCGTGACTTTCAGGTTTTCATGGAATCCTTGAGAGAGTTTGCCTTTTTTGAACCGCTGGCGGAGGTTATGGACAAGGCGGGTATTTCCTTGGCAGATCAATTAAATTCGGGGGATTATACTGTAATCCTGGACTTTCTTATGGAAGCACAGGGGCTCAACTATAGTTCGCTGCCTAAGGGGCTGATTCCCTTTCACCGCTATTCTGATCATTATCGGACCGCGCTGGAAGAGCACCTGGTTGAGGCTATACACACAGTGCGAGATGGCAAACAACGGTGCCGCCTTCATTTCACCGTGGCGGCGGAGAATGAAAAGGAGGTCAAGGATCATGGCCGAGGGGCAGCCGCAAATTATGGTGCGAGCTCCGGAGTGGAATATGAACTAAGCTTTTCCTTACAAAGCCCTGCCACCAATACATTGGCGCTAGATCTGGAAAACCGTCCCTTTCGTCGGCCTGATGGCAGCCTCCTATTTCGGCCCGGCGGCCATGGCGCTTTGCTGCAAAACCTAAATAGATGTCAAGGAGACATCGTTTTCATCAAGAATATTGACAACGTGGTAACCGATGACCATCGTGATCAGGTGGTGCATCTTCAGAGAATACTGGCCGGCATGCTTTTAGAGCTTCAGGAAGCGATTTTCAGTTACTTGAGCGTCCTGCAGTCGAGGTCGGTTGAATCAAAAGTATTACAGGAAGTGCTCGACTTTGCGGTTCATCGTCTCAGCGTATCTCCACCAGAGGGTTTTTCGCAGTGCAGCGAAAAAGAAAAGGGTTCGAGGCTTTCGGAGCTCTTGAACCGACCCTTACGTGTTTGCGGTATGATTAAGAATCGTGGCGAGCCAGGCGGTGGCCCCTTTTGGGTGCAAGAACCGTCAGGTGGGCTCAGCCTGCAAATAGTGGAATATGCTCAGATCGATCAGAATTCGCCAGAGCAGATGGCCATCTTAGGGGCTTCCACCCATTTCAGTCCAGTACAGATTGTTTGTGGGCTGCGTGATTTCCAGGACCGTCCTTTCAATCTGACTAAATTCTACGACCCACAAGCGGTGTTTATCTCCCGAAAAACCGAGGACGGTAGGGAATTGAAAGCATTAGAATTGCCGGGTTTGTGGAATGGAGGCATGGCCTACTGGAACACAGTGTTCGTTGAGATACCTGAGGAGACATTCAATCCAGTTAAGACTATAAACGACCTGCTGAGACCGGGGCACCTAACTACGTGACGCGGCGATACGGCGAAAGGGAGAAACGGCGAGACTTCCATGACCGTTCTGTACCAGATACTCAAACGACTCATTTTGCCACCCGGCTTTTTGATCTTGCTTTTGGTGGTCGGTTTCACTTTCAGTTTTTTGAAGTTCCGAAGACTGGGCAGGGTAATCCTGGCTGTCGGTATTTTGTTTCTTTATCTT
>PVMK01128081.1_pt1 | contig 17646 bp, 16 predicted proteins | sample 1853481 | NCBI WGS metagenome assembly PVMK01 (sample SAMN08533507, study PRJNA380276) | Marine sediment metagenome, whole genome shotgun sequencing project. | reverse complement strand
GGATTCGTCCCGCAGATCCGCAATGCCCACGAGCCGCTTGTTCTGGACCAGGTTGGCGATCTGCTCCACCAGCCGCGCCTTGTTGACCTGATACGGGAGCTCGCTGATGATGATCGCCGCCCGGCGCCCTTTCTCGGCTTCCCGGATTCTGGTCCGCGCCTGCATCCGGACGATCCCGCGTCCGGTGGTGTAGGCGTCGTGAATTCCCTTGCGCCCGAGGATGAATCCAGCGGTCGGAAAATCCGGACCCTGCACGAAGTCCATCAGGTCTTCGACCGAGAGGTCGGGGTCCGACAAGAGAGCGATGCAGCTGTCGATTATCTCACCGAGATTGTGGGGCGGAATGTTGGTCGCCATTCCGACCGCGATTCCGGAGGACCCGTTGACCAGGAGATTCGGGAATCGTGCCGGCAGCACCGTGGGTTCGCTGAGGGAGCCGTCGTAGTTGGGGACCCAGTCAACGGTTTCCTTGTCGATGTCGTCGCCGAGCATGTCGTCGGACAGCCGGGTCAGCCGTACCTCTGTGTACCGCATGGCCGCAGGTGAGTCGCCATCGACCGAGCCGAAGTTGCCCTGACCGTCTATCAGGGGGTGCCGCATCGAAAAATCCTGGGCCAGGCGGACCGCGGTATCGTAAATCGCCTGGTCTCCGTGGGGGTGGTACTTACCCATCACATCACCGACGATCCGGGCTGATTTCTTGTAGCCGCGGGCTGCGGTGGTGCCGCTCTCCCACATTCCGTAGAGGATGCGACGGTGAACCGGCTTGAGACCGTCGCGGACATCGGGAAGTGCGCGGCCGATGATCACCGACATGGCGTAGTCGAGGTAGGAGTTTTTGAGCTCTTCCTCGATGGTCACGGCCATTCGATCCGCGCGGGAGGGGGTCGCTGGGTCGCTCATTTAAATATCCAGGTTGCGGGCCTCGAGGGCGTTGGTTTCAATGAAGTTTCGACGCGGCTCGACCGCGTCACCCATCAGGATTGTGAACAGCTCGTCCGCATGCGCCCCGTCCTCGATGGTTACCTGGAGGAGCCGCCTCGCCTCTGGATCCATGGTCGTTTCCCACAACTGCTTCGGGTTCATCTCGCCGAGACCTTTGTAGCGCTGGATGTTGAAGCCTTTCTTGGCGACCTCATAGACACGACCCACCAGATCCGACAGGCTGGCGAGGGTTTCCCGTTCGCCGTTGCGATCGAGGTGGAACGGCCCGACTCGGAGGGCCGCCACCTGTGCCATCTGGCTGCGCGCGCGACGAAAAAGTCCGCTCGACCCGAAAAGCTCGCCAAGGCGAACTTCTCGCCCTCGGCCGTTGAACCCGACCCGGCAAAGGACTTCGGGCACGCCGTGTTCCTCGTCGAGCTCCACACGGGCATCCTCGTACCCGAGCTCGCGGAGCTCGGTCATGAGAGCGTCGGCGAACTCGGCGCTGACGGTTCCCTGCCCCCACGTCGCTTCCGTGTCGAGGGCGGCAAGAACGAGATCCTGTGGCCAGCCGCGGCGCTCGAGACGGCTGAGACTCTCGTTCCACTCCTGGGCGGCAAGGATGGCGCGGCGGAGCTCGCGCCCGATCAGCTCCTGGCCGGTCGTGCCGACCACGAGGGTGAACTCGTCCTCGACCCGGTCGAGAAGGAACCGGGCCAGATCTCCATCATCGCGAAGGTAGACTTCCTTCTTTTTTCGGCTGACCTTGTAAAGAGGCGGCTGAGCGATGAAAAGATGTCCGCGCTCGACAAGCTCCCGCATCTGTCGATAGAAGAACGTCAGCAGTAGGGTGCGAATATGAGAGCCATCGACGTCTGCATCGGTCATGATGATGATCTTGTGGTACCGCACCTTGAGCGGGTCGAACTCGTCCTTGCCGATGCCGGTGCCGAGGCACAGGATGAGCGCCCGGATCTCCTCCGAGGACAACATCCGGTCGAATCGCGCCTTTTCGACGTTGAGGATCTTGCCGCGGAGCGGCAGAATGGCTTGAAAGCGCCTGTCCCGGCCCTGTTTTGCCGAGCCGCCCGCGGAATCGCCCTCTACGATGAAGAGCTCGGAAAGCTCCGGGTCGCGCTCGGAGCAATCGGCGAGCTTGCCCGGCAGGGCCGAGGTTTCCAGCGCGCTCTTGCGCCGGGTGAGCTCGCGCGCCTTGCGGGCCGCCGCCCTCGCCAGCGCCGCGTCGTGACATTTCGAGACGATGCTCTTGGCGACAGCCGGATGCTCTTCGAAGTAGGTGGCAAGGCGCTCGTTGATGGTCGACTCCACCCACCCCTTGATATCCGACGAAACGAGCTTGTCCTTGGTCTGAGAGGAAAACCGGGGCTCCTGGATGCGAACCGAGATAATCGCCGTCAAGCCCTCGCGTACATCCTCGCCTGAAAAGTTTTCCTTGAGTCCCTTGAGGAGATTCTGGGACTGGGCGTAGATGTTGATGGTTCGTGTGAGGGCCGCCCGAAAGCCCGAAAGGTGTGCGCCACCATCTCGATTGAAGACCGTGTTGGTAAAGGCGAGGACGTTTTCGTTGTAGCCGTCGTGCCACTGTAGAGCGACCTCGACCTCTTCGCCCTCTTGGTTCGTGTCAACGAGATAAATCGGGTGGTCGTGGAGGTTGGACTTGGACCGGTTGAGATATCTGGCAAACTCTTTCAGGCCGCCTTCGAACATGAACGTCTCTTCGCGGTCGCTGCTTTCGTCCAGGAACTTGATTTCGGTGCCGGAGTTCATGAACGCGAGCTCCCGGAGGTGGCGAACCAGAAGATCGGGGTGAAACTCAAGGACGGAAAAGATCTCGGCATCCGGCTTGAAGCTGACGATGGTGCCGGTACGGCGCGTGGTTCCTATGGTCTTGAGGGGTTCTTTGGGCACGCCACGATAAAACATCTGCTCCGACACCGTGCCATCGCGGTGAATTTCGAGCCGCAACCACTCGGCCAGGAAGTTGACTACGCTGACCCCCACCCCGTGAAGGCCTCCGGACACCTTGTACGCGTTGCTGTCGAATTTACCTCCGGCGTGGAGCTCGGTCATGATGACCTCGGCGGCCGATCTCCCGGTCGCTTGGTGGGTATCGACGGGAATGCCGCGGCCATCATCGGTCACGGTAACCGTCTGGTCGGCGTGAATGACAACTGAAATGTGGGAACAATGACCGGCCTGTGCCTCGTCGATGGAGTTGTCGACCACCTCCCAGACCATGTGGTGAAGACCCGAGATGTCATCGACATCACCGATATACATCCCCGGGCGCTTCCGCACCGCCTCCTGACCTTTGAGGACCTTGATATTCTCGGCGGTGTACTGATCAGTCATGGGCGTTCGCCTCCTGGCGTACGATGGCTCCTTTATCGAGCCACATTCGAAGAGATCGTGAACCGACACGCGGTGCGATCCCATCGTTCGTGCTTGAGAGAAAAATCTGCCGTTCGTTTCCGAGATGCTCGACGAGACGGGTCAGGGCGGTGCCGTCCAGCTCGGCGTCCACATCGTCTACGATTACGGGAAACTGTTCGTGTCGCTCCTTTTCAACGTGGGCGAGCGTGGCCAGTCTGAGCGCTGCCGCGACCACTTTTGCCTGCCCCGAACTCACTACGTATCGGATGCTTCGGCCGGCGGCCCGCAAGCTCAGATCATGCCGGTGGGGACCATCGCCGGTGAACCCGGCCAGACGATCCCGCGCCCGGGTCTCATTATACCTCTGTTGATAGAGATCTTCCACTTTTTGGCGACCTCTGCTCAGGTCCAGCCACGGCTCTGTGCGATAGCTGGGTTCGACGGCTGGAAAATCCTTTCCGCGGAGCTTCTGATAGATGTCGGAAAAATAGTCGGCGAGCAACGCCGCACCCTGTGCTCGCGCGATGACTACGCACGCAGCAGCAGCGGCCAACGGCTTTTCCCAAGCCTCGATCTCCTCGTCCCCGGCGCCGGTCGTGAGCGCCGCATTCCGTTGCCGAATGGAGCGCCGATAAGACCGCAGGTCTTCGAGGTGTGACGGGCGGACGAGGAAAACGAATCGATCGAGTAGGGCTCGGCGGGACTCCGGCCCGCCCCCGACGAGCTCGTGGTCGGCACCACTGATTGCAACAACCGGAAAAAATTGAAGATACTGTCCGACGTTGACATCGGATCCGTCGACTCGGAGCCTTCTTCGGATGGGTGGGCCGGCCTCGACGATCTGTTCGAGTTGATGGGTCCCTTCCGCACTCTTGATGGTGCCCACAAGTCGAAAGTCGGACTTTCCGTGGCGTACGGCTCTATGAAGGGAAGACGATCGAAAGGATCTCAGGTTGCCGAGGACGGCGATTGCTTCCAGGAGGTTGGTCTTTCCAACTCCGTTCAACCCGAGGACGATGTTTGCACCTGCCTTGAATTGCAGGCCTTCGACGTGGAGGTTGCGAAATCTGCAGGTGGTGATTTCGGTTAACTCCATGTCGATCCTGATACTAGTGTTTCAGAAAACACAGTTGGCGTGCGGTAGTGTCGTACCGAACCCTCACTACCACCAAGACCGGTATCGCGGATTTTCTTCGAGGTCCAGAGTCTCACAGGCGCATGGGCATCAGAACGTAGATATACTCCTCGAGTCGTGAGTCGTCATCCACCGGGACCACGACACACTGCGTATTGCTGTCACGGAGCTGAAGCTCGACCAAGTCACACTCCAACACCTGTAGAACATCGATTAAATATGCCGCATTCAATGCGATTTCAAGGCTCTCACCCTGATAGTTGACAGTCAGTGTTTCTTCTGCACTCCCGCGCTCGTAGCCGATCGAGATCAACGTCAACTCACCCTCGTCGCTGAAACGAAAGCGCACGCCCCGTGCCTTTTCATGAGCCATCAGGCTGACTCTTCGAAGAGACGCCAGCAATTCTTTACGATCAACTCGAGCGCGGCTTGGATTGTCGCGCACAATAACCCGTTCATACTGCGGGAATCGCAGCTCCACGATTCGCGATACCAGGGTCCGGTCACCCATGAGAAAACCAAGATGATTGTCACCGGCCGCTATCCTCACCTGGTCGTCACCGAAACGGGCGAATTCAGCCAACAACTTCCTCGGAAAGAGCTGTTGTTCGAAGGGCGGCTCTCCGGACGGCGCCTTCGCACGAACCATTGCCAGCCGGTGTCCATCTGTCGCCGCTATCTCGATCTCACCGGGAATGAGCTTCACCAAGGCGCCGTTGAGCTGAAATTTCGGGTCATCCTTCGTGATTGCGAAAGCTACGCGATCGAGCATCAACTGAAAAAGGCTGAGCGACAGGGCGTATTCACCCGCTTCCGGCACCTCGGGCACCGTCGGATACTCGGACGGATCTGAAACCGCCATTCTCGAGTGGAACCGACCGCAGGTGATCTCCACTGCGTCTCCATCTTGGCGCAAGGTGAACTCTTCCTCCGGCAAGCTGCGGACGAGATTTTGAAAAACCTTGCTCTCGAGGGTCGCGCGACCGCCACCATGCACAACCGCCGGACATGCGGTCACAATCGTCATGTCGAGATCTGTAGCCACCAGCCGCAGGCGGTTCTCCTCGGCTTCGGCGAGGATGCTCGAAAGGATCGGTATGGTGGTCCGATGTTCTACGACGCCCTGGAGGATCGAAAGCTCTTGAAGAACCAGATTTCGTTGTAGTTTGAGTTCCATCAAACGCCCTTTCTTTCTACGACGATGAGCTTTTCATGCGGAAATATAACATGAATCGTCATCGTCGTCGAGGCGGTGGAATCTGTGGATATTATTTGTAAATATATACATATAAACAACCTAACTCATTGATCAGATTGTGGAAGAATGACGATTTTGGTTGTGGAAAATTGTGGATAAATGAGCTTTTCCACATGATTCCACAACTTCATCACAAGCGATCCACAGACTGAAGGCAACGATGCTCATCCGAAATGCTCGCGAAACGACGTCAAGGTCGAGTCGAAATCCGGGTTTGATTGACGCATTTTTTGGACGTTGTCGACCGCATACATGATCGTCGAATGGTGTTTGGAAAATATCTTCCCGATTTCGGGGAAGCTGATTTCGAGAATGTCGCGAATGAGGAACATTGCGACTTGCCGGGGGAGCGCGATGGACCGTCGGTTCGAACGCCCCTTGAGATCGGCGACGCGAATGCCATAGTGTTGGGCGACAAAGCGGATGATGTCTGCCGCATTCGTGGCCCGGTCATCGGGCAGAAGCTCGAAAAGAGCCATGCGAACGACGTCCACGGAAATCTTGGAGTTTTTAAGCTGGGCGTAGGCGATGGTTCGATTGAGACACCCTTCGAGTTCGCGAACGTTGTTCTGAACCTTTCGTGAAATGAACAACACGACGTCTTCAGGAAGCTCGCGCCCCACAGCTCGCGCTTTTTCACGAAGAATAGCGCACCGGGTTTCGAGATCTGGGGGTTGGATATCGGCGATCAAGCCCTGGAGAAACCGAGATCTCAACCGCTCCTCCAGCCCCGGTATATCGGCCGGTCGTGAGTCGGAGGTAAAAACGACTTGCCGCCCGATCGACTGGAGAGTGTTGAATGTGTGGAAGAACTCTTCTTGGGTTCGTTCCTTGCCGGCGATGAACTGGATGTCGTCGAGGAGCAGGAGATCGACGCTGCGAAAGGTCTGGCGAAAAGCGTCCATCTGTTTGCGCCTGATGCAGTTGATCAGCTCATTGACGAACTGTTCGGTCGTCATATAGACGACGCGAAGAGAGCCGTCTTTGAGCCGATTGGCGACAGCGTGGAGAAGATGGGTTTTGCCGAGACCGGAGCCGCCGTACAGGTAAAGGGGATTGTACGCTTTTCCTGGACGATCGGCGACCGCCTCGGCCGCGGCGGCCGCGAACTGGTTAGACGAGCCAATAACGAACCGGTCAAAGGTGAAGCTCGGATTGAAAGGATGGGTTGCAATACTACCCGCGGCGGGGGCGTTGAACCCCTCGGGTGAGCCGGTCGATTCTTCCTGGGGGGTGATCAGAACCCGAAAAGCCGAACCGAAATGACTCCGCGCGACAGTTTCGATGTCGCGCAGGAGATGATCACGAACCCACTCGCTGACGATCAAATTGTCTGTGGTCAGGGTGAGGACAGAATCCGTGCTTTCCAGCACCGTCAGCGGTGCGATCCACGTAGAGTATTCATCATCACCCAACATCTGCCGGAGGTGGGGCTGCAGGTGATCCCAATGGTCCATCGCAGTACGCTAACATAATACGGGTCAAGGTGTTTTCTTGACACCTATCCCAACCTACGATATCGTGGCGCGCCCGATACTTGGGGAAGAGAGACGATCATGAAGAGAACTTTTCAGCCCAACAATCGCAAGCGCAGGAAGACCCACGGCTTTCGGATCCGCATGCGCACCAAGAACGGTCGCAAGGTCCTCCAGGCGCGCCGACGTAAAGGTCGCAAGCGGATTGCCGTCTGAAACGCGGCTGGACTTTCCGGCTTCGGCGCGACTCAAACGAAGGGCCGACTATCAGAAGGTGTACAACCGCGGCGTTCGGGTCACCGGCAGGCACGTGGTGCTTTTTCTCCTGCAAACCAGGGAGCAGGCGGGACGATTCGGCGTAACCGCATCACGGCGAATAGGGGGAGCGGTTGTCCGCACCCGAGCGAAAAGGCGTTTGCGGGAGCTCTATCGCCTCCACCTGCGTGGCGGTGAGGGCTGCTCTTATGACATCGTCGCAAACGCCAGAAGGAGCAGTGCGACTGCGCCGTGGGCGGAGCTCGAAGAGGATTTCATGAGCTGCCTGCGCCGATGGCGCCGTTCGACCGCCGGAACGTGCCGAGGTGGAGCGCCAGCGCCGAGAGAGTGAAGAGCGAGGATTAACGAGTTTTATGGAGAAACGACTACTTCTGGCATTTGTCCTGTCAGCAGCGATCTTGCTCGCATGGTCGGTGATATTTCCGCCGCCACAGAGAACACCGACGCTGCCGGAGCCCGCCGTCGCCCAGGACACAACGAGCCAAACAGGCGATACACCGCCACGTGTGCCCGAGCCGGCCCAAGACGACGATGATCTGGTCGAAACGGAACCGCTCGACGAGGCCATCGTTGCGGCGACCGAAGAAGAGATCGAGCTCAGCAACGAAAACATCACCGTAATTCTCACCAATCGCGGTGCGGCCGTATCTTCATATCTTCTGGCGAACTACGACGACGACGCCGGGCTCCCGGTGGACCTTGTTCAACGCGTGCCCCTATCGCAGCGCGCTCTCCCTCTGCAGTTGGTCACACCTGCCGGGCCAGATGACGGGCTGTATGCGGTCGAGCGATTCGAAAACGGGGTCACGTTCCGATGGGCTGACGGGCGAGGGAATGCGGTCTACAAGAAGTTGACGTTGTCGAACGAAGGTTTCGGGCTCGATGTCGAGATCGAAACCACCGGATCACGGGCCGCGGATGCGATCAGCATCGGCACCGGGATGGGGAACCTCAGTGAAAAGGAGCGGAACAGCAAGCTGGCGTTGTGGGGCGAGGGCATTGTGCTCGTCGACGGTGAGGTCGAGCGCTTCAAGCGGAGGAAGGTCGACGAGCCGCTCACCCTCGCGCCGGCGAGCGTCACATTCGCAGGCTTCGAGGACACCTATTTCCTCAGCATTCTTCGGCCCGAGGGTGGAGTTTCAGAGATCCACATCGTGCCCCTCGAGTATGACGAGGGCGAGGAGAAGCCGAACCGGGTACTCCAGATCACGGCTGTTCTTTCACGAGGCGAGTTGCGCGGCCAACTGCTCGGTGTGCCGAAGGAGTACGACCTCCTGCAGTCGATCAACCAGGGCGTGGAGAAGACCCTCACTTTCGGGTGGTTTCTGACCCCGATCGCGGTGTTTTTTCTCAAGGCGTTGCGATGGATCTACAGCGTGGTCGGCAACTGGGGCGTCGCCATCATCCTCCTGACGCTCGGCATTCGGATCGTGCTCTTCCCCCTCATGCACACGTCGACGGTGTCGATGCGCAAGATGGCCAAGGTTCAGCCCAAGGTCAAGGAGATCCAGGCCAAGCACAAAAAGAAAAAGACCGATCCTCAGGCCCGGGCCAAGATGAACCAGGAGATGATGGCCCTCTATAAACAGGAGGGCGTAAACCCGATGGCCGGCTGTTTGCCCATGCTGGTCCAGATGCCGTTGCTGTTCGCCTTGTACCAGCTGTTTTTGAAGGCAATCGAGCTCCGCCACGCACCGTTCATTCTGTGGATTACCGACCTCTCGGCCAAGGATCCCTACTACGTCACACCGATCTTGATGACCGCAACCATGTGGCTGCAGCAGCGGCTCGCACCGCAGGCCGGTGATCCACAGCAACAGCGGTTGATGAGGATGATGCCGTTGATCTTCGGTATCATGTTTCTCGGGTTCCCCTCGGGCCTGGTGCTCTACTGGTTGACAAATAATGTGATCACCATCATTCAGCAGGAAATCACGCTGCATATCATTGGTGAGCGCAAGCTCGGTGGTAGGAAACGAGGAAAGGACAAGAAGAAATGAGCAGGAGCAAGAGCTTTCACGGCGCCAGCCTCGACGAGGCCCTGAGCGCGGCCAGCTCCGGCCTCAACGCGCGCCTCGAGGAGCTCCACTACGATGTGGTCGAGGATGGCGTCGACAAGGTCGTCGTGGATGCCGAGGTGGATCCGGTCGCCGTGCTGGGCCTCTTTCTTTCCGAGACGTTTCGCGCGGGCGCGCTCGACATCACCGCCCACCTCACGGTCGAAGAGGACGCGCTCGAGGGGGAGCTGGAGGGTCAGGATCTGCGGTATTTCACCTCCTCTGGGGGCAGGGGCCTCGACGCCCTGCAGTACCTGTGCAACCGCGTGCTGAACCGCCGGCTCGCCGACCACATCCCCATACACCTGGACAGCGACGGGTTCAAGGAGAGGCGCGCGAAAAAACTGCAGGAACGGGCGGAGAGTGCAGCGGACGAGGCCATACGACGGGGGGCGCCGGTGATACTGGGGCCGTTGACACCTGCCGCGCGGCGGGAAATCCATCTCGCCCTGGCCGATGATCCCGGGGTGGAGACCGACTCTGATGGCGACGGCTTCCTCAAGAGGATTGTCATCCGCCCTCGCCGGCGGCGCTGAAACCATCGTCGCATGCGCCACGCCCCGCGGGCGCGGGGCGTTGGCGGTGATTCGGGTGAGTGGCCCGGAAGCGGCAGTGTTGAGCCGCCAGGTGTGTCCGGGCGTTTCATTTGAAGACGGCTGGAGGGCAACCCTCACCGCCCTACGGAACCCGGAACGCGAGGTCTTGGAGCGCGCGATTGTGATTCCCTATCCGGCGCCGCGCTCCTACACGGGTGAGGACATGCTCGAGATCACCGTCCATGGTTCGTCGTACTTGATCGAGGAGGTTATCGAGGCGTTCGTGATTGCGGGGGCGCGCCGCGCCGAACCGGGCGAGTTCACCCGGCGGGCGGTCGCCAATTCCAAGCTCGATCTGGTCCAGGCCGAGGCGGTGCGCGATCTCATCGAGGCAGACACCGCCGTGCAGCTTCGAAACGCACGACGACAGCTCTCCGGCGCATTGTCGGCGACCTTTGCTGAGATGCGGGGATCCTTGATAGAGCTGGTGGCGACCATCGAGGCTTCTCTGGACTACGAGGCGCAGGGGATCGAGGTGCCGGCGGCCGAGATCGAAGAGCGACTCGATGGGTGCCGGCGCCGCATCGAGGGAATACTGGCGACGGCACGGGCCGGCGAGCGGATTCGTGACGGCGCGCGGGTCGTGATCCTCGGTTCGCCGAACGCCGGCAAGTCGACGCTGTTCAATTGGTTGTGCGGAAGCGAGAGAGCGATCGTATCGCCCCATCCCGGAACAACCCGGGACGTGATCGAGGCCGAGCTCGACCTCGCGGGTGTGCGGATGATCATTCAAGACACGGCGGGCCTGCGATCAGAAGGCGACGCGGTGGAAACCGAGGGGCACCGCCGGGCGTTGCAGGCGGCGGAGAACGCCGATGTTGTGATCCACTTGTGGGCCCTGGGTGGGGGCGGGGGAGGACCGCCGTCCGCGCAGCCCGCTGTGGCGCCGGTGATTCGCCTTCGCTCCAAATCCGACCTCGGTGGTAACGAGGGGGGCGACGACGAAGGCTGCGAGTGTCGTGTCACACGGGGGAGGGCTTGGAGGAGCTGCGCTCCCGGTTGACGAGGATGGTCGAGGGCGAGATACCGGACCTCGGCGGAGCGGTGGCGATCGCAGCCCGCCACCGAAAGGCGTTGCAAGCAGCGGCCGCTGAGCTGGAGGGTTGCGATCCGGGTTGTCCGGAGCTCGCGGCAGAGAGAGCGAGGTGGGCGGTGCGGGCGGTCGAGGAGCTGATCGGCGAGGTCGGGGAGGAAGATGTCCTCGACGTCATCTACAGCGGATTCTGCATCGGAAAGTAGGAGCGACTGTGCGGACCGATCTGGTCGTGGTGGGGGGTGGTCACGCGGGCTGCGAGGCGGTGGCGGCCGCGGCACGGATGGGAGCGTCGGTCGTTCTCGTGACTCTCCATCGGCACACCGTCGGCCAGATGCCGTGCAACCCAGCTATCGGCGGCATCGGCAAGGGGCATCTGGTGGCCGAAATCGACGCTCTCGGTGGGCTCCAGGGCTGGGCCGCTGATCGTACGGGGATTCAGTTCAGGACGCTCAACCAATCGCGCGGGCCGGCGGTGTGGGGTCCGCGGGCGCAGTGCGACAAGGAAGCCTATGCGCTCCTCCTGCGGCGGGTGGTGGAGCGGCTTCCGGGTGTGACCCTCCTCGAAGATGAGGTCGCGCGGCTGCGAGTCGACGGCGACCGGGTGTGCGGCGTCGAGCTGGGCGGAGGTGAACACATCGATGCGGGTGTCGTCATCCTCACCACCGGCACCTTCCTCGGGGGATTGCTGCACACCGGAGGCGACCGTCGGCCGGGCGGCCGCCTCGGTGAGCGTCCGAGCACCAAGCTCGGCGCGTCGCTGAGCGCTCTCGGTTTCGAGCTCCGTCGTTTCAAGACCGGCACCCCGCCGCGCCTCGCGCGGTCCAGCCTCGACCTGTTGTCCCTCGAGGTTCAAGAGGGCGACCCGGAACCACGGGCATTTTCGTGGCGGACGCGATCGGTTCGCAACCGCTGCTCATGTTGGGTGACGCAAACCCCGCCCGTGGTGCAGGAAATCATCGGTGAAAACCTTGACCGGTCGCCGCTTTTTTCCGGTGCGATCGACGGAGTCGGTCCTCGGTACTGTCCTTCAATCGAGGACAAGGTGGTGAGATTTCCACACCACGACCGGCACAGAATTTTTCTCGAACCGGAAGGAATCGAGAGCGAACGCATCTATGTCAACGGCCTCTCGACCAGTCTCCCCCGGGACGTCCAGGAGCGAGTGGTGCGCAGCGTGCCGGGTCTCGAGCGCGCGGTGTTTCTTCAGTACGGTTATGCGGTCGAGTACGACGTCGTGGTGCCTCGGCAGATCGGGCCGGACCTCCAGAGCAAGGAGATTCGGGGGCTGTATCTTGCCGGTCAGCTCCTCGGCACATCCGGCTATGAGGAGGCTGCGGCGCTGGGGCTTCTGGCGGGAATCAACGCCGTCCGCCGATTGCGCGGAGAGGGGGAGTACGTCCCGAATCGTGAGGATGCCTATCTCGGGGTGCTGGTCGACGACGTGTGCGGACGAGAGCATCGTGAGCCCTACCGGATGTTCACGTCGCGAGCCGAGCACCGCCTGCTCCTCGGGGTTGATTCGGCCCGAGAACGTCTGATGCCCGTCGGGCGACGTTTGGGGCTGGTGCGGGAAACGGCGTTTCACGTGGAACGTGAGCGTTGGCGCCGGCGCCGGAGAACGGGAGCGGAGCTGGCGGCGGCACGCCTCAACCCCGACGCCGCGACCCGCCGGCTGGTGCGGGAAACGGCGGGGATTGATTTTTCGGCCCCCACCACATGGGCGCGGATTCTTCGCCGTCGTGATGTCGACTTGGGGCGGGTGGCGGCAACCTTGCCCTTGCTGCACGAGCTGAGCGAAGAGGATTGGCGGATTGTCGTCGGTCATCTTCGGTACGACGGCTATCTCGCGCGTCACGAGCGTGAGCGCGAGCGCCTCCGCCGGTTGCGCCATGTTCCTATCCCGGCAGACCTCGATCCGGCTGGCGTGTCGGGGCTGACGAGAGAGGCAGCGGAAGCCCTCGCTCGCGAGCGTCCGCGGACCCTGGCCGAAGCCGAGCGACTGCCGGGAATCACACCGGCGACGCTGGCTGTCCTGGCCGGATATATGGCCCGACGCCGAGATACGAAGTGAACAGCGGAAGGAGTTTCCGCGATCTCCTCGCGCCCCATTGCGAGGGAGGGACTCTCGACCGCCTCGTGTGCTATGCCGAGCTCCTCGAGAGATGGTCCCGGCGCCACAACCTGGTGCGCTACACCAGTCGAGAGGAGCTCGTCACGAGACATCTTCTGGAATCGCTGGCGGCAGCTCCCCTTTTGGGAGGGCAGGGGCGACTGGTGGATGTCGGTAGCGGCGCCGGGCTCCCCGGGGTGCCGTTGCTGGCGGCGTGTCCGGGATTCTCGGGGGTGCTCCTGGAGCCGCGAGAGAAAAGGTGGGCATTTCTCAAGCTGGTGATTCGTGAGCTCGGTCTCGATGCGCGGGCCGAACGCACACGCTTCGAGGATCTCAAAAACGACCGGCCGTGGAACGCCGTGACCGTACGAGCGGTTGGAAACCAGGGGGAGATCCTCGGGTGGGCGCGATCGCGGCTGGCCGCGGACGGGAGGGTCCTTCTGTGGACCACCGAGGAGGCCGAGGACGGGCTTCGAGGAATGGTGAATTGGCGTGTGCTAAGCTCCCCGCTACCCGGCCTGGATCGCGGCCGGCTCGTACGGCTGCAACCATGTTTCACGTGAAACCCAGTCCATTTTCGGTCGCCGATGACGGTGTTCCGAGTAGCGCGCGCTGCCGCATCGGCAGCGCTCGAACGCACCACCGTGGGTGGTGTTGAATGGCCGCCCGGGTGGTCGCAGTCGCCAACCAGAAGGGTGGCGTGGGCAAGACCACGACCGCAATCAGCCTCGGCGCGACCCTTGCCGCCTATGAGCGCCGGACACTTCTTCTCGATCTCGACCCGCAATCGAACTGCACCTCGGGCATGGGGTGTGACGGTGGCGACGGCGCGACATCGTACGATGTCGTAATAGGGAGCGCGACGGTCGAGGCGGCGGCGCGGCCCACCGAGTTTCCTCACCTCAGTATTGTGCCCGCGACCCCGGATCTCGCCGGTGCTGAGGTCGAGTTGGTGGGTATGGTGGGGAGGGAATTTCGACTTCGAGACGCCCTGACCGAAGACCAACTGCGGGCGTACGAGTTCGTGCTCGTCGACTGCCCGCCGTCCCTTGGTTTGTTGACGCTCAACGCGCTGGCGGCTGCAGATGGGCTTCTGGTACCGATCCAATGTGAGTACTTCGCCATGGAGGGGGTGTCCATGCTGATGGCCACCGTGGATGAAGTGCGTCGCTATCTCAACCCCGCGCTCACGATCGACGGCATCGTACTCACAATGTACGATGAGCGGACCAACCTCGCACAGCAGGTCGCCGACGAGGTCCGGGGAGTTTTTGGTGACCAGGTCTTCGAGACTCTTGTGCCGCGCAACGTGCGGTTGGCGGAGGCGCCGTCGTTCGGCCGCCCAATTCACGCTTATGATCTGAGAAGCCGAGGGTCGCAGGCGTATTTGCAGCTCGGCAGGGAGTACCTCGAACGGATGGGGAAAGCATGACCGCAAAACAGGCGCTTGGTCGCGGCCTCAAGGCGCTCATTCCCGACACGCCCCGGGCGCGCGCCGGGTTTGCTGAGATTCCGGTCGATCACCTCCACCCGAACCCCCGCCAACCGCGGCACCGATTCGATAAGCAGGCCCTCGAAGAGCTCGCAGCGTCGATTCGGCGCCACGGCATTCTCCAGCCGCTGCTCGTCAGCGAGGATGGGCCGGATCGTTACCTGTTGATGACCGGCGAGCGACGCTGGCGGGCTGCGCGGTTGGCGGGTCTGCGAACGATACCGGCGGTTATTCGTGAACGTATCGCAGACGGCGAGCAGCTCGAGGTAGCGCTTGTGGAAAACTTACAACGGCAAGACCTGACGCCATTGGAAGAGGCGCGCGCCTTTGATGATCTGCGAACAAGTCTCGGTCTCTCACAGGCCGAGATCGCGGAGCGCGTCGCAATGAACCGCAGCACCGTCGCCAACTCGCTACGCTTGCTCAAGCTCCCTCCCGAGGTTCAGGAGCTGGTGGAGCGGGGCGATCTTTCGGCCGGTCATGGGCGAACCTTGCTCGCGTTTGACGGCGACGGCCTGCGATGTGAGTGGGCTCGGCGAGCGGCCGCCACTGGTCTCAGCGTCCGCGAGCTCGAACGCGCAGCGGCAGCGGCGAGCGCAGGGCCGGGTCGAAATAAGAAGGCGCGGCCCCGGTCGGTCAAAGACCCCAATCTCTCGGTGGCCGAAGGAAAGCTCGCCCTGCGCCTCGGTGCTCGAGGCGAGGTCCAGACCCGCCGGCGGGGTGGCCGTATCGTCATATCGTGTTCGAATCAGGAAGAGCTGATGCGTGTATTCGATCTCTTGATGGGGGGTGAGTGATGGCTCGAAGTGGAGAGTCCCTCAATGGCTTTGTCGATTCAGAATGTACCATTCGCGGGGAGCTGGAGTTCAAGACCTATTTTCGAATCGATGGGCGCATCGAGGGAACCGTGCGCTCGAAGGCTGAGTTAGTGGTCGGCGAGGGCGGCACGGTGGAGGGAGAGCTCGAGGTCGCCCGCTGCGTCATCGGGGGCGAGGTCCGGGGAACCATCCGCGCCTCGGAGCAGGTGATGCTCCACGCCACCGCCAGGGTCTGGGCCGACATCGAGACGCCGGCTCTCGTGATGGAGGACGGAGCGTTTCTCGAGGGGTCAGTGAGCATGGAGGCGAAAACTGTGAAAAAAAACACAATGAAGGCAGGCACGCCTTCTTGACCCTACCCCGGGGATTTGTTAGCTTGAGCCGCCCCATGTTGACAATGGGAGCTGATCGAGCCGGGAGCGGCCGATGACCCCACCAAATCTGTCGTTGTTCTTCGTGATGGTTTGCTTCTGGATGACGCTGTGGCTCGTCCAGCGGTTTTTGATCCGTCCGGTCGGCGCGGTTGCCGATGAGCGGCAACGACGCCTCGACGACGCCCAGCAAGAATGGGCGGCGAAGAACGAGGAGCGTCTCGCGGCTGTCGCGCGGGTCGAGGATGAGCTGGGAGCGGCGGCCAAGGAGGCCGGCAGGGTCCGAGCGGAGGCACGTCAAGAGGCCATGAATGAGCGCCAGAAGGGCCTTGCTGATGCTCGCGCCCGGGCAGATGAACGTCTTGTCGCGGTGCTGGAGGGTCTCGAGCGCGAGGCCGAAGCGGCCCGCGCCGAGCTGCGACGCCATGCGGAGGAGCTGGCCCGCCTGCTCGCCGGCCGCCTCCTCGGACGGGAGATGGCTTCATGAAGGGGATTTTCGGTTGGGGGCTGATCTTTGCCTGTGCCCTCATGTTTGCCATCTTGGTCGACAAGGGCGTCACTCATATCGGTGTGCCGGACTATATCTGGTTGTCGGTCAATCTCACACTCTTTCTCTATCTGCTCGACCGCTACATCGGCCGGCCGATGAGCGCTTTCTTGGAGTCGCGGCGCGAAGGAATTGCCGAGGAGCTCGAGAACGCACGGCGGCAGTTGGAAGAGGCCGACAGCCTTCAGGCAGAGGTGTCTCGGCGTCTGTCAGAGCTCGAGGAAGAGGTCGCACAGTTCGAGGACCGCGCCGTCTCCGACAGCCAGGCCGAGGCGAAAGCGATCAAGGAGCAGACGAAGCACGATGAGGAGCGCTTCCTGCAAAGAGTCGATGAGGAGATTGCCCGCCGCGAAACAGAGGCCCGAGCGAGTCTCGCCCAGGACGCCGCCGATCTGACCGCTCAGCTCGCCCGGGACCTTCTCGAGCGTGAGATGACTGATGAGGATCGCCACCGCGTGTTCGAGCGCAGCCTCGACGCGATGCGGGGCCTTGAAGGCAAGGAGGAGGCATGACCCGCTTTCGAGCACTGCCGTATGCCAAGGCCTTGATGACGGTCGTCAAAGACGAGACTCCCGAGCACCGGGAGACGGTGGCGGAAGAGCTCGACCGAGTGACGGCCGCCCTCGACTCGGTGCCGGAGTTTTTCCGGGTGCTGGTCTCGCCCACTATGAGCGTCGAGGTCAAGAGCACGATTCTCGACGAGGTCCTCGATGCCCTCGAGATCGGGCAGCCGACCCGCCGATTCGTGCATGTGGTCCAACAGCACTACCGTATGCAGCACATGGCGGACATCGGAGCGGCTTACAGAGAGCTTCTCGACAAATCGCTCGGCCGCACGCGGGTCCGGGTCGAAACCGCGGCCGCCCTCGATGCTGGCCAGCGTGACCAGTTGGTGCGGGTTGTCGAGGCCATGGAAGATGCCTCCGTGGTCGCAGACTTCGCCGTCAATCCGGATCTCCTCGGCGGTTTTCGTCTGCAGGTGGGGTCGCGGGTCTTCGACGGCTCACTGGCAGGAGAGTTGGGTCGCCTGAGCAGAGAGATCGAAATCGAACAGGGGTAGAACATGCAGATCAAAGCCGCCGAAATCGCGGACATCATCCGCCGCCAGATCGAAGGGTTCGAAACCGCCATCGACATGTCCGAGGTCGGAACGGTGA
>PVMK01113953.1_pt1 | contig 17646 bp, 15 predicted proteins | sample 1853481 | NCBI WGS metagenome assembly PVMK01 (sample SAMN08533507, study PRJNA380276) | Marine sediment metagenome, whole genome shotgun sequencing project. | reverse complement strand
TCAAAAAACAGTTGCTAAATGACTCAGGGCCAGAAGCTGACGGTCGTGTGCTACGATGGCGATAGGCGGCAATTGACCCAAAGCAGACATAACAAACAGTGATTAATCTGCATTTCAGGCAACTATCTATTTTCAATAACCTTGGAGAATCTGTATGAACTTTCGCATTCGTAGCGTGGTAGTCATGACGTTCCTGACCGTCGCCACGCCTCTGCTCGCAAGTGATTCTGCAGAGAGTCCGCGGGCTCGTGATCTCGGCGTTCCGTTCGGGGGGCTACCGGGCCCACTGAATGCAATTACAGATGTTGGGGGTGTTGAGGTCGGCCATGTCACACTCTTCACCGGGAATGGTGCGCTACGAGTTGGCGAGGGACCTGTGCGAACTGGTGTTACCGTAGTTCACCCACGGGGGAAAAACTCAACTGAGGGAGTCTTTGCTGGGTGGTTCACGTTGAACGCATCCGGAGAGATGACCGGTACAACGTGGTTGGAAGAACGAGGTCTAATTGAAGGACCGATCGCAATTACCAATACTCACAGCGTGGGCGTGGTACGCGATGCCGCAGTGTCATGGATGGTTAATAAAGGATGGACGGCAGACTGGCATGCCCCCGTTGTTGCAGAAACTTATGACGGAGCGTTGAACGACATCAATGGGTTCCACGTGACGCGCGATCACGCGATTGAAGCGATGCGCAACGCGACAGCCGGGCCTGTCATGGAAGGAGCGGTTGGCGGTGGAACTGGAATGGTGTGTAACGGTTTCAAGGGGGGCATCGGGACCGCTTCGCGCAAGATTGATGTTGGAGACGAATCGTATACTGTCGGCGTACTGGTCCAATGCAACTACAATTGGGACGGTAAGGATCTCAGGATTGGTAATAAGCCGGTCAGTCAGCTTCTGCCTGTTGGCAAACACTGTTTCATAAACTCCGCCATCGAGCGTCACGTGGACTGGTATCCCTACTGTGACGAATCGAAGGCGAGTGCGAGTACGGTCTCGCCACGTACTCGCGACGGTTCGATCATCGTCGTGGTGGCTACTGACGCACCGTTACTTCCTCATCAGCTTGGGCGGGTCGCCAAGCGACCGTCTCTCGCGTTAGGTCGGCTCGGAGCCGTTAGTACGGACGGCTCAGGTGATATCTTCGTCGCATTTTCGACCGCAAACTCAGGCCACATTGATGAGTCGAATCTGTCAGACATCACGATCTATCCAAACTATGAGTTGACCGCCGTATTTACCGCCACGGTACAGGCTACAGAGGAAGCGATCGTCAACGCGATGGTGGGAGCTGACACAGTCGTCGGTGCATCCGGTTTCAGGGTTGAAGAACTTCCGGAAGATCTGGTTCGGGCACTGTTCGATCCGGAATAAAACGTGAGTGACTGATGAGTGCTTTTGGTCGAGAGCGACTCAATGATCTCCAGTGCTGCGGCCGGCACGCCCAACAAGCGCCTGGCATCCGCAACACTCACCGGAATCGAAGCACAGAATAATATCAACTACACTATGAAACTACCCACGATTAGGCTATCCACGCTGGAGAGCGACTTTGACAAATGGCTTTGATACCTTTGTTGACCAAAGCTCTTCGGTCGCTTGCCGATGCCAGTCAAGAATCTCCGAATACGTAAAAATAATCAGGAGTACAGTATGATGAATTGCGTGAGAAAAAGGCCGCCCGTAACAAGTGAATGCCCATATAAGTAAATACTGGGAATTCATACCTCTCGACACAGGGAAATGACAATGACAATCAAGAGATTACTGACATCAAGTTTTGGCATTTTATTCACTGGCATGATCTCCTGCGGGGTGTTGGCAGAGGATGTAGAACGCCAGCCATTTCAGCCGGAGGATATCCACCGCGTTAAAAACGTTAGCGACATCGCAATTTCGCCAGACGGCGAATGGGTGGCTTACGGCGTCGAGACGACGAATGTCGACAAGGACGAGAAATCCTCCGATTTGTTTATGGTCAACTGGGACGGATCGACGCGCATTCAGCTGACCCATACCGAGGACAGCTCCGAGGGCAGTCCGCGATTCAGCCCTAACGGTAAGTACCTCGCTTTTATCACCTCACGGTCTGACGGCAAATCGGAAGAATCCGATGACCCCAAGGCCAAAAGCCAGGTTTGGTTGATCAATCGCTCGGGTGGCGAAGCGAAACGCCTGACCCAACTGCCGGGCGGTGTATCAGATTTTGAGTGGTCGCCGGATAGCCATCGTCTCGTGATTGTCTCCATGGACCCGGAAGAAAAGGCAAAGAAAAATGCAGACAAAGACCAGCCCTCGCATGACACACCGAAGCCGATTGTCATCGATCGTTACCATTTCAAACAGGACAGGACGGGCTATCTTGGCAATCGCTATCAACGCCTGTATTTGTTCGATCTGACCACAACAACAGTCGTGCCATTGACACCTGGCCCCTACGACAGTACCCAGCCTGCCTGGGGAGCCGACAGCGATATCATCGCGTTCACCAGTAAGCGTCAGGGCGATCCGGATCGGCATGACAACAGCGATATCTACGTCATTGAGGCTGTCGAAGGTGCAACACCGCGCCAACTGACAAGCTGGGACGGACCTGATTCCTCTCCCACCTTCAGTCCCGACGGCCGGCGAATTGCCTACCTGCAGGGCGGACGTGGGAAGTACTCGGGGTACGATCCCGGTCAGCTCGCCGTCATTTCCGTGGAAGGTGGCACGCCGACACTTCCTTCCAGCGAATTGGACCGTTATGTGTCGTCGCCGCGTTGGTCGTTTGATGGCAGAGAGCTGCTTTTTGTGATCGAGGAAGATCGCGTGAACTCGTTGTCCAGCGTGCCGTTTGCCGGCGGCAAGATCAAATCACTGTACCCTGGCAAATCCTCACCAGGCGCTGTCTATTCATTTTCGGTTGGACGCAAAGGAATCGTCGCAGTTGCTTCGTTCGCGCAACGGCCGGCTGAACTTTATCGAGCCAGCGACGGTTTCGCATTGAGCGATCATAATCAGGATTTTCGCGAGTCAATCGAGTGGGCGAGTGTCGAAGGATTCGACAGTGTCAGTAAAGACGGTACTGCGATAGGATCAATGCTCCTGAAACCCCCCGGTTTTCAAGAAGGCGTTAAGTATCCAACCATCGCTTATATACACGGTGGACCTATCGGACAGGACCGCTACGAGTTCGATAGTACAGCCCAAATCCTCGCTGCACAGGGATACCTGGTGGTTAATCCGAATTATCGTGGCAGCAACGGGCATGGCCGGGAGTTTGCCCGCGCAATTTATGCAGATTGGGGAAATCTCGAGACTCAGGATATCCACAGCGTAATGGACAAGTTGGTCGAAGATGGCCTGGCCGATCCTGATCGTCTTGGCATCGGTGGCTGGAGTTATGGTGGCATTAATACCAACTATGCCATTGCGACGGATACCCGGTTTGCTGCTGCAGTCTCTGGTGCCGGAGCCTCGAACGCCCTCACAGGATACGGCACCGATCAATACATCACGGATTATGAAGATGAACTTGGTCTGCCGTGGGAATCCATCGAACTCTATCTGAAGGTCTCCTACCCATTTTTCCACGCCGACCGTATCCAGACACCCACGATGTTCATGTGCGGGGAGAAGGACTTTAACGTGCCGCTTATCAACTCTGAACAAATGTACCAGGCGCTGCGCAGCCTGAACGTGCCAACGAAACTGATCATCTATCCAGGTCAGTATCATGGCCTTTCCAAGCCAAGCTATAACCAGGATCGACTGGAACGAATGATTGCCTGGTACGGACAATACTTGGAAGCGGAATCTGAATAGATTATGGAGCGGGGGGTAGGAACCACGCGCTTATTGCCTTATTTTTCCTACAGGAATTTTGGGAAATTACCTACAGACAAGCCGTGCTGGATTGTGGATGCTTTGACTGCACTCTTGTACGTCGTCAAAGTATATGGCACCACTAGTGATTGGAATGAGTGCCAAGGCTTACCAAATTTGTTAGCTTACTCTTCATATTTACTTCTGGATCAGCATCAGGCCCATGATAAGTGTTGAAAGCAAAATACATATTCTCAATGGACTGCTGATTGGCGCCTTATGCGTAGGCAATACGCAAGCACAAGGCGCTGATCAGATTGTATGGGGTGCCGAGCTTGAATACAGGAATCGTTACCTGTTCGCTGGCTTTCCAGTGTCAGATGGCCCGGTTTTGCAGGCCACGCTCGATGCCAGCGTCAGTGGCTTGGTATTGACCGCCTATACTAACTACGACAAAAACGATGGTGAAATCAACGAGGCAGATATTTTTGCGGAGTATTATTTTAATTTCAGTGACGCGGTAAGTTTCTATGTCGCACACCTGCCTACGAGCAGGAGCTTGCGGATTAAATCACCGTTTGGGGCAGGCGTCGGATAATCCTTAACAGGAGCGGCCGGTCAGTAGTAAGTACGGACTGCGAAAAGAAGCGTGACCCACGCCAAGACGCGACCAGTAATATGCCATAAACAATGGGAACTGAACATCAGGGTTCGATTAGAGAGGTAGAAGCTTGATTTGTCTGCTTCGCTCTTCATCTGCAACCACTGTGCTAAATATAAATTATTTCAGGTCTATTTCAGGGTAATGGTTGAACCTCGACCGTTGTGGTCTCACCTCGAAAAACCGGGTAACCCAAGGCAACCCATCCCTGGATACCTTCCCACAGTACCGCGGTGTTTTTGAAGCCCCGATCTTTGAGCTTTCGGTTGACTGATTCGGCCGCCGCACGCGGACATTCACAATAGGTGACAATCCAGGTGCCGTCTCTTGGCAGGTCTGCGGCGAGTCGCTCGAAATCATCATAATCATAGTAATATGGCATGGGGACCGAGCCTTCGATATTGACCATTTGCCAGTAGGAGATGACGCGCGTGTCCAGAATCACCATGCGACGCTTCTCCAGCAAAGCCTGGTGTAAGTCGGCGGACATTACGTACAAGTCATCTTTCAGTTCAAGCCGCGGAGCATCAGCATCCGGGTTGATAACATATTCGTCTACTTCTGGCGGTGCACGGTAGATTGGTTTTTCAACCGCCCAGCCGGTGGCGCGGCTACGAAGGAATGCTGTCAGAGCATTAATCTCATCACTACTTAGCTTTTCCCCGAATGCCTTCATATCAGTTTCATCACGACCATTTTCGATTGCATAGCGAAGGAACTTGTCTTCCGTGAGCGACAGCATGGCAGGGTTTCCAAGCGCCGTGCCAGTAACACCTTCACCTTCTGAACCATGGCATTCCGCGCATTCATGCGCATACAGCTTTGCACCCAGTACCACATTACCAGTAACGGGATCGGGATCCATATCGACCTGCTCTTCCACACCAGACTCCTGCCGGATCCAGTACAACAGCTGAATGATCTCATCCTTGCTCATGGGGCCACCCACTTCATTAATGAAACCAGCCATCGGCGTTCCCAGTCGCCCATAGGCCACAGTCAGATAAATGTGATGCGGGAACCCGGTTTTCATCAACGACGCTGACCGCAATGAAGGAGCGTGGTCATTGACATGACCTTCACGATCAGGGCCATGACAAAGCGCACAGTATTTTGAATAATTGCTGGCAGCTTCAGTTATGTCTTCAACGCTCATGTCAAAGGAATAAGCTGTACCAGCAACTGCCAGCAGAGCGATAATCACCAGACCTGCTTTTAGCTTTCTCATGTTTCTCCTTCTCTATCCATCGTTTACGCGTAGACGGAAAGTATAAACCTACTCTTTCGGTTCGATAGACCAGGAACTCTTCCCGTTTATACTAAATAGCTAAAAAACAGGGTTTGCCAAGCAGCCCCAATCGCAGCTTCTGGCCGGTTCCGGTTATCCACTTTACTGAAAATCAAGCCTAATGAATGGCTGCTCCGTGTCGCAAAGCGGCTGTAGAATAAGTACAAATTTCAGCGACACTTATAGCAGCAGTCGGCCAACAGCGGTCCTAGCGATTCCCTGTTAAAGTGGCGAAAAGCTTGTCCAGTTTTACCTAACGGGTCGCTTTTCGCATAATTTCCAACATGACCCAAGTCAATGCGGGTTTCCCGGCACAGGCGTAGGCTAATGAGTTAGGCCAAATAAGAAAGCCACGACACATGTCGTTATACAACGAACTCAAACGCCGTAACGTATTTCGTGTTGCTATAGCCTACCTGGCTGGGGCATGGCTGCTGATCGAAGTGGCCGGCACGCTGTTTCCAGCGTTTGGCGTACCGGATTGGGCTGTCCGTTTTGTGGTGATCGTACTTGGGCTTGGAATCCTGCCGGCATTGATCATCTCCTGGGCTTACGAACTGACACCCGAGGGCCTGAAGCGTGAAAAGGACGTGATCCGTGACACGTCTATTACCCACGTCACTGCCAAGCGTCTGGATGGTATTACGATCGGCTTGATCATAGTGGCGCTGACGTTCATTCTGGCTGACCGATTCTGGTTGAGTCCAAGGTTTGCGGAGCAGTCAATAGCCCCCGTAGAAGCTGTGACAGGCCATGAACAGACTTCTGAACCAGAATCCATTGAACCCCAATACCCACCCAATTCCATCGCCGTATTGCCCATTTGTGAACATGAGTGATGACGCCGCCAACGAATACTTCTCAGATGGTATTTCAGAGGAGCTACTCAACCTGCTGGCGAAGATTCCGGATTTGCGTGTGATCTCCCGTTCATCAGCCTTTTCATTCAAGGGTAAGGACTTCGACATACCCACGGTGGCCGCCAAACTAAATGTGGCTTATGTGCTGGAAGGATCTGTACGTAAAGCCGGCAACCAGGTTCGCATTACTGCACAACTGATCGAGGCACGCTCAGATACACACCTCTGGTCGGAAACTTTCGACCGCACGCTGGACGATATATTCGCCATCCAGGACGAGATTGCCCTATCGGTGGTAAGGCAACTTAGGGTCGTACTTCTGGGGGAGGCTACCCCGAAAGCTGCGACAACCGATCCGGAAGCGTATGCACTGTTCCTACAGAGTCGGCATGTCGCCAACCGATACACAAAAGAAGCACTAAAACAGGCAGAATTACTGTTGAAAGAGGCTCTCGCTATTGATTCCGAGTTTGCACCCGCATGGAACAATCTTGGCAACATATACATGGGCCAGGAAACTTTCGGCCGGTCTGTAGACGAGTCGAAAGAACTGGCCCACGCAGCATACCAGCAGGCTCTGACCATCGACCCAGACTATGCCCCGGCTTATACCAGTTTGAGTCAGCTGGCGAGATACAATTTCGATTTTGCAGCAGCTGATCAGTACCTTCAGAGGGTGCTGCAACTGGGAACAGGTAATGCTTACCCCTTTGGTGCTGCTTCTTCCCTGATGCGGACTTTTGGTCGGTTTGACGAGTCTATTGATCTGGCCCGGGAATTTATAGCCCTCAATCCAGTGCAGGCAGCCGCATACACCAGCCTGGGCTATTGCTATTACTACGCCCTGCGCTACGATGAGGCAGCAACAGCTTTTCGCAAGGCCCTTTCTCTGAGCCCGGAACGGCCTCGCGCCCACTACTATCTTGGACGGGTGTTGTTGGCGCAGGGAGAACTGCAAGCGGCGTTGGCGGAGATGGGGAAGGAGCCTGTCGCTGTATACCATCTCACCGGACTGGCCATGGTTTACCATGCTATTGAAAACAGAGAAGCGTCCAGGCAGGCACTGGCAGAACTCTTGGACAACTGGGGTGAAAATGGTGCTTTCCAGATTGCTGAGGTCTATGCTTTCCTCGGTGAAAATGACGCGGCGTTCGAGTGGCTACAGAAGGCTTATGACACCCAAGATTTCGGATTGGCAGTCTTGCTCGGCAATCCAGTGTTTGCAAAACTCACCTCTGATGCCCATTACGCCCCATTCGTAGAGAAGTTAGGTTTGTTGCCATATTGGCAGGAGATGAATAGGCAATAGCCAGGGCATTGAAGCTTGAATAGTTAGAGGCCCCTATTGGCTGTTCTCGGTTATTCGTTTCTCTTGAAATCACGCATGGTGAATAACTGCTTACTGGCTGCGATTTCAACCGGTCGACGCAACTCCAGACACGGCGTATAGCTGGACCCGGCCAATGGCAGACATTCCGTATACTTTGAACTAGACTGACTCTAGTTACTGCTTTTGACCCAATGCGGCCGTTCGCTTCACTCATTGGTAGACTTTTTTCGAAGGGGGCATGCAGTGCTACTGCGTCGGATCTCAAAACACGTTAATGAACAAAATTGGTTTGCGGTTTATATCGACATTTCGGTTGTCGAAGGCTCACCGGTTGTTCAGGCAATACCTGTATCCCCTATACTGTCTCCCTATGTTCCGGATATTCCAAAAAATCAGAGAGGAGACCCTGCTCGGCAAAAAGTCTCGCAGATACCTTGGTTATGCTGTTGGCGAGCTTGTCTTGGTGGTGTTCGGCATTCTCATCGCGTTGCAGATCAACAACTGGAATGAGGAACGTAATGAGCAGCGGCAGATTGCCGAATATGCCCATGCCCTGATAAAGGACTTGGAACGAGATCTGGACATGGCCCAGACTATCAGTATCGAGATCGATATTTTAATGAACAAGATCGACGCCCTAGCTGCTTACATAGAAGACAGACCCTTTGAAGAGTTGAGGAATATCGACCTTTTCTATCTCATGCGGGCACCGTTTTACCGGCCCTACGCTTGGAACCGGACTGCATTGGAACAGATCAAAAGCTCTGGGTCGCTGCGGCAAATGAGGAATCGGCAGCTTGCAGAGAAGATCTCCGCTTATGAAGCGTTCACTCATCACCTAGAGGGAGACTTCAATTCCGACCGAACAGTAGGCACCAATTCCGTGGCACTGGCCGGCACGGTAATCGACATGAATTATCCCGGTGTCAATAAATATTTTCCGGTGAAGCAACTGGAATCCTTTTCGTTCCCTGACTCCCCCATTCATGACGTCTACAAGGACACAAACCTCTCCCTTCTGACAGACGATTTGAAAGACATCAAAGTCGTCGTCAACAGCTATCTGGTCTTGGGTGGCTATTATGGTATTAGACCAAGAGTAGAAGTCGAAATGCCAAAATTGGAAGCAGACGCCCAACAGTTGATTGCATTATTGAAAGAAGAATACCCAGAGTGATGTGCGATTCATGGCTTGTATGTGACCGAGGATTACGGTTTGCCCGAGCGACCGCTTTTGGCTGCGAAAGCAGCCTTTCGAGAAAGGATTCAATTTATTGGTGATTGGATATATGCCACTAGCTATTTCGGTCAGCCTATACGATGAGCAAATCCTCGCGTGAAGAAGGGGGATAAGTGAGGTTACAGGCGTCTGCTTTCGGCCAAAAGCCGCCCACCAGCTAGCTGCCAAGACACGATGCACAATCAATCTTTTGGCATTTGTTCGTGAAACAACTATGCTTAACAGCAATAGCGGACATAAAGAAGCTAGCCCTTGTCATTATTCAATGAACTCAAGCGACTAAATGTGGTTGGTGTTGCGATTGCCAACGAGGCGACCGAGTAGGCAATCACTAACCATGTCTTTTGTTTCAGAATTAAAGCGCCGCAATGTCCTTAGGGCAGCATTCGCTTATGCCGTAGTATTCTGGTTGTTGGTACAGGTAGCCGGATTGCTGCTTGATGCGTTCGATGCACCCGGCTGGATATTCAGAAGCATTATTGTGCTGCTGGTCATTGGGTTTCCTGTTGCAATGATTTTGTCCTGGTTTTTTGAATTAACCACAGATGGCCTGGTCAGAAGCGCGGACCTGGCACAGCATGAAGCGGAACTGCGGGCATTCAGGCGTTATCTGAACCCGATCATTATCAGCATGTTAAGTGCCGCTGTCATTTTGTTCACCCTTGACAAGATCGGGTGGATCAACAGTCCGCTCAGGGATGGGATAGTCAAGGAAAGCGACCCGTCTCCAAAGCAGGTCTCATTGGCGGTTTTGCCTTTTACCAATCGTAGTGGACAGGCGGAAAACGCCTATTTTGTGGATGGCATTCATGATGACTTGCTCACCATGCTGGCCAAAATTAACTCACTCAGCGTGACATCCCGCACCTCGGTTATGCGCTACCAGGGCAGCAAAATGAGCATCCCTGAAATTAGCAACGAACTCGGCGTGAACTACATACTGGAAGGTGCAGTGCAGCGTGACGGGGATCAAATCCGGGTCAACGCACAGTTAATTGATGCCGGTCGCGACGACCATTTATGGGCTGAAACATTTGACCGGGAACTTTCAACCACCAGCCTTTTTGCAATTCAAAGTAACATTGCCCGTGCGATAACCGCTGCATTGAACGCGGAGCTTTCGAATGCCGAGGAACATCTTCTGGAGAGTATCCCGACGCAGAGCCTGGCCGCTTACGATGCGTACCTGATGGGGAAACAAGGCCTTTTAGGTAACAGCATTGAAGCCTATGAGACCGCCTTGACTTACTTCGAAGAGGCGCTTTCACAAGACGCTTCGTTTGCAGGTGCTTATGCAGGTTTATGCGATGTTCATTTGGGCTTGTACGGCAAGACCGGTGACATAAGTCATTTCAGTGCTGCAGAATCTGCCTGCAAGCAGGCGCTTGCCATCGATGCGGATCGCACAGAGGTTCATATTGCCATGGGCGTGTTGTTCCGTCGAAACGGTGACTATTATCGTGCTGAAGCCGAGCAACGAAAGGCGCTGGAATCGGAGCCACAAAACGTCGAAGCAATGACGGAACTGGGGTATACGCTGGCGGATCAGGGGGAAATTCGAGAAGCTGAAACCTTGATGTTGAAGGCAGAGTTATTACAACCCGATCACTGGCCTATACATGATGCCCTTTTCACTTTTTATCGCCAATTCGATGACCAGCCAGATCGTTACGAACGTTCAGTCAAGCACGCCATGCGGGTTGTCGAACTGAACCCAAAGAATTCAGCGGCCTGGAACAACCTGGGTACCGCGTATCACAGCCTGCAGCAATACGATGCCGCCAAAGCTGCCTGGGATAGTGCTCTGCAGTTGAAGCCCACGCGCACCGCGTACACCAATCGCGGATTGCAATATTACTATGAAGGCCACTATGCCAACTCTGCAGAGATGCAACTGAAGGCGATCGAACTGGCGCCCAACGATCATCGCGCCTGGGGTCGCCTGGCAGAGTCTTACCGTGCGCTGGGCGAAAATGAGGCCATGCAAAAAGAGGCCTATGCCACCGCCATACCCCTTGCTGAGTCCACACTTGAAGTCAACGATCAGGATTGGAAAACCGGCGCAATGCTTGCAATTTATTACATGTACAGTGACCGGGAAGATGACGCCCGGCGGCAGATTGAATCAGCTCTGGGCATTTCAAAACGCAACCCTGAAGCACTGCTCTATGCAGCGCTGATATCTTACGCACAGGGAGATATGGAGGCTACATTGGCAACGTTGGAAGAGATGATCAAGGCAGATGGCACCTACCGCATTTATGCAGCCAATGAACCGGACTTAAAATCATTGCGTGAAAATGAGCGTTTTGAACGATTGATTAATCCCTGAAAGGATTAGAGGGACCGCTATTGGCCGACTGCTGCTATACGTTTCGCTGAAATTTGTACTTATCCTATAACCGCTTCGCGACGTATAGCCGCTATTCGCCAGGTGTGAATTTCAGTGGATTGAATAACCGCACCCGGCCAGAAGCAGCCAGTCGAATTGATAATAGTTCTCATTTAGATTAGAGTTTGATGCTGTTTCTGCTAACACAATCTGCCAGCCGGCAGCGAAGTGATCAGTAACTCCGGAGTGAAATTAACAGACATTCAAAACAGGAGCCTAGAATGAAGAGCAAATTGACTCAAATATTGACAGCTATACCATCTGTATTCGTACTTCTACCGAGTTTCGCTGCCGCTGAGTCGGGCGATTACATTTATAAACAAGACTTCATGCCGAGAGAAACGGTAGAAATTGATCTCTCAAAAACAGCTTTTTTCGTTACCGATCCTCAGAATGATTTCTTGTCAGAAAAAAGTCCTGCCTGGGGCTTAGTCGGCCCAACGGTGATAAAACATAAAGTCGTTGAAAAAGAGAAGATGCTGAAAAAGCTGGCCAAGGACCTTGGAATCCCGCTCTTCTATTCCACACACATGTACACGCCCAAAGATTTTGAGCAATGGCCAAAACAACCCCTTAATGGCATCGACAAAGTGATGTTTGAGAACAGGATGTTTGCGCAGGGAGAATGGGGACATGAGATTCACCCGGAGCTATTACCAGATAGCAATACGATCGTCATGAATCCGCATAAGGGGCTCAGCAACTTTTGGACTGGAGATGCCGCTATTCAGCTGAGGATGTACGGAATAGAAACAGTCATCATGTACGGTATGTCTGCAAACATGTGCGTGGAGTCACACGCTCGAGATGCGATTGAAAATGGGTTTGAGCTAATAATCATAGCTGATGCCACCGCAGCAGCAGGGGATGCCGCGTATGAAGCCGCGTTGATTAACTATGAATTCCTGGCTATGGAGGTAGTGACTACAGATCAAATTGTAAAAAGATTGAAGGCAGCAAAATAGCAATAGGCAGAGAGCAAAGGCGCACTATTAGCAATGGTAGTGCGCCTTATTTATCCATACGACGATTCTTTCCTACTTTTCAGATCTCCAATTCATTACAAATCAGTGAGTATATGGGAATGACCGAATACGAAGTCGCTGACATAGCTGCCTCAGTTCTGGCAAACTTTCTGACCTCACTCACGGTTTTCCTCTCTATTGTGAGTGCATACGTCATTTCTGCTTTCGTAGCAGGACAAAGACTCTCCAAGATTCAGCTTTCTATCATCAACCTGTGCTTCCTGGTCTCGTCGGGAATACTTGGGTATCTCGTAGTATCACTCTTTCGGCGTTTCTTCGGTTTGGTGCAATCGATACAAGTGGAAAGGGGTTTGATTGGAGAAGTGGATTTTACTTGGCCGCTATCCGCACTACTGTTAGCAATGATCTTCGGCTCCTTGATTTTCATGTGGAGTGTCAGGGACGATGAATAGCAACGATGAAAATATAGGCGGTCTTACGCCCCGGAACGCCATAGGTCACTGGTAGGCGAATGAGTTTAACAATCGTGGTTAAAGGATGAATCGAATGATAAGAAGCACAAGAATAAATAGTGAATTCTTACTGAGCGTCATTGTGACTTTATTTGTTGCCGCTGGATGTGGCGACCCGGCACCTGAGGCAGGAGACAGCTCGAGCGCGCCTGCCGTCGAATCGGATGAGAATCTGGAAGCGATTGCTCACGAGGCGTTCATTTATGCCCATCCGCTGATGGAACAGGTAAAAACGCTCAATGGCATGTTCGCGTTCATGGGAATGAAAGCAAACGAACCGAGCATGAGTGAAGCTCTGCCCTGGGACAACGTTGGTATGCCCATCGTTGCGCCCAACCTGACATCGATGACAGGCGGTATTTTCGTCGACATTTCGGGTGGTCCCGTGACCATAGAGGTCCCCGAAGTGAAGGACAGATACATCGTCTACCAGTTCGTTGACGTGTTTACACACAACTTCTTCTATCTTGGCACGCGTGCTAATAACGGCGATGCCGGTCAGTTCGTCTTGCACAATGCCAACCAGTCCTTGCCGACTGACAACACGGCGACGCCGGTTTTGATGGAGGGCGATCACGCGATTGTGATAGTTCGTATCGATGTCAAAAACGAAAGCGAATCTGACCGCGCCAGAGAGATTCAGGATGCGATAAAGGTCGTAGCAGCACCGGCGACGTCACGCGCGTATCCGGCTTACGACGAGAAGAAAGCGTTTTCGCCGGCGTTCGTTGACTACGTGAGCGCGCTTCTGAACGAGGTGCCTGAATCGGAAGTTGATATGTTTGAGCGCTTTGCGAAGATCGGAATTATGAGCGACGTAAGCTTATCTGAAGACCAAATGGCAGAAGTACAAGCGGGCATCGATTCGGGTTTCGAGGCGATTAAGGCGGCTGTCGCGGACCTCGATATCGGTAACGGCTATATAGCGGCGACAGAAGTTTTCGGTACCCGTGAGTTTCTCGATGGTAACTACATCGGACGCGCTGCTGGCGCAGATTTCGGCTTGTGGGGAAACTCGAAAGAAGAAGCAAACTACTTCATGTCGTTTGTTGAGGGTGAAGGACAAATCTCGTTCGACAGTGATGAACTTCCCCCACTCACCGACATCGGGTTCTGGTCTATTACGGCCCATGATGAGAACGTGCACGTGCTACCCAATGATTACGATTCATACGTACTGACAACAGATAAGATGACGTTCGAAGAAGACGGGTCACTGCTTATCAGTTTCTCCTCCGAACCGGAGTCAGGCAACTGGCTTTATACGCCAGGAGAAAAAATGGTCATTCTCATTCGGGCATACCAAGCCGATCCGGATAAGATCGGCTCCTACGTACCGCCTGCGTTTGAACCACGAAAGTGAAGCACTAGAACATAAGCGATCGGCCAGTCATTGGCGCGTGAAGTTTTGTCGGGCCGCTGACACGCACAGGTTCGCCGGAACGAGCTTTACACGCGTAGCAGAGCTACGGTGTATCGTCCGCTGCCTGTGACGCCTTCAACTGCCGAAAGTCCGCAGCGAATTCAGGATCCACGGTTTCAATGGCATTCCACAGGCGCGAGATGTAGTCCGGTGGAAAAGTGAAGATGGGCAGGTCATCCTGTTCTACCAGGCCGCGTTGTTCCGGCGTCAGGCCGTAATACATAGTCATCAGGACGTCGCTGCTGGCCCAGGGGCTGCTGCGAAAATAACCGTGTCCGTTGCCTGTGTCAGAGCCCTCGGCATCGCTCACGTTGATGAAACTGATCTGGTCCCGGTAATCGATCATCGCCTGCCGGACCAGCGCGCCTAATTGTTCGCCTTTGCTGCCCCATAGTTGCCCGAGCCGCTCGCGTCTGGTCAGGAACTGCGAGACACCCAACGCCTTGTCGTGCGGCGACATGTAAATTGACAGGTGCCTCGATACATTGAGTATTCCGTCAGCCATGTAGGATCCGAACACGCCGCGATCAAGGTCACTGCCAACCAATATTACGTTTCGAAGCCGCAGCTGTTGCCAGATTTCGTCGGCGGTCTCTCCCTCGTGAATCAGTGCAAGTTGCTCCATCGCGCGGAGTACGAGCCGCGTACCGTTGCTGTATCCAATCACATGGATTTCTTCTGCGTCAGTGTTCTCGGCGATAGATTCGAGCAGCAGCCGGAAGTTTCGCGCATACCCTGCCGATGTATCCGAATCCTTGATGTATGCAAACTTGCTCGGCGTGGATGGCCACGCGTAAGCGATGAATGCGCCGTCATAGCCGAGAAAATGCCACAGCTCGGCCGACACCAGTACCGGGTTCTCGAACACAACTTTATAGCCATGGACAAATAAGTAGACGTGCTTTTTCTTCGACACAGCGAGCTGCGCATTAATGGCATCGGTAAATCTGGCTGTCGCGTCTGGTGGCCGTTCATCCTCACTGATCAGGCTCGTGTCGAACCAGTACGGTATCGAGCTGTCCATGATCCCCCACTCCTCGACATTCGATATTTTGACCGGGTACGCTTCGCTTCGAGATTTCAGCATCGAGATGCGACGAGCAAATTCCCAGGTAAATTCTTTTTTGCCGAACTGGATCTCGGCTAACCCTAAGCGAACAACCTGGCCGCGTTCGTTGCGGTAATACTGCTCAGGGTCCTCCTCGGTAGCGGGCGATCGATCGGTCGCAAACAGGATGCCGTCGTACGGGATTCGGTCAAAAGGACTGGTATCGGGCAGCGGATTGAGCAGGCCATCGCCGTAAACATCCGGTGCCGGCATCAGGTCTATTTGGTCGACCGGCGCGCTCGCACAGGCGGACAGGAGCGCCGATGCCGTAAGGACAATAACTTTACGGCGACAGTACGCCATTGCACTCAATCGAATCATTGCTTCGGGTCACCAGCAGCGGTCATCAAAGAACTAGATTCTAGCAGATGACCGGCTGCTACCTGGCTGCAAACGGGCACAAGCATCAGTATTCGAGCCGATGAATGTTCGTCCAATTGAGTTTACTCACCGAAGTCAATAATTCGAATTCGGAAAATCCGACACAGCCTGTCAGGCTTATTGGTTGGCGGGAGGGTTGCGATCCGTGAAGATCATGCGCATGTCGAACTTAAACGACAGAGCGCGTGATCCCAGCAGTCGCGGCATCCCTATCATGCCGCGTGTTCTACGCATCCGGGATGCGCCTCGCTATCTCGGTATGAACCGAAATCTCTTCAATGATGAGGTTCGCCCGTACCTGACGGCTATCCGAATCGGTCAGCAGGGCGTGGCCTTCGATCGACTTGAACTCGACGCCTGGTGGGAGCAGTATAAATCTCGCAACGGGCGTCCCGCGGCTAGGAGGATTAAGCCATGGGACAAACGAAAAGACGGATACCCGGCCTCGTTAAGCGGGGCGGTGTCTGGCACATTGACAAGAAAATCGGAGGTCGCCGACTTTGCGAAAGCACTGGCGAAAACGACCTCAGGCAAGCGGAGGTCTATTTAGCAAAGAGAATTGAAGAAATACGGAAGGCATTGATCTACGGCGAACGAATTGCCAGAACATTTCGATCAGCTGCAACGAAATATCTTCGCGAGAATCAACACAAGCGAAGTATTACTACTGATGCGTATCACCTGAAGCAACTCGATCCGTTCATTGGGGACTTTGATATTCGGGCCGTGCACATTGGCTCATTGAGCCGCTTCATTGAAGCTCGTCGAAAAGCTGGCATAAAGACAACGTCAATCAATTTGGCCCTTGGCGTAGTTCGCCACATCCTGAATGTGGCCGCCTCGGAATGGATTGATGAGTCTGGGTTAACCTGGCTTGACCGTCCACCGAAGATCAAGATGCTTCCGGTCACCGATGCGCGTAAACCCTACCCGTTGTCTTGGGAAGAGCAAACGCAACTTTTCAAAGAGCTGCCTGATCATTTGGCGAGAATGGCTCTCTTTAAAGTAAACACCGGTTGCCGTGAGCAGGAAGTCTGCGAGCTTCGCTGGGAATGGGAAATAGATGTGCCTGAACTGGGTACATCGGTATTCCTGATCCCGGAGGAGAAAGTGAAAAACGGGGAGGAGCGCTTGGTCGTGCTCAACTCGGTCGCAAAGTCAGTGATCGAGGATTTGCGAGGTCAGCATTCTGAGTACGTTTTCATCTACTCCGGTCGACGCCAAAAGAAGATGAACAACACCGGTTGGCAACACGCCAGAGCAAGAGCCGGATTGTCGCAGGTGCGAGTTCATGACCTGAAACATACTTTTGGACGCCGGCTGCGGGCTGCAGGCGTGTCTTTTGAGGATCGACAGGACTTGCTTGGACACAGATCGGGACGGATTACGAGCCACTACTCGGCAGCGGAATTGACCAGTCTTATCGAGGCTGCGAACAAAGTTGTCGGGCAGGGTCCCGCAAAAGTCCCGCACTGGTAATGTTGAAGAAAAAAGCGGCTAACGCAATTGCGGTAACCGCTTGATCTAACTTCGAATTAGTGGCGCGCCCGGAGAGATTCGAACTCCCGACCACTTGGTTCGAAGCCAAGTACTCTATCCAGCTGAGCTACGGGCGCTTTGTGCCGAGCTGCGCATTCTACCCGCTTTTGGTGCT
>PVMK01171676.1_pt1 | contig 17652 bp, 18 predicted proteins | sample 1853481 | NCBI WGS metagenome assembly PVMK01 (sample SAMN08533507, study PRJNA380276) | Marine sediment metagenome, whole genome shotgun sequencing project. | reverse complement strand
GGCATTGGCGTTGGCAAACGCATCCCTAAGCGCCAAGAACGCCTCCGAGTTGAAGGCGTTGCGGCGGGTGGGGCGGTTGATGGTGACGGTGAGGACACCGTCGTCATCGAGATCGGTGAGCACGAGCGCATCGGTCATGCGGAGTCAGTAGCACATCCACTTACGGATCGCGGCACGCTGGAACGCGACGCCACATACGTCGACCAATAGGAACTCTGACTCTGGCGCCGTCCCTGTCGCTGCCACCGACCCTGTTGCTGACGCTATCACGGCCGCTGTCGCTGCCGCTGCCGCTGCCACTGTCCCTGGCTCTGTCCCTGGCTCTGTCCCTGGCTCTGTCGCTGTCACTGTCGCTGCCACTGTCGCTGTCGCTGTCGCCGCTAAAACGCCCGCCCGCCCTTCTCACGCAACAACCGCAACAAGTTCTTCAAGACGATGGGCCGCACCTCCCTGCTCTCCAGCGCCCCCGCGTGTAGCAGGTGCACCGGACGAAAAACGTGAGAGGCGCTGATGAGCTCGCCGTCTTGGCTCCAAGCGGTGGCGCCGAACTCCGAGCTCAGCTCGGAGGTCTGGAAGCGGTCTCCGGCGGGGAGCGCTAAGCGGAACTCTGCCGGTAAACCTCTGAAGAGGCCCTGGCTCGCGGAGCCGACGTTGGCCAAGCGGCCACTGACGCGTTGTTTCGGCGAGGAGGTGCGCGGGGAACCGAAGAACTCGGCGACAGGGCCGACCGCGGCGCCCACTGCGAGCAGCGTAGCGCCTTTCCAGCACAGCTGGTGCGTCCACTCATGCAAACGCTCGCTGCGGGTCGCGCCAGGCCGGGTCACGATCACGGCGAGGCTTCCCGGATCGTCGTGCGCGATCGACGAGGAGAGCAGCGGCCCTTCGACCACGTCGAAGCCATAATCCCGCAGGTCCGCGGCGAGCTGGAACGCCGAGCCGTCATGCACGACCGTGGCCTTCCGCGGTCGCGCTCGAACGCGAGAGTGTCCTTCTTGAGCTTGGTTTCTTTCTATCCGTGCCATCGTTCGGGCTCCTAACCCCTCTCACGACGACCCTGGATCTTTAACCAAGAAGGCCGCCCTGAGAGGCGGCCTTTGAACGACAAAACGCGCAGGCCACCTCAGTCGGTAAACCAAAAAAAGTAGTTACGCAGGATGTCGCACTGAGTCTTCATTTCGACGTTTATTGTACGGCTGGCCGCAAGGGCGTCAAGCACCCGTCCAACGCCCCGATGGAATCAGCGGAAACGCGTCCGCATCACCCAAATAGATGTACGTCCAAGCGAGGATCGATCCGCCGTTGGCGAGGGCGCTTACCAAAGAGCGCCGGTAGAGAGAACCTTCACTATCGTAGCCGGAGAAGTCTTCGTATGAGTCGAACTCTTCGAGCGTCGCAGCGACGTCGTCGAGCTCATAGAGCTCGCCATGCACGGAGCCTCCCTCACGGAGGACCAGTCCCGGATACCAGTCGATCTGGATCAGTGATGCGCCAACGACGTGAGCCGAGCCGTGTGCGTGCCGGACCCGAGGCGCGAGGAGGTCGTGGCTGCGCTCGCCTCTCATCAAAGTGCCGTACGTGAAGATCGCGCTCGGGCGCGGTGAAGCCACGGCGCCGCTCGCCGCAGCGCGAAAGCCATCGTCGCAGTGTCCAAAACGCGAAAGCCCACGCGTCACGGTCTCCCGATACTCTGGCCCTGGCGCCACGAAGTCAGCCACGCGCTCGTCGCAAACGCGATAGGTCGTCGCCGAATGGGCTCGCCCGTCGTCGGTCAGTGCCGTGACGGAGATGCGTCGATAATAGCCGCCGGACACCCCCTCTTTAGCGTCGAGCCCTTCCCAATCATGTACGCGAAACAATGCTCCAGGGATCGCGGTACCGCGACGCGGCCGGACGTCCAAGGCACCGCCCTTTCGAAGCCGCGACTGATAGTGGAACACCAGCTCATGGTCAGGCAGCCAGGCGGGTCCGAGCGATTCAATCGACCCGGACTCATAGCCCTTCTTCTCGCACCAAAGCGCCCAGTTCTCCGAATCAAGGTTGGAGCCGTAGGCGAAGTAGAGCACGCGGTAGTGTAGGACAGGGACAGGGGCAGGGACAGGGGCAGCTTCAGGGGCAGCTTCAGGGACAAGGACAGCGGCAAGTTCAGCGGCGGCGTGTAGAGCTGATCGCGGTCTCGATCACGGACATGGTCTCGATCACGGACACGGTCTCGGTCGCGGATACTGCCATTGTCCCTGCCACTGCAACTGTCGCTGACACTGCCACTGTCGCTGCCACTGACGCTGACACTGCCACTGTCGCTGCCACCTCGGAGAGCCGACGCGAAGCGTCGACTTTACGGGGTGGCACTGCCCCTGCCGCTGACCTAGGCTCCCCGCGTGAGCCGGGACCTTTCAGGCCGATGCGGAACGTGCGGCTGGTACATCCGCAAGCGTGAAGAGCCTGATGGGTCTTGGGTCGGCGACTGTCGGCTTGGGCAAGGTCGCTGGCCGCTCGAGGACGTGGCGACATGTTCGAGTCACAAGTCCAAAGAGACGCCGTGGGACCAGGCGCTCAAGCGAAAACCTGCGGCCGGGACGCCGCGGCATCATCGGGATGAGCCGGCTCCGAAGCCACGACCCACTATTCCCTCGGAGATTGGAATCGATATGGATCAAGAAACTTTCCGACAAGTCCTCCGCGAAGTCCTTCTCGACGAGCTCGGCGTGCGCGACGTCGAGCTCGGCGACCGCTGGAACGACGGCGAGCTCGTCCTGATCCCCGGCAAAGAGGGAACGCAGGAGAAGCGCATACCGCTCGACGTGTTCTTCAAAAAGATCGTGATGGTCCGCGACAAGCTCCGCGTCCTCGAGCAGAAGATCAACGGAAACAAACGCCTGAGCGACGAGGAAAAAGTGCAGCTCCAGCAATACATCACGGGCTGCTACGGCTCACTGACGAGCTTCAACGTGCTCTTCAAGCGCAAGGAAGATCAATTCGCGGGGCAGAAGACGTAGGCGCTCGAGTCTCGGACCCCGAGGCCTGAGGCCCGGGTCCTGAGTCTCGGGTCCCGAGGCCCGAGGCCCGAGCCCTGACGCTGGCCCTGCCGCTGCCGCTGCTAGATCATCCCGAGCTCGAGCTTCGCCGCCTCACTCATCCGATCCGGGCTCCACGGTGGGTCCCAGACGAGCTCGACGTGCGAATTCGAGACACCCTCGACGCGGCCTGCTTTTTCGGCGACCTCTTCGACGAGGGCGCCTGCCACTGGACAGGCAGGGGCGGTGAGGGTCATCCGGACTTCCACGCGACCGTCTTCGCTCACTTCGACGCCATAGATCAACCCTAGCGCATAAATGTCCACCGGGATCTCGGGATCGTAGACCGTCTTCAAAGCCTCGATGACCGCGGCTTCGACCTTCTTGGGATCGATCGGTACTGTCGGCTTCTCGCCAGTTCCACCGTAGGCGTCGCCGACGGGCTCGGCGGGCGGCGCGTGCTCCCCGGCCTGTGGCAGGAATACGTGGTCGGATGTGGACCGCGACTCGATCTTGTGGATCTTCAAGTGCTCGATATCGTCGCCCACTGCTCTACTCCGTCATCGCTTCGCCGCCCTCGTTACGAAGGGCCTGTTTGAGGGTGTGCCAGCCGAGGGTGGCGCATTTGACGCGCATCGGGAACTCGCGGACGCCGGCGAATACCGCAAGCTTGCCGAGCGCGTCCAAGTCGTCGGACCCGTCGTCACTGGTGAGCATCGTGTGGAACTTCGAGAACAACTCCTCCATCTCCGGGAGCGTCTTGCCCTTGACCGCCTGGGTCATAGTCGAGCAGGACGCCTGCGAGATGGCGCATCCTTGCCCGATGAAGCCGATGTCGGTGATGGTGTCGCCGTCCAACTGGAGGCGAAGCGCGATCTTGTCGCCGCACAAGGGATTGTAACCGCGCCCTTCCCGGTTGTGTGGCTCTGGGAACCTGTGGTTCCGGGGGTTCTTGCCGTGATCGAGGATCACTTCTTGATAGAGCTCGCGGAGGTCCATCAGCCGAACAGCTCCTGCACTTTCTGAAGCGCGCGGACCAACGCGTCGATGTCGTCGACGGTGTTATACATGCCGAGCGACGCGCGCGCGGTCGCGGCGATGCCGAAGTGTTCCATCACCGGCTGCGCGCAGTGGTGCCCAGTGCGAATCGCCACTCCCTCTGAGTCGACGATCGTGCCGATGTCGTGCGGGTGAGCTGCATCCATCAGGAACGAAAGCGCGGCCACCTTGCCGGGCGCGGTTCCGATCAGGCGCACACCAGGAACCGACTCGAGGGCTTCGGTGGCGTACCGAAGCACGGTGTTCTCGTGGGCATGCACCGCCTGCACGTCAAAGGATGCGAAATAATCGATCGCTGCGCCAAGGCCGATCGCGCCCGCAATGTTCGGCGTTCCCGCTTCGAACTTGTACGGCAGGTCGTTGTAGGTCGTCTCTTCGAAGGTGACCGACCGAATCATGTCACCGCCGCCTTGATAGGGCGGCATGACCTCGAGCAGCCGCTCCTTGCCGTAGAGCGCGCCGATGCCGCTCGGACCGTAGAGTTTGTGTCCGCTGAACGCGTAGAAATCACAGTCGAGCGCCCGGACGTCGACATCGACATGCGACACGGCCTGCGCGCCGTCGGGCAATACCACCGCGCCCCGTTCGTGCGCGAGCGCGATCATCTCGGTAACGGGAAGCACTGTGCCGAGCGCGTTCGAGACGTGCGCGAATGCCGCCAAACGAGTGCGCCTGCTAAGCTGCTGTTCGAAAGCCTCCCTCAGCACTTCGCCACGGTCGGTCATCGGCACGACGACGAGCTTCGCGCCCGTTTGTTGGCAGAGAATCTGCCAGGGCACGATGTTCGAATGGTGCTCGAGCTCCGTAACCAGGACCTCGTCGCCTTCGCGTAGATAGGTGCGCCCCCAGCTCTGCGCCACAAGGTTGATCGCCTCGGTCGTTCCACGCGTGAACACGACCTCGCTCTTCTTGGCTGCGTTCACGAACTCGCGGACCTTCTCGCGTGCCTCCTCGAAACGGGCCGTCGCACGCTGCGAGAGCAGATGAACGGCTCGATGGATGTTGGCGCAATCCCGGGAGTAGACCTCAGCAACCGCGTCGATCACCGATTGTGGCTTGAGAGATGTGGCCGCACTGTCGAGGTAGACGAGCGGCTTTCCATGCACTTCCTGATGAAGGGCAGGAAAGTCCTTCCGCACACGCTGGACGTCGAACGCCGCAGGGCTCGAAGCCGTGATGGGCCACGCCTCGCTCATGTGGCCCCCCGAATATCGTCACCATGCGGAATCCGCGAGAGCAGCGCCTCGCGCATGCGCGCGCGGGTCGGCTCATGGCTAACGCGGTCGACGATCGACTCCAAGAACGCGTAGGTCAGCATCGCGTGGGCGAGGTCTTCGGGAATGCCCCGAACACGCAGATAGAAGAGCTGGTCTTCGTCGAGCGAGCCCACGGTCGCCCCGTGGCTGCAGATCACGTCATCTGCGTCGATCTCGAGGTGTGGCTTCGTGTGTACGGTCGCGGTGTCCGAAAGAAGCAGGTTCCGATTCTCCTGATGCGCCTCTGTTTTCTGCGCATCGCGGTGAACCTTGACGATGCCGTCGAACACCGCGGTGCCCTTCCCCGACACGATGCCACGATAGGTCTGCCCGCTTCGGCAGTGCGAGGCCTGGTGCTCGACCAAAGTATGGTGATCGACATGATCCTCGCCCTCCACCAAATACACGCCGTCGAGCTGACACTCGGCGCCCTTGCCCTGAAGCAGGCAGCGAACGTCGAAGCGCAGGAGGGCGCCACCCAAGGTCACAACCGTCGAGCGATAGCGGCTATCGGCTGCCTGACGAACGTCTACGCGGCCCACCTGCAAGCCGGCGTTCTCGTGAACGCGCACGTGGCTCATCTTGACGTTGCGCCCGAGGTCGATCTCGACGACAGAATTGCTGAGCTGCCCTACTTCGTTTCCGGCATAGGTTTCGATCAGGGTCAGCTCGGCGTTGTCGCCCACCGTGACGAGAACCCGTGGGTAGGCGACACCTGGTTCGGTTGACGTGGGACTCACATGGGAGAGCTCGATCGGCGTCTCGACGACGGTGCCCGCTGGAACGTCGATCCAGAGGCCGTCGCTAAAGAGCGCTGTGTTGAGCGCGGCGAACTGCGTCGACGCCCCGCCGAGGTCGAGTCGCCCGTCTAGAAGCTCCGGCTCGGCCCGCAAGACCTGCCGTAGGCTGCGGGCGCTCACACCATCAGGGATCGACGAGACGAGTGATGGAACGCACCCGTCCTCCCGCGAGAACTCGGCATCGACGACCGAGCGCACCGGCGTGAACCGCCATGCCTCGGTCCGCTTGGTGGGGAGACCCTGCTCCCGAAGCGTTTCGGCCGCGCGCCCGCGAAGCGTGCGCAACCATGCCGGCCCCGTGTCGAACGAAGTAGGAAGGCTCCGAAGGAGCGTCTGGCGGCTGGTGTCGATCACTGCTGCAGCGCGTCCCGGACCTCGGTGTACCCCTCTTTTTCGAGCTGTTTGGCGAGGTCCTTGTCTCCAGTTCGAACGATTCGGCCGTCGATCAGCACGTGCACGACGTCAGGCACGATGTAGTCGAGCAATCGCTGATAGTGCGTGATGACGAGCAACGACCTATCGGGGCCGCGCAATGCGTTCACTCCCTCGGCCACGACTTTGAGCGCATCGATGTCGAGCCCGGAGTCGGTCTCGTCAAGCACGGCGAGCGAAGGTTCGAGCATGGCCATTTGGAAGATCTCGTTGCGCTTCTTCTCGCCGCCACTGAAGCCGTCGTTCACCGAGCGCTTGGTAAGCTCATCGGGCAGCTGCACCAACGCGGCCTTCTCCTTCGAAAGCTTCATGAAATCGATCGCGTCGAGCGGCTCTTCACCGCGGTGCTTTCGAATCGCGTTGAGCGCGGCCTTCAGGAAATAGATATTGCTCACACCCGGAATCGCGACCGGGTATTGAAAGCCGAGAAAGAGCCCCTCGGTGGCACGCAGCTCGGGCGACATCTCGAGCAAATCTCTGCCCTTGTAGAGCACCCGCCCTTTCGTGACCTCGTAGCCGTCGCGGCCGGCGAGCACGTACGCCAGCGTGCTCTTCCCCGAGCCGTTCGGCCCCATGAGCGCATGAACTTGCCCCGCCTCGAGGTCGAGGTCGATCCCCTTGAGAATGGGCTTGCCGTCGACCTCGACGTGCAGGTCCTCGATCTTCAACATCAACCGACTGCTCCTTCCAAGCTGACGCCGAGGAGCTTCTGCGCCTCGACTGCAAATTCCATCGGCAGCTCTTTCAACACTTGCTTGGCGAATCCGTGGACGATGAGGCTCACCGCATCTTCTTCAGAGAGGCCGCGCTGCCGGCAATAGAAAAGTTGGTCTTCCCCGATGCGCGAAGTCGTCGCCTCGTGCTCGAGCTTCGATGAGCTGTTGCGCACGTCGACATACGGCACCGTGTGAGCGGCGCACTTGTCGCCGATCAACAATGAATCGCACTGGGTGTAGTTGCGGGCGTTGGTCGCGCCACGGGAGATCTTCACGCCGCCGCGATAGGTCTGCCGCCCGTGCCCCGCGCTGATCCCCTTCGAAATGATGGTGGACTTCGTGTTCTTGCCGAGGTGGATCATCTTGGTCCCGGTATCCGCCTGCTGACGGTGGTTGCTCAACGCCACCGAATAGAACTCCCCGATCGAGTCATCGCCCTTGAGAATGCAGCTCGGGTACTTCCAGGTGATCGCCGAGCCCGTCTCGACCTGCGTCCAGCTGATCTTCGAACGCGCACCTTCGCAAAGGCCGCGCTTGGTGACGAAATTGAAGATGCCGCCCTTCCCGTTCTCGTCACCCGGATACCAGTTCTGCACCGTCGAGTACTTGATCTGGGCGTCTTTGTGAGCGACCAGCTCGACGACTGCAGCGTGAAGTTGGTTCTCGTCGCGCATCGGTGCAGTGCAGCCCTCGAGGTAACTCACGTAACTCCCCTCGTCTGCGATGATGAGGGTCCGCTCGAACTGCCCGGTGTTTGCGGCGTTGATGCGGAAGTACGTCGACAGCTCCATCGGGCAGCGCACGCCCTTGGGAATGTAGACAAACGAGCCGTCGCTGAAGACAGCGCTGTTGAGTGCAGCGAAAAAGTTGTCCGAGACCGGCACGACCGAGCCGAGGTACTTCTTGATGAGCTCGGGATGTTCCTGCACCGCCTCGGAGAACGGCATGAAGATGACGCCGACTTCGGAGAGCTTGTCCCGGAACGTCGTGGCGACCGACACGCTGTCAAACACGGCATCGACCGCAACGCCAGCAAGGATCTCCCGCTCATGGAGCGGAATCCCCAGCTTCTCATAGGTCGCCAGCAGCTCGGGGTCGACTTCGTCGAGGCTCTTCGGCGCGCCCTCGTTCGTCTTGGGCGCGGCGTAGTAGCACATGTCTTGATAGTCGATCTCTGGGTAGCTGACGTTGGCCCATGTAGGTTCCTTCATCTCGAGCCATCGCCGGTACGCCTTGAGGCGCCACTCGAGAAGCCACTCCGGCTCGTCCTTCTTCTTCGAGATGAAGGCGACGATCTCTTCGCTCAAGCCGGGTGGAGCGTACTCTTGCTCGATGTCGGTGACGAAACCGGCGTCGTAGCCCTTCTTGAGAATGTCATCGATCTGTTCGGTTGCTGCTGACATGAGTCACTCCAACTCAGTGGGCGTCGTTTCCCGGCGAACCGGCCGCGCGCATTCGCTCGGCCTCTTTGCTCGAGCGCGCGATCGGCACGAGCTCCACCATGCCGGGGAACGCCATGTCCGCCAGGGTGATTTGGGAAAGCGCGTTGTTGACGGCAACGTTGATGCGCTGCCAGTTGGCCCGCACCCCGCAGTTGGTTTCATACTCGCAAAACGACCCGGCTGTCTCGTCCGAGCACTCGGTCACTGCGATCGGACCTTCGATGGCCTCGATCACTTCGTTCACGCCGATCTGCTGCGGCAACCGGGCCAGCGCGTAGCCACCCTTGGCGCCACGCTGTGAAATGACGATCCCAGCTCGTGCCAGCTTCTTCAGCACCTTGCCTGCCGTCGGCTCCGGGATCTGAGTCTGTACGGCCAGGTCGCGGGCGGCATGCGGCCCTTCCGCGGCGGCCAAGTGTGTAGCCAACACGACTGCATAATCTGTCATCTTTGAAATTCGCAGCATTTTCAGGGCTTTACATACCGGACTGTTTCAGTCCTATATGTGGATCTAGAGTACGTCCAGGCGGGTGTCAAGGTTAGCCCATGGCCAAGACCTACGACTCGATCGACGCCAAGCTCCGCACCTTCATCGACGAGCAGAAGATGTTCTTCGTCGCGACTGCGCCGCTGACGCCGGACGGGCACGTCAACCTGTCCCCGAAAGGTCTCGCGGGCACCTTCGCGGTCATCGACGATCGGACGATCGCGTATTTGGATCTCACAGGAAGCGGCGTCGAGACCATTGCTCACCTGCGCGAGAACGGTCGCATCTGCGTCATGTTCTGCGCGTTCGAAGGACGGCCCCGCATCGTGCGTGTGCACGGGACCGGCGATGTGGTGGAGCCGAACGACGAAGAGTTCGAAAGCCTGAGCGCGCACTTCGATGAGTACCCGGGCGTGCGTTCGATCATCCGCATCCGCGCGAGCCGCATCAGTGACTCCTGTGGCTACGGCGTGCCATTGTACGAGCACAAGGAAGGGCGCGATCAACTTCAGCGCTGGGCCAAACAAAAAGGTGAAGACGGCATCGTGCAGTACCAGCGTGACAACAACGCTGAAAGTCTCGACGGGCTACCGAGCTTGCTCGGGGACCATTAGGACCGGCACGGGCGCGATCTGGAGACAGCGCGAGGCAGTGCTGCCGACCAGCAACCGGCCCAACACCCCCTGCCTGTGGGTGCCGACCACCATTATGTCGGCGGGGATCATCTTTGCCGCGTTGCACATTGCATGGGACGCATAATCGGGCGAAACGACCTGGTGAGCCTGCGCGCCGGACGCGTGCTCTTGGATGTAGGCGGTGAGCTTCTGACCTGCTTCGAGCTTGCCTTGGTCGCGCAAGACCTGGCGCCATGTGCGCTCCTCGTCGGGCTTCTCTTCGCCGCCAGCCGGAATGATGACATTGGCAATGTGTAGCTCGCCGTCGACGCGCGCGGCCGCACGCTTCGCCCAGGAGACCGCCGCCATCGAGGACGCGGAGAAGTCCGTGCCAACGAACCACTTAGTGCCCCGAAGGCCATCGGGAATGGGCGCGTCGCCAGTCGCGACGAAGACCGGACGATCCGCGGCGCGGATCACACGCTGCGCGGTCGAGCCGAGCACCCGCTCGATCGCGCCCTTACCCTCGACCGACCGCGGCCCGCTCGAGCCGTATGCGCCGATGGTGATCAGGAACGAGCCCCGTTCTTTGGCCATCTCTGGAATGACGCGCCACGGCCGGCCACGGACGACCAACGCTTCGCAGTCGACGCCGGCGGCAACACAACGCGCCCGCTCCTTCTGAAGCTCCGCGTCGAGCTCGGCTTCATGCCGTGTCGAGTGTTCCTTGGCCGCCTCGGCAGCTTCTTGGAACTCGGGGGACTCCGGCCACCAGGAATCCGCGTCGTCGAGGACGTGGACGAGGTCGAGCCGAACGCCAAACGCTTTGGCCGCCGCAACCGCGAGATCGACGGTTCGGGGGCCTGCTGAGGTCAGATCGGTCGCACAAAGGATGCTCGCTCCTGCCATGGCGAAAGCATAGATCAACACGTTGGAGGCGCACATGGTCGGCGCTAGGCTTCCCTACACCGATGAGCGAAATGCCGATTTACATGGACCATCACGCGACGACCCCCGTCGACGAGCGGGTCCTCGCGGCAATGCTTCCCTACTTCGGAACCCGCTTCGGCAACGCCTCCAGCCGAACGCACGCACACGGAAAGGTCGCGCGGGACGCGGTGGAGCTCGGCAGGGCTCAGGTCGCCGGACTGGTCGGCGCCAAGCCGGATGAGCTGATCTTCACCTCCGGCGCCACCGAGAGCGACAACCTGGCGATCCGAGGTGTGGCCCGGGCACGGCTGGGGGACGGCAAGCACATCGTGACGGTTCGGACGGAGCACAGGGCCGTGCTGGACAGCTGCTCTGCGCTGGAGCGCGAGGGTTGGCACATCACGTGGCTCGACGTCGATGCGCAGGGGCTCATCTCATCCGATGCAGTCGCCGCAGCGCTCACGGACGAAACGGTGCTGGTAACGGTCATGCTCGCCAACAACGAAGTCGGCGTCGTTCAGGACCTCGCCGCGATCGGCGCTTTGACCGCAGAGCGCGGTATCACGTTTCACTGCGACGCAGCACAGGGCCTCGGTTACCTGCCGTTCTCGGTCGACGACATGAACATCGACCTGGCGAGCCTCTCGGCCCACAAGATGTACGGTCCGAAAGGCGTCGGAGCGCTCTATGTCCGAGAATCCTTACAGACACGCGGCATCCCCGTCGCGCAAATGCATGGCGGCGGCCACGAGCGCGGATTGCGTTCAGGCACGCTCAACGTACCCGGCATCGTAGGCTTCGGTGCCGCGTCGGAGATCATGAAGAACGAAGGCGGGGCGGAGGCGGCACGGATCGCGTCTCTCCGTGACGGCCTGAAGGACCATCTCCTCGAGGTGCTCGAGGAGGTTCAACTGAACGGCGCGGCCAGCCCAAGGCACCCGGGAAACCTCAACCTATCATTCGGCTACGTCGACGGAGCGCGGCTGCTCCTCGATCTCAGCGAGCGCGTGTCGGTTTCGAGCGGCTCGGCGTGTAGCAGCGCGGAAGCGGGCCCGAGCTACGTGCTCGAAGCCATGGGCGTCCCGAAAGACTGGAGCGCCGCCTCGGTTCGCTTCGGCCTTGGGCGGCACACCACCACGGCCGAGGTCCAGACCGTCGCCGATACGGTCATCGAGACCGTCACGCGGCTGCGAGAACGCTCCCCGCTATGGGCTCGGAGGGCGAGCGGAAATCCCGTCGATTGGTGACGGAGCTTCAAACCTGGCGAAACCGGGCCTCCCGCCTTACATAGAAGAGATGAACGAGGCCAAAGGCATCACGCTGACACCCAAAGCCGTACAAATGGCCAAGCAGAAGCTCGCCGACGCCGACGCGCCGGTCGAGGGCCTTCGGCTCGGCGTAAAGGGCGGCGGCTGCTCCGGCTACTATTACGTGTACGACTTCGCCAAGAAAATCCGCCCCAACAAAGACCTCGTGTTCGACTTCGACGGCCTCAAGGTAGTCGTCGACAACCGGAGCATCGAATTTCTCGAGGGCGCAGTGCTCGACTGGGAGCAAAGCTTGATGAGCTACGGCTTCAAGTGGAAAAACCCAAACGCGACCGGCGACTGCGGTTGCGGCGAGTCTTTCGACGTCGACTAGAAGCCTTCTTCGAGCGGCACCGGAATCGGATTGGGCAAGTCCACGTAAGCCTGCAAGTCCTCCGCACTGCAATCGGCGGGAAGTGACTGCGGACTGTTGAGCTCGACCGAGCGGCAGCACCGATCGAACGCAGGCTCCGGCCCTGCTTTTTTTCCGGCATCCTCGCAGGGATCGGGAATCGGAAGCTCGACAGGTGCGACCCTATCGGCGATCCGTGCCCGAAGCCCTTGGAAGGTGAATGCGATGCCGGTGGCGGTGCATTGATCGTCAGGGCTTCCAGTGTTCGGATCGACGCGGAGATCGAGATTGTTGGTGAGCAGCCCGACGACACTCCCGCGGAAGGACTCATCGCAAATTCCCAACGGTTTCAGCGTGGCAACGAGCTCACCAGCGGAGAACCGCCCAGCGATCATGCCCTTTTCCAGGATCTGCCCGTCCTCGCTGATGTCTGCGATCAGGAAGCCGTTGATCGAGATCGAGAAGCTGCCGGGACCTGTGGGAAATACGAAGGTGGCTGCGGTGTCCAAAGGAAGCACGACGCGGCCGTTGCTGATGTACGCGTCAGTCTTCCACGTCTCCGGACGATCGAGGTCCCGTGCGACCAAGCCCGACGGGTCGACGAAGAAGTAGTCCTCCCCGTCCCAAGCCGGCTCTGGAGCTTCTTCGATTGCGCTCGGGAGCATCAAGGTCGCGCCGCTCGGACCACCCCATTCCACGCCGGAGACATCGTCGAGTGACGTTCCATCGACAGCGGAGAGCACCGATACATCGACCTTCGCGTCGTTTGGCGTGCCGTTCCACTCGCGCAGCCGGAGCAACGCCGTACCCCTGCCGCGGCCTTGGTTGAGCGCGATGTTGTCTTCGAGGCATGAGATCAAGCCCACCACGGTCGGAAGAACGTACTGACCAAAGGCGTTGTCGATCCCCTTGTTTCCGTCGAGCGGTGGATTTCCGTTGGCCGAGACGCACTCGGCGGCGTCGCCAATCGACGTCGTGTTCATCCCGTCCAGATCGAGACCAAACCGGCGCCAACGATCACCGGATTGGTCGAGGGAAATGTTGCGGAACGCGAAGACCGCCTCGACGTCATCCCCTTTCGAGGTCGTGCCCGCCGGCGGCCGCTCCGGAACGTGCGCAAGCCCCTCCTCCACCAGGCTGGAGTCGTAGACGCTGCACGCCGGGGCACACAGCAGAAAGGCAGTAAGCAACACGCTAAGCAGAGGTTTCATGGGTTCCGCGCTCATCAGACAAGCAATTGAAATCTAGCATGACTATAACAAAACAGTCACAAGAGATCTTAGGAAATTGTGATATTCCTCACTATGAGCGCGATGACTCACCCGAGAGGGCAAGTCAGCTAGAGACTCGTCGAGACTTCGGATGGCGGCCGCCGCGACCACCAAGCCGCAAGGGCGCTCCCTATGACGCAATGGACGATGGCCGAGATCGCGCTCGGGATGACGGTTAGCGGGTTGGCAAAGTGGGCTTGCGCAAGAACCGCTCCCAGCCCTGAGTTCTGCATGCCGACCTCGATCGACGTCGTGCGCGCAACGGTTCCGAAACCACCACTCAGACCTCCGAACAGGTAGCCGAGGAAAAAGCCAAACGTGTGTGCAGTCACCACCGCACCGAGCAACTGCAGGCCAGACCCGAGCACGGCGTCTTTTTGCGCCCCGAGAATCGCCGCCACGATCAGCACGATCATCAGCACGGCGGCTGCCGGTGCAGCGGGGAGAAGCTTCTCCGTGAGCTTCGGCAGATAGCGGCGCATGAAGAGCCCGATCGCAATCGGAAGAAGGACCACCTTGGCGGTGCTCATGAACAAACCCCATGCATCGACGTCGACCCTGCTGCCCACGATCCAGGTGGTGAGTAGTGGTGTGCACGCAGCCGCAAGCATCGTCGAGAACGCGGTCATCGACACCGAAAGCGCGACGTCGGCCTTGGCCAAATAGGCGATCAGGTTGGAAGCCGTGCCGCCCGGACAACAGCAGACCAACACCAAGCCGACTGCGAACGGCGTGGGCAGTTGAAACAGGTAGCCCACCGACCAGCCGAGAAGCGGCATGACCGTATACTGTAATAGCACCCCCCAGAGGATCGGCGCAGGAGCGCGAAAAACACGCGAAAAATCGGAAAGCTCGAGGGTGAGCCCCATGCCGAGCATGATGATCTGGAGCCCCGGCGTGATCAGCCCGTAGTCGAGGAACCACACGAACGCTGGCGGGTAGATGAGCGCGACGACACCGCCGAGGGTGACCCACAAGGGAAAGAGCCGGACAAACGCAGCCACGAGGTCGCGATGTAGCACAGCGGGGCCGAGCCGGGGTCATCCGGGACGCGGATGCGCTTCCGTGCTAGAAATCCCGTCTCTCATGTTCCGCCCACCTACCGACGACGTCCGGATCGAAGGCCTTCGCCCGCTGATCCCGCCCGCCATTCTGATGGAAGAGGTCCATCCTGGAGAGGAAGCGATCGGGCGAATTGCGGAGGCTCGTCAGCACATCAGCGACATCGTGCACGGCAAAGACGACCGCCTGTTGGTGGTGGTCGGCCCTTGCTCGATCCACGACCCGCAGGCCGCGCTCGACTACGCCAAACGCCTGCAAGCGCTACGCGACCAGCACGCCGACGACCTCTTCATCGTGATGCGCACGTACTTCGAGAAGCCGCGCACGACGGTCGGTTGGAAGGGGCTGATCAACGATCCCAACATCGACGGGAGCTTCGACATCAATCATGGGCTCCGCGTGGCGCGCGGCTTGCTCAGCGCGCTGGCCGAGCTCGATTTGCCGGCCGGGACCGAGTTCCTCGATCCGATTTCGCCGCAGTTCGTTGCGGACCTCGTGTCCTGGGGAGCGATCGGCGCGCGAACCACCGAGAGCCAGGTGCATCGCGAGCTGGCGAGCGGCTTATCGATGCCCGTGGGCTTCAAGAACGGCACGCGCGGGACGGTTAAGATCGCCGTGGAGGCGGTCAAAGCGGCTCGCAATCCGCACCACTTCCTCTCGGTGACCAAGCAGGGCCTCACCGCCATCGTAGCAACCAAGGGCAATCTCGACTGTCACGTCATCCTCCGCGGCGGAGGGGGGAAACCCAACTATCACCCTGAGCAAGTCGCGGAGACGATCGAGACGCTCGAAGGCGCGGGGCTCGAGGGGCGTCTCATGGTTGACTGCAGCCACGCGAACAGCGGCAAAGATCACGAGAAGCAAGCTGGAGTAGCGATCGCAATCGGGCAGCAGGTGGCGCAGGGCAGTACGGGCGTGTTCGGTGTGATGCTCGAGAGCTTTCTGGTGGGCGGCCGACAGAACAACGACCCAGGAGTCGAGCTCACGTACGGGCAGAGCATCACAGACGCCTGCATGAGTTGGGACGCCACCGTGCCTGTGATCGAGGGGCTCGCCAATTCCGTGCGCCAGCGTCGAGACGCGGGCGGCTGAGCCAAGCCGGAGCTCCTAGAACAAATCCGGTGCGGGCACCGGGATCTGAACGGTGTTCGGCAAGGCATCGAAGCGCTCAGCCTTGATCATCTTTTCCTGCGTAGTGCAGGTTTCCGAGCGCGTCTTGCCAGACAGCCATTCGCTCGGACAACAGCGATCGATCTCGATGGGGTCTGCGGTCGCACAGGGCTCGAGCTCGGCTCTGGAAGACGCGGCCAGGCCTGCAATCCGGCCAGCAACGCCCTTGAAGGTCACTCCCAAGCTGAACGCGTCGCACTGCGCGCCGATCCCGTCGCTGTCCGGGGATTGTTGGATGTCGGCGAACTGGCCGAAAAGCGACTCGATGACTGAGGCATTGATGTCGCACATGCCGATCTTAGGCGTGGCTTCGCCGAGCTTGTCGATGCTGAACCGTCCTGCGAAAAGGCCGTGATCGAGCCGGGTACGGTCTTCACTGATGTCCCCCGTGATGAAGCCGCCGTTGACCACGACCGTCATGGCGCCATCGCTCGGTATCGTACCGTCACCGGCGATCAGCTTGAACCCCGTGCCCGCGAGAAGGGGCGCGACCAAGCGGCCAAAGGCCACGTACGCCTCGACCTGCTGGACCTTCGGCAAGTCCAGGCTCTCCTGGCCCGATTCGTCCAGGTCGAAGTCGGCTGGGTCGAGGAACCACGAGTCCTCATTTGCCCATCCGGGACCTGGGGCCTCGGCGCCCTGGCCGCCCTGCAGGTATCTGAGATTCACGGGGTCGTTACCGCGAAAGCCAACCAGCGATGGATCCTCATTCGTCCCATCGACGGCGGTCGTGAGCATCACCGTGACACTGGCGTCGGCGGGCTCGCCGTTCCAGTGCTGCACCCATAACACGACCGTTCCGGTTCCGCGTCCCTGCGCGAGTGCGATGTTATCTTCGAGGCAAGGAAGCGCGCTGCTGACGCTCGGCAGGAGGCTCGTTCCGAGCGAGTTGTCGATTCCCTTGTCGCCATCGACCACTGCTTGGCCGACCACCGCGCCATCCACCACCCGGGGCTCGCAGGTCCCATCGTCGCGGCCGGTCGTCACCGTCGCGTCCAGGTCGATGCCGATGCGAGCCGCCATTTGCGCCGACTGGCTGATGAAGATGTCGTTGAGCGCAAAGACCAGCGACTCGCTGTCGTTCTGCGAGCTTGTGTTCGCCGGCGGCCGAATCGGTACGCCCGCACTGCCGTTCCCGATCAAGCTCGGGTCGTAGACACTGCACCCGAGTGCAAAGAGCAGCGTACACAAACCGGACCCCCGGCCGAGCCTGCCCCTCGCGTCGCAGCGTTCCCCCCACACGTCTCCAGGGTACCAAGAGCGAAGCGGAGGCCAAAGTATGCTACGCTGAAGGCGCCATCGTTCGGATGAACATCTCGGTCATCTCCCAGGGCAGATTCGACGGGAGATTCAGGATCGGAAGGTCGATCCCGTACTCACGACGGCGTTTCAGCTCAGAGATACAATACTCCGGCTCGCCCGAAATCGTGAGAGCTTCGATCATCTCTTCTGAAACCGCAGCGGCCGCCTGCGAGCGGGTCTTCTTGTCACGGTAAAGCTCGTCGACCCTCTTGCACTCGTCGCCGTAGCCGAAGCCGGTGAGCAGCTCCTTGTAGTAGTCGCCCATCCCGCCGATGTAGAAGGAGATGAGCTGCCGCGCTTGTTGGATACCGGCGTCCCCGAGGGGGATGACCGAGGTGAAGGGTGCAGTTGCGATCTTGCCCGGGTCGCGACCAGCCTTGGCTGCGCCTTCGGCGATCCAAGCATGCCCTTGCTCCAACTTGGTGTACGGCCAGAAGG
>PVMK01158353.1_pt1 | contig 17653 bp, 15 predicted proteins | sample 1853481 | NCBI WGS metagenome assembly PVMK01 (sample SAMN08533507, study PRJNA380276) | Marine sediment metagenome, whole genome shotgun sequencing project. | reverse complement strand
AGGGAGAACTCGTCGAGCAGGGCAGATGGCTTGAATTGCTGTATTGAGACAAGAAAACAGCTCCCCGGGGACAAAATCACGTATTCGGGCACCCAGCGCTGATGAGCAGGGCTTCATTGTAGCCACATCGGGTTCAGCAGGTGACTATCACGTGCGGTGAAGGTAGGATTGCGTTCCCCGCTCAGGCGGGCCCTATTCTCAAGGACAAAACATGCATAAATTCTCCTCAGCTATATTGATTTTTCTGGCTCCGGCCGTCTCCATGGCACAGGGCTATAAGAGTGGCAGGGCCCACACCTGGGACTTCACGATTGGTGGACTTTACCAGCAAGCCGATGTCGCTTCTGGTGATGGCGGATCTTCGCTCGAGGTTGACGATGAGTTGGGCTTCGGTTTCAACATCGGCTATAACCTTAGCAATCACCTGAATATCAGTGCTGATTTCGATTTTATAAAGCCCGACTACACAGCGGTTGTAATCACAGAGCCCAATCCCCCCGATGGCAGTCAGGAGACGACGAGAATTAATCACCGGCTGACACAGTTCAACGGCCGGCTGAAGGGCACCTACTACTTCACGGAAGGGCCTTTTGTGCCGTTTGTCGAAGCCGGAATCGGTTGGAGCTATATTGATTCGAATGTCGCGAGCGGCCCGCCACAAGGCTTTTGCTGGTGGCACCCGTGGTGGGGCTATATTTGCGAATCATTCGTCAATACGTTTTCCGCAACGGAATTTTCCTACGGCGGCGGCCTTGGTCTGCGATACGAGCTGCCCGGCGACTCATTTATAAAGGCAAGCTATAATCTGTGGCTACTGGATACCAGCGGGCCACGCGCCGAACCAGAACTCGAGACCTTTCGAATCGAATATGGCTGGCGATTCTAAAACACGATTTTTGATTTGCTATAAGATTAGAGCCGCGCTGATGACTCAGCGCGGCTTTTCTTGTTGGATCACTCGCCGTCATACTCCTTCAGGATCGAACGTTTGCGGGTAGCAATAATATGAAAGCAATGGTTGGATTCGGGTTCTTTCTTTTGTTCCTCGCGGGCATTGCCCTGGTCACGCTGCAGGGGCGGCAGATGGTTCAGCAAAATGTACCGGGCGGTGGCGCCGCCCTGACAGGAATCAGTTGGCGTCCAATAACGCTCGGCAATGAGACCATTCCAGAAGACAGCGGCATATTCGTCAGCTTTGCAGTCGACGGTGGTATCAAAGGGCGCGGCGGTTGCAACAATTTCTTCGGCTCGCTGGAACAGACAGAATCGGGCGTACAAGTCGGTCCACTCGGCGCAACACGTATGGCCTGCCCGGAGCCGATTATGAGTCGCGAAATGGCTTTCCTTGAGGCCTTGCAAAAAACCAGGGGCTTCCAGGTGAACAATGACAGCATGCGCATGCTGGATGACGAAGGCAGCGTACTCGCGGAATTCGTCGCAGGGGAAAAATAGAGCTTGAACCGTGTTCCTGGTGCTCGGCACCCTTTACATTACTCCGGCACCGCTATCCTGATAAGACGTATTGTCCACTCGGCCCCGGCCTGTACGCCAAACTGGCTCGCAAAATTGCCGCTATTGACGGCCAAGCCGATCGTCTGTAACGAATCTGAGTAAAGCAAAGGCTGGCCTTCGTCAACATAGCCAAACGAAAGGGCGTAAGGAATTTTCTGTCGGAAAACTGACTCACCAGCCCGGGAAATTTCCACAAGTACAATTGAGTTGTCTTCAGGCGAAAGGGCGAGCGCGTCGACCAGGGATTTGGGTATGTTGGTAACGACGTTGCCGAATGGCATTTCAATGTGCGTAACATTTCCGATGATGGTATCGTCATCAAGCTTTCCTGGTTGCTGGTAGTTCAATCTCACAATGTTTGGTTCGAGAACCGGACCAACGTCTTCAAACTTGATGACCGCGGCGGCCAGCCTGGCGCCAGTGTAAGAGTAAACATCCCGGCCGTGAAATGTATGTGAGTTGTCGGAGCCGGGCCGGCGATTGAGCTTTTCGTCGATCTGCCGAAGCGCCTGGATGCCTTGCGCGTCCGCGACGAGCGTCAGGGTGCCATTGTCCGGGGTCACCACATAATGTCCCGAGTTTGTTTTTGCGACCACCGAGCGGCGATCCGTGCCGACGCCGGGGTCAACGACCGACACGAAAACCGTGCCTTTCGGCCAGTACTCGATCGTACCAGCCAGCATGTACGAGGCCTGCCAGATATTGAAAGGCTCGATTTGGTGCGTCAGGTCATGAATCTGTAAACTTGGATCGACGCTTAGCGCAACCCCTTTCATGCTGGCGACGAAACGTTCCGTCAGGCCAAAGTCGGACAGGAACACCAGCGCTGCGGGCCGTGATTCGGCCGCGCCGACGCCGGCTGCAAAGGCTATAATTAGTAAACAAGTGACCAGCCGTCTAAGCGCGCGGAACATCGGATGAAAACCTCTGTCTTAACAAGTTATCATTAACGAAGAAGATCGCTGGCCAAAGAAAAAAGCGGGTCGAACGACGATTTGATTCGGCAGGGGGACAGTATATGAAGAACAAGAGTCCAGCAAATCGGGGTAGGGGAAGCCCCGAGGCCTGGTCCAAAATCACTGTTCGAGCCACTCAGCCTGCCGTCACCCGGCTTGCCCGGATTTTCGTGATTGTAGTGATCACGCTTTTCCCGTGGACAGCCGGCTGGTCGGCCGGTCCCTTGGTGTTGCAGTCCGATTTCGGCGTCAAGGATTCAGCAGTCGCCTCGATGAAAGGGGTCGCAGTCAGTGTGTCGCGGGATTTGGATATTTACGATCTAACGCACGAGGTGCCCACGTACAACATATGGGAGGCGTCGCTGCGACTTGCCCAGGCTGCCGAGTATTGGCCGATAGGCACAGTTTTCGTGTCGGTCGTCGATCCCGGCGTCGGTACGGAGCGTAAATCGGTCGTGCTGAAAACGAAGTCCGGGCATTACTTCGTTTCGCCGGACAATGGCAGTTTGACGGCGGTAGCAGAACTACTCGGCGTAGAAGCCGTTCGGGAAATCGATGAAGCAGTTAATCGTCTTGCCAACTCTGAGAAGTCGTACACGTTCCATGGCCGCGATGTCTACGCTTACACTGGCGCACGCCTGGCGGCGGACGTAATTTCCTTCGAAGAAGTTGGACGCGAGCTGCCTTCAAAAGTATTGTCTATTGCCTATCAGAAGCCACGCTTCGATGATGGACGAGTGTATGGAAACATCGAAATACTTGATCCCCAGTTCGGCAATATCTGGACCAACATCGATCGTGAGACATTTAAAACGCTGGAATTAGAACCGGGAGACGAAGTCAGCATTGAAATCTCCAATGGCAACAATGTCGTACTGACGCAGACATTGCCGTATTTCCCGACGTTCGGTCGGGTTCCAGTGGGTAAACCACTCCTTTATTTGAACAGCCTGAACAGAGTTGCCCTGGCGATCAATCAAGGCAACTACTCTGAAACATTCGACATTCGATCCGGCGCGAGCTGGAGTATAAGGATAGAAAAATGAAACGATTTAACACGCGTGCAGTCCTGAGCATTTCCGTATTTTCAATAGCACAGTTGGCGAGCGTTGGCGCTTTAGCGCAAACGTCAGAAGAAATAACCGAAGAAGTGGTCGTCATAGGCACGCGCGGCGACGCGCGCAGTCCACTGGATAGCATGGTACCAATCGACGTTATCAGCGCAGATGACATTGCCGCGGCGCACTCTTTTGGCGGCGAGTTGGGTGAACTGCTGCAGGCGTTGGCACCGTCGTTCAATTTTCCCCGTCAGTCGAACTCGGGCGCAGCGGATCATGTGCGTGCCGCGCAGCTGCGCGGCATGAGCCCGGACCACACTCTGGTCCTGGTTAATGGCAAGCGACAGCACACGGCTTCGGTAATCGCGCTGGAGTCGGCGATCGGGTTGGGTACGAACCCGTTCGATTTCAACACGATTCCGCTTATCGCCATTAAACGAATCGAAATATTGCGGGATGGTGCCGGGGCGCAGTATGGATCGGATGCCATTGCCGGTGTGATCAATATTGTGCTCAAAGACGCTGCCGAGGGCGGAACAGTGACAGCGTCATATGGCGCACATCGGACCGATTTTGAACCGATCGGCGGCGCTAGTCTTGACGATGGCGAAACATTTTCGGTAGCCGCTGACTATGGTTTTGCGGTTGGCGATGGCGGTAGCCTGAGAGTTGGCGCGGAATACCGCAGCCGCGATGCGACCGATCGCGCAGGTATAGGCGATCTGCCCTTCTTTGATGATGATACGCCGGCCAACCAGGCACTGAATCCAGCTCGGGTATTCGCTCCCGGGGACGGCGGAGCCGATGATATCTACCTCTTCTATAACGCGACCATTCCGGTCGGCGACCGTGAATTTTACTCCTTTGGCCGTTACTCCAATCGTGAATCCGAGGGCACGGGCTTTTTTCGCTATCCAGACGGCTTTTCGAGCCTGCCCAGCGTCCACCCGAACGGATTTCGGCCGATAACGCTTGGTGACAATACGGACACTTCATTTTCCGTGGGTTTACGGGGCACAAACTTTCAATCCGACTGGGACCTGAGCCTGACAATCGGCAATAACGACTTCGAATCCGGCTTAAAAAATTCCGCCAACCCGTCTCTTGGGCCGACCAGCCCAACGTCATTCAATCTTGGCGGATTCGAGTTTACGCAGACGACAATCAATGCCGACGTCGTACGCGAATTTGAGGTTGGCAATCTCAGTGCGCCTTTGACATTTGCCTACGGCGCAGAGCTGCGTTTCGAAGATTACGAAACAACTGCCGGCGATCTGGAATCATATGAAACCGGTCCATTCGACGCCGCTGTCGGAGCGCAAGCCGGGCCCGGGCTGCCGGCCGGCGAGGAGGCCGACGTAGATCGGTTCGTGTACTCGGTATACGTCGATGTCGAAGCAGATCTTACGGAACAATTCACCATAGGCGGCGCGGCGCGCTACGAAGACTATGATGATTTCGGTGATGCGCTGACCGGAAAGCTCTCGGCGAGATTTCAGTTCACGGACACATTTGCGATACGCGGTGCTGTCGGAACAAGTTTCCGTGCACCGTCGCTGGCGCAACTCGGCTATCAGGGGTCGAAGACTGATTTCGGCAGCGGCGGAATGCTGGAGCTGTTTCGGACCCTACCGGTGTCTCATCCCGACGCCATCGCGAACGGGGCGGTACCTCTGAAAGAAGAGGAATCAACGAACTTCAGCATCGGGTTTGTCGCCGACCTGGGCGACGCCTTCAACCTGACCGTCGATTATTTTCAGATCGACGTTGATGATCGAATCTTTCTCCTTAACGCTCCAAACAACATTGAATATTTTTCCAACCTGCTTGACACAGAAACTACCGGCTTCGACATCGTGGCGACCGGCGCTTTCGATCTGGGCGCCGGCAGTCTCGCCTGGAGCGCCTCGTACAACAATTCGGAAACTGATGCCAAGAATCCCAGCGTGGTTGATGTAGAGGATTTAAACACCGTCGAAGGCAAAGCGCCGGAAGACAAATTAATTCTCTCTGGCAATTGGGCAGTCGATCGCTGGTCACTATTGCTGCGCTTGACACAATACGGAGAGACAACGCGCGTGTTTGACTTCGGCGGGGGCTTCGAGCCGGCTCAGACGTACGGGTCGGTATGGTCCGTCGATGCCGAGGTTGCCGCAAAAATTACCGACGAATGGACAGTAGCTATTGGCGCCGACAACTTGACGGACGAGTATCCCGATCGCTCAAGCGACGACATCAGTTTCTTCGGTCATCTGCCATATGATGTGTTGTCGCCGATCGGCATGAACGGCGCGTATTTTTACTTTCGAACGCAATATGACTTTTAAAGCTTGGCGGCTAATCGTTTGATTGGGTTAAACAGGGTTGTGAATTCTGTTCACTGAAAAACCGCGTGTCGGTGGTTGAGGGCCGTCGCTCGTCGTCTCCTGCCCGATTCAAGACCGCTGACAAGGAGTACTCACTTCTCGTCTGATGTAGATAGCCTTTTCATCAGCCGGTAAAGAAACTCCTGGCCTTCAAAATACGACTTGATGACAATACGCTCATTCTGTCCATGCGCCCGGTTGTCGGCGATGTCGGCGAATAGCCCCGCTACCCCGTACACGGGTATCCCGGCGTTGCGCAGGAACAGTCCGTCCGTCGCACCGGTACTCATCATCGGAATGACCGGCACGCCCGGCCACATCTCACCAGTAACGCTTTCGATCGCGCCGAGTACTTCCGGCGTCAGTGGCGATGGTGGGGAGGCCAGGGCTTCCTGAACCGGTGTGATCGTCACCTGCACGTCTCCAATAATAGTCTCCAGCGTATTCTCTACAACCTCGATTGACTCGCCGGGCAGCACGCGACAATTTACCGTTGCTTTCGCACGTTGTGGCAGGGCATTCTCGGCATGCCCGGCCTCGAGCTGGGTCGCCACGCAGGTGGTGCGCATGCGCGAGTTATAAAAAGGCGTGCGGGAAAGATAAGCGACAGCAGCCGGGTCGGGCGGATCCTGAATGATGCCGCGCATCGCGGCAGCAAGGTCGCCCTCTTCGAGGTCCGCATATCGTTCGAAAAATACCCGGGTTACTTCATTAAGCACGACGGGAAAATCATAAGCGCGGATGCGAACCAGTGCGTCGGCAAGGCGGTAGATCGCGTTGTCCTTCACGGGTAAGGAACTGTGGCCGCCGGGATTCGTTACTTCGAGCGTAAAGGTCTGATAGACTTTTTCGCTGGCCTGCACGCCATTGGCGATGTGCTTGCCATCTCTGATCACAGCGCTTCCACCCTCGTTCAATGCATACTCCGCATCGATCAGCTCACGGTGATTCTCCAGGAGCCAGACCACACCATTGTCAGAACCGCCTTCCTCGTCGGCGGTGAGTGCCACGATGATGTCACGATCCGGCTGGAAGCCTTCCCGCTTGAGTCGAATCAGGTTTGCGATGTGAATCGCTGCTTCATCCTTATCGTCGGTAGTGCCTCGACCGTAGTAGTAACCATCCTGCTCGGTAAAAGTGAACGGATCGAGCGTCCAGTCGGCAGGATCCGCCTCGACGACGTCGATGTGTGCGAGAAGGAGCAGGGGTTTACGACCGACAGCGCGACCCCGGTAACGAACGACCAGATTTCCTTTGTTTTCCAGTGGCCCAAGCACTAGCACGTCTTCTTCCGGAAACCCGGCAGCAATCAGGTGTGCGGCCATCGCATCGGCGGCGTCCGTCGTATTGCCGGTGCTGTGGGTTGTGTCTATCTCAATGAGTTCGCGCAGAAAGTCCTTCGCCATTTGCTGATGCGGCAGGAGGTCGGGTGCCGCCATCGATTCGGACGAAGTTGCTGTATCCGGCTCCGCTGACTCCAGTGCTGTGCCGGTGTCTTCGCTGCTGCACGAAGCCATAAAACCAGCCAACAATGCGAGCGGCAACATAGGAATGTGTAGTGGTTTAATTCTGGTCATTTGTGTCCTCCGCAACTTCGGGCAGGGATATGTTCATTCGCCCGCTGGGGCGGGGTCTGGTGATGTCCGATACGGTGTTAAACGTAAGGGCAGGGCAAAACCGCTCCTGCCTTGAGGCAATCGCGTAGCTTGTCATGGCGATAAAAAAAACAAAAGGGAAATCTTTTCTTTCGACCCAATACGGACATGACAATACGGCTCGGCCCGGCAGGCGGCAGCATTTCACGGACCGGTCACGGGCTGATGTTGCTGCTGCTAAAAATACCGCCGGATCTTTTTCACACGATTGTTAAACGAGCGCGTGCGTGACTTCGGATTGTTCTCGACGGGCGAGGGCAGCGTCGCCGCGAGCTCTATCGCCTGGTGGCTCGTGAGTCTGTAGGCGGGTATACCCCAGTAATAACGAGCTGCGGCGCCGACGCCGTAAATGCCCCTGCCGAATTCAGCGACATTCAGGTAATGCTCGAGGATGCGCTTCTTGGAAAGGTTTCTTTCCATGCCGATAGTCAGCACAAGCTCGTGCCATTTGCGCAAGGGGTTCCGTGACGGGTTCAGGAAAACATTCTTGACGGTCTGCTGGGAGATGGTGCTGCCGCCGTAGACCAGGCGCTGTTCGGACAGGTTGTATTCCATGGCTTCCTTGAGCGCCTCGATGTCAACCCCCTCGTGTTCGTAGAAGCGGGCATCCTCGGCGACGATCACGGCCCGGATCATGCTTTGCGGGATCGTCTCGATCGAAACCGGACTCCAGCGCAGCTTTGGCCAGTCTGCGTGCCGGTGCTGCTCGAACTCGTAACTGCGAATAAAGTTCGAGCGCTGGATCGGGCCCTCTGTGTACAGCTCCCAGTCCGGCCATATCCCGATCAGGTAGCCTAAATCCATCATGATCAGAATCGGCAATAGTCGCAAACCCCAACGCAGCGTGCGCGTGACGATCGGCACGTGAAAGATTGAGCCAATTTGTCTCAGGAATCTGGCAGCCATTGACCGGGATGTTAATGCAAAAGGCGGCAGAAATGCTGTGACCCCGTCGAAGCCGAGATAAATGAGGTGTGGCCCGGTACATGGGCATTCGCCCAGACAGGGGGTTTTCCGCCCTGTCTGCGTAGAATTCGCCAAAGCAGGATTGCGATGTGTATACTCGCTGGCCAGGCCTGAATCATGATTTGCAGAGAGAGTACCGACTATGGCTATCGCCGATCTCAGTAGCGTCTTAAGAATATTTGGTGAGAATTCGCTTAGCGAGGAAAATCAGAAGGAGCTGTACAGCGAAGTGCTGTTGATGATCCTGGCGCGGGCCTCAAGTGCCGACGCAAATATCCACCCTGTGGAAATTAAGATGATTCAGCAGCTTATGCAGCGGGAGACCGGTCAGGAACTCACGGAGGCTGATATTCGCAAGGCGGCACGGCCGGAGCTGTACGAATCGGTAAATCTGCGCAAATACTTGCGCAGTGTGCAACGCCGGCTCAAAGCCGGTGACAGACTCACGATCGTGCAGGCACTGGCGGATGTTCTGAAAAGCGATGACCAGATCAGCGTGCTGGAGATCGACTTCTTCAACCGAGTGGCAGACGCGCTGCGCATAACACCCGCCGAACTGGCCGGGCTGACGGCCTAGAGCCACATCGGTATTCGCCCGCCACCGCTTCTTGTTGGGATGTATTAACGTAACAACCTTCCGGATTAGACAGCAACGAGGAAATTCTGATGCGACGCCTGTCCATTGTATTGTTAGCTTCATGTTTTCTTTGTAGCACCGCCGCGGCACAGGAACTGACTGGTACGCTGAAACGCATTACTGACACCGGTGAATTCAAGATTGGATTTGTGCCCGATGCGCCGCCGATGTCGTTTATTGACGAACAAGGGAACCCTGCCGGCTACACGATAGCGCTCTGTCGTGCGGTTTCCGCGGCCGTCAAGAAAGCCACGGGCCTCGAAGAGATGAAGGTCAGCTACGTGCCGCTGGTACTGCCGGAGGACCGACTGAGTGCCGTCGAAAACGGCTCTGTCGATATCGAGTGCGGGGCATCAACGGTTACTCTGTCGCGTCGTGAGCGTGTCGATTTTTCGCTGATGACTTTTATTACCGGTGGGGCAGTCCTCTCTCTTAAGACGTCACCGATTCCAACGATCAGTGACCTGGAAGAGAAGACCATTGCAGTGATCAAGGGAACGACGACGCACGCAACATTGCATCGGCTCAGCGAGGTTAACGAATATGCGTTTAAGCTACGCATCATTGAAACGCATGGACAAGGCATGGAGTTGCTGAATGCCGGCAAGGTTGATGGCTATGCAACCGATCGCGCGATGATTATCGGCCAGGTATTACGATCAGCGGACGCCGGATTATATACCATCAGTTCGGGCGTATTTTCACTCGAGCCACATGCATTGATGATGAAACGCGGCGACACCGACTTTCGCCTGGTCGTCGATCGCGCCCTTGCCAGCCTGTACCGGACCGCGAGGATCCGCCGCATCTATCATGACTGGTTCGGCCGCTACGGCGAGCCCCTGTCTCCGATCGTGGAAGCCGTCTACGAGTTTCAGGCAGTTGGCGAATAGTTGAATTGATCGCTTAGGGTCCGCAGGCTATCCGGCCTGCAAAATGTTTCGACTATGGAATCAACCTTTCTGCATCACCGTGAGTTGCGGTAGGCACCATCAGTTTCGGTAGCCATGGTTGCCGTTATACAGCAACAATATCTTCCTCAATCTTCGCCATTGACATAAATCCGTTCCCGGCGCATGGCGTGGTGGGTGTTGAAGCCGAATTCCGCAAATCGCTTGCCATCCGCTCTGAGCACGGGCATGACATCCGATTCCAGAGCACGGTTAAGGGCATCAAGATCATCGAACACAACCTCATTGCCCAGGATCATGCTGGAGTCCGGCACCATTTCAGTCGTTCGCCAGTCCAGCGGCAGGTAACACAACACGTTCCGGATTCCGGGGAATGTCGCGAGAATCGGCGGATGGTTCTCGGTGTAAAATCGAACGAATGCGGCCTCATCGTCTGTTGGGCCGTAATAGCGGACGACGAAGGACAATGGCGCCGTCCGTGGTAGTGGCGTCTGATGACCTGGTATCGGGAAGTGAACGGTCTCGAAAACGTCGAGGGCAAGCTTGTCGATTGGCGCGGCATAGGCGGACTCGGCGAGGATCAGGCGTCGAAAATCATCCGACTGAATCAAAGCCTCCGCATCCGGGGCATTCATCATGTCGATCTGAATCATCAGTGCCGGCGCAGCACTTTCATCGAATAGTGTCACGTCGCCGATTTCGGGCACGAACAGGTCTACTGAAACGACTTCGGGCACAGACTCAAGGAAGGCAAGCGGTTGATCAAGAAAATAGCTGCGCAGATCGGCCGAGGATATCTGCGCAGTCCAGATCGTAATGAACAATGCTATTTTCATGGCGTCATCTTTCCTTTGATGAGGGCAGTACTGCACTGGGTCGTAACGGCCCGGCCGCGAGTGCCCGAACTTCTTGTGTGAGCCGATTGATCAATCGGTCACCACCAGGCCGCCTTCGAAGTGTATCTTAAATTGTGTCCCGGCCTGACCCCAGGCGATCGCATTGGTGGTGTATATTATCCTTCGTACCTCCGGGGCAAAGGCAATTGCATCGCCCTGGTGTGTTTTTCTGATAACCGGTACCGGCATGAATTATGATTATTCACAAACCTTACAGAATCGATAATTAGATCAGGTGACCATGAAAAATATTAGAGCGTTTCTCGCCCAACTCAGCAAGGAATTGCAGCGAGCCGAAGATGTCGATATCGAAGCCCGTGAGATACTTCAAGAGCTGCACCGCGATGTTGAACAACTCGAAGGGTCCGACAGCACACAGATTGAGTCGATGCTCGATCGCGGCAAGGCACTGGAGTCGAGGTTTGCTGCGACTCACCCGGTCCTCGAACGAACGGCGCGTGAGCTTGCTGACGCTATCGCGAAGATGGGTATCTAGACCGGGGGATAGGGAATTCAATCATTGCCGGGATCACGGGAAACACTGATATCCGGGACATTCGTCATATCAGGTCGTTTCCACGACCGGCTGGGCCAGTATCCAAAGGCTGAGCATCGTATAAGCCACCATAAGAAGGAGCATCGGAATCTGGTTGCGCAGTGCCGCTCGACTGTTTCGGAAGCGGCGCAGGGCCACGACATGGGCCAGCCAGACAGCGATGATGTGTCCGGTAACGATTGCGATGACAGAGGTAATCCATACGAATCTTGCGTTAACGATCCCGATATCGACCAGGTACAGGGTCGTGCCGAACAAATTCCAGCCGAAGCCGAACGGATCCGATGCCAGTGGAATCATGTACTGGCCGACGATCAGCAGAAATGACAGGTAATGCGCGAGATGATAAGCCAGCGCGATCGGAATAATACTCAGTACGAACAGTCTGGCCAGTTCGCCGATCGACAGGTCCTCCCTGGCCTCCGTGGGCGTCGCGAAGTACATGAGTGCGCAGAACGCCAGATACATCAACTGGAATACCAGGAGGAATACGATAAGTGCGATCGTGCCGATCGCCGCAATCGCGTCCCCGGTTATATCCTGCGTTAACAGAATAAGCGGCCGGACCTGGTCGGACATGAGCATCCATTGAGCGATTTCCCCCCACAGCGGGGTTGCCAACAGGCCATCGAATGTCACGCTCGACAGCATAAGCAAGACGAAAACTGTCAATGACAATGACATCGGCTTGTCGGGAAGCAGTCCGACCGCCCAGGGCCGCAGGTTCCATTCACGCCGCTCGGCCAGGAATTCTGTCGGCGCGAACCGCGCCAGCAAGCCGAACAGTACCGTGAACACCTCACCATGGCGCAGCCAGTTCCGGCTGCCGAAAACAAGCATGCCGATCCAGGTGACGACGCTGTAGTTGATCACCGCTTGCGACAGTTTTGCCGGCGAGTCGCTGGCTGGCCATATCAGCTCGGCCCAGATAAACCAGACGAAGAGCAACACGGCCGGCCAGCTCCCCACGCGCTCGGGATAATTCATGTTCAGACCGAGCCGCATGTTCGGTTTCAGCCGCGTAAGCAGCCACTCCGTTACCTCGAAGACCGTCCGCCACGGATTGAGTAAAGCCCAGAGGTCACCAAGCAAGCCGGAGACGTAAGCGAGGCCCACCCACCAGATAACCCACACCGTGGTTGGCGCGATGTTCTTGAAGGGATCGTCGTCGCCGATGAGCCCGGCGACAACGACCAGTACGAGCATGAACAGCGCGAAAAACCGTAATACGAATCCAAGAATCCGGCTCGCAAGGACACGGCCGGCGACTGTACCGAGAAGATTGAATGTCGGGTAACGCTGCACGGTCCGATCGCCCCGGACAAAGTACGCCACGACCACGAAAGACAACGCGACTACGGCAGCCGAGCCACCTACGTAAAGCCTGAGCGGCACGGGGAGGTCATATCGCTCCGCAAAACCGTGCGCCTCAGCGGTGACGGATAAGCCGCAGACGACAAACGCAAGGAGCACACGGGCAGCCTGTATCATCAGTGTGCGACCGACGCATCTGCCCGGAGCGGTCGGCATCACTTACTTCGGGTAGACCTCAATGTACACGAGCGTGTCGTGCCCGTGACCGTGCTGACCGCCGAAGCCGTGGCTTGTCACCGCAAAACGGCCCGTCGCATGCGCCGTGAAGGATACTTTTGCCGGGGCGTCCGGAGAGATCCCGAACCGGATGTCATACCCGTGAATGTGCAGCTCCGCCGCCTCATCCGTCGTCCAGGTCATCTCGACAAGCTGATCTTGGGTGACCCGGATGATGTGGTCCCCGACAACCTTGCGGTTCTCGATTCGAACCTCGATCCCTGCCTCCGCGTCTGTCGCATTCTCTGGTTGTTGCGGGGCCGCCGGACTTAGACCAGATCCAAATATCACTGTTACGAATGCAATAATTCGTACAGTTTTGACGAACGGTGCAATCATCGGTTCCTGCCTGAGCAAATGCCGTATTCATAGTATAAACTAGGTATAAGACATGCAAAGCATGCTCACTGGCCTCGGGGGGGTAACCATGAAAAGAATAACTGCGCTTTTTCTTGCCAGCGCTCTACTGATCCCACTCAGCAGCAACGCTGAAATTCTTGCGCTGCTCAATTACGAATCCAAACCGAACGATTCCCTGAAAGACCTTAAGATGCCTTTCGGCACCCAGGGACGTAAGGAAGGCATCGCCATTATCGACGTGGATCCTGAGTCGGAGAACTACGGCAACATCCTGATGGATATTCCGCTGCCGCCGGACCTGGTGGCGCATCACGTGTTCTACAACCAGGACGCGACCAAGATCTATCTGACGGCGCTCGGCAAGCCGGAACTTCGTGTGATCGATATGACGGTATTTCCGTACCGTATAAAAGTCATCGACGTGCCTGATTGTCAGGTCGGCGAAGATGTCGTGTTTTCCGCGGATAACAAGACCTGGTACGAGACATGTATGGGATCGAACGTCGTCGTCGTCGGCGATGCCGTCAATGACACATATACCCATACTATCGAGACACCGGTACCTTACCCGCACGGCATCGCGATCCATGAGGGCATCGACCGCATGCTGCTGAGCAGCACCGTACGCGCATCGGATCTCGCTGACCCGGGCGAGGAAATCGCCGTATTCGAAGCCAGCACGGGCAAATTTCTGAGCCGGCATAAGGTGTCCGATAAGGAGTCGCCGTCGGGTGAGGCACCGGTCGAGGTTTTGTTCGTACCGGGATCCGACCCGGCTGTCGCCTATATCACCAACATGTACGGCGGGACGCTCTGGACGGCCAGCTGGAACGAGGGAAATAAGGAGTTCGAGTTCGCAAAAGCATTTGATTTCGGGCCGGAAGAAGTCGGGATACCGCTCGAGATTTATTTCACGGAAGATGGCAGGCAGATGCACATCACGACTGCAAACCCGGGCCGGATGCACTTTTTCGAGCTCGGCGCCGATCCCACCGAGCTGAAGCTCGTCAAGACACTTGAAGCCGGAGAAGGCGCGCACCACGTGGCTTACACTAAAGACGGAAAGTACGCTTACGTGCAGAACTCGTTCATCAATCTGCCGGGCATGAGCGAAGGTTCGATCACGGTTGTCGATCTCGAGTCAAAAGCCGTCATCGATACGATCGAGACTTTCATCGAGAACGATCTCAATCCGAACTGTGTGGTGTTGCTACCCGAGTGGAATGACCCAATGGGCCACTAATGGCCCCGGTGCCGGTGGTATCTTGCTAACGGATGTTCTGACATCGTCAGAATAGATATTGAGTTACCACCGGCGCTCGCATCTCGCGATTGGGCTGCCCCAATGCTCCGGCCGCTTGCGCAGTGGGCAGACATACTGGTCGCGTAGCACTATCGCAAATCCGGAGCACAGTCCTGGTTGTGCGATCGCCTCCGCCCGACTACTCACGCTCTTATTGATGGTCCATCGCCGAATCAAAAAGACTCCGGCTGCATGCCCTTGCGCAACATAATCGTACTGGTACTGTCACACTAGAAGTATTTCGTACCGTAATCGAGGGATTCAGGATGAACGATTCGTCGTCGTTGCCCAGGGTGTCGATACTGATCATTGCAGTCGTGCAGGGCGTATTGTTGTTCGCCCTTTATCGTGCCTTCGATACTCATAGCTGGCCGAGTGAATCGCCACTTTGGTCATTTCCGTTGTGGACACTGACAGTTGCCGTGCCGTTGCTGTTGGTGCTGTCGCTCGAACGCGGCAATGCGCTTCGTGTCAGCAAAATGGTGGCTGGTCTGGCTGCTGTTCTGGCGCTGTTGGCGATTTACACAGGGTGGCAGGCGGAGCCGTTTGACGAATTCCCGTTGTTTAGCCTGTCTTTTGCGTTCCTTTGCAGCGTCACGCTGGCTTGCTTCAAAGCACTGATGTATTTGCAGCAGCGTGCGGACCAGGTGCCGCTGACCTATCAGGCTTTGTTTACGAAATCGTGGCGCAACTTTCTCGTCACGGCGCTTTCGGCCGTTTTTGTGCTCATTTTCTGGCTGATCCTGATGCTCTGGGGTGCCTTGTTCAAGGTCATCGAAATCGATTTCTTCTATGAGCTCTTTATCGAGGACTGGTTTATTTTTCCGGTGCTGGGCTTCGCGTTCGGTCTGGGTGTAATCATCTTTCGCGACCTGACCCGGGTTATCGACAACATCACCAAGCTGCTGCACGGTTTGATCAAGCTGTTGTTGCCGCTGATTGTTGTCGTTGCAGTAGTCTTTTTTGCCGCCCTGCCGTTTGGGGGACTGGACGCACTTTGGTCGACCGGTAACGGGACTGCTTTGCTGTTGTGGTTACTGGCAATCATCTTGTTCTTCACTAACGCCGTCTATCAGGACGGCCGTGAGACAAACCCGTATCCGCCGATCATTCATCGTCTGGTCTTCTCAGGTCTATGCGTCATGCCGATTATCTCGGCGCTCAGCCTTTACGGACTGGTTCTACGGCTGAATCAGTATGGCTGGACTGTTGAACGCTGCTGGGCATTAGTCATCTGGCTGATCCTCACGCTGTTCGCCGTGGGTTACGTGGTGGGCATCGTCAGGAAGCGCGCAGAGTGGACGGTCGATCTGGCGCGCGTCAATACGGCAATGGGCCTCGTCGTGTTGGCTCTGATGTTGCTCGTGAACAGTCCGCTCCTCGATTTTCGCAAGATTTCCCTGAGCAGTCAGTTGAATCGTGTCGAGTCTGGTGAAATCGAACTCAAGGATTTCGATTTCTGGTACGCAAAAAACCATTTGGGACGGCCCGGTTACCTGGCGATGGAAGAGATGAAGCAGGAGATCGGAGACTCGGATCCTGAACTACTGCAGATAATCAACGATCCGATAAATAAGATGTATGCGCGCGGCATGCGCAGCTCCGAGGACATGTGGGGAGCGATGCTTTACCGCCCGGAACCGTTCGACGTTCCGCGAAGCCTGAAACATATTATCGACCGCAGCTATGTCGCAATGAATCAGGGCGATCCGGTAATGTTTCAGATAGATCTGGATGACGATGGACAGAGTGAATACGTGTTGGTCATGTTGCACAAATATGGCATCGGAAATTCACAGTTTTATCACTTGACGGAAAACGGTTGGCAGGCCGGCAACGTCATTCATGCTGCATGGAACCATGATGATGCGGTGCCGGATCTGATCAGGAAGGGCGAAATCGAACTTGTTGAGCCGCGCTTCAAGCATTTGGAGGTCGGTGGCGTGTTGCTCAAACCGTTCACGCGTGAATGACGCTTGGCGGAATTGTTAGCGCCCTCACCTCATGCCAGAGCTGCGATAACAAGCGCTCATGGCAAGAGTCACCTGAAGTGGCTTATCAACGGTGCTAAAACAAGAAAACGGGCCAAAGGCCCGTCTTCTTGTTTCCTCGATCGAAGGCTTAGCAGAGCCTTCAATTCATCTTGCGACCATCAAAGATCAAACGAATGCCTGAGGACAACCTGATATTGACGGCCAAACGGGTCGTGAGTTCTGGCCTCAAAGTTCAGGTCCTGGTCGGCGAATGGAGGCTCTTCATCACCGACATTGGTCATGTTCAGCGACAGTGTCGTCCGCTCGTTAGGCAGAGTGTAGTTGTAGTGGAGATCCACTGTCGTCCAGGAATCGATCACTGAATTGCAGGTCTGAGTTGACGTCTTGTCATCGGTATAGTCATCGATGTGTCGAACGATGGCCATGGCGCTGTGCTGGTTGTTGCTCCAGCCAAGTGTGAAGTTGGCGCGCCACTGGGGTAACGGAGAGGCAATATTACTTTCGTTACGGTTACCGACAGCATCGATTGTGACGTTAGTCACCTCGCCGCCGACAACTCCGGGAACGCCACCGATATCGTAGCTGAACATGTAGCTGGCATCTAACCCAAGGCTAAACTGGCTGTCTCCTGCCATATCGAACGCATAGCTTGCCGATATATCCACACCATCCGTCTCGACCGTTGGCGCATTGATAAACGGCACGATAACCCGGGTAATTTCGCCGCTGTGTTGCAGGTTGTCGTCGGGATCCTCGCCCGCTTCTGCGTTACGGAAAATATCGGGGTCTCGACAGTCGGGCGTCCTGTTCAGACAAAGCGTATTCTCGATCGTTACCTTGGTTTGTGCGTTCTCCACCGCGATCAGGTCTTCAAAATCGATATTCCAGTAATC
>PVMK01171760.1_pt1 | contig 17654 bp, 17 predicted proteins | sample 1853481 | NCBI WGS metagenome assembly PVMK01 (sample SAMN08533507, study PRJNA380276) | Marine sediment metagenome, whole genome shotgun sequencing project. | reverse complement strand
GGCGACGCAGGAGCAGTTGCCGAGGAGCGGCGTGTGTCAGTTTTGCACGGCATATTCAGATCTGCCCCTCAAAATCCAACCCCGCACGCGGATCATTAAAAACATCAAGATCAAGCTCACCCTCACTTTTAGCCACAATGGTCGTGACCATGGAGTCGCCGGTTATATTAACCACGGTGCGGGTCATATCAAGCAAACGATCCACACCTAGTATCAGCGCTATGCCTTCCGCGGGTAAGCCAACCTGATCCAGAACACCCGCCAGAACCACCAGCCCGACACCGGGCACTCCGGCGGTGCCAATTGATGCCAGTATCACCATCACCACCACCATCAGGTATTGGTTGAGTGACAGGTCAATGCCGTAAAACTGGGCGATAAAACCGGTCGCGATACCCTGCATGATAGCCGTGCCATCCATGTTGATGGTCGCACCCAGCGGCACGGTGAACGAAGCAATCTTGTTGCTGACCCCTACTTTTTTCTCGACCGTCTCAAGGGTGACAGGGATGGTTGCATTGCTGGATGCGGTGGTGAAGGCAAACAACATGGCCGGGCGAATTTTCGAAAGGAATACCAACGGGTTCAATCGCCCAACCAGCGACAATATCGTAGGATAAACAATCAGCGCGTGGACAAACAATACCGCAAACACCAGCCCCACATATTTGCCCAGGGCCATAATATCACCAGCGTTGCTGGTAGCGGCAAGGATAGCTATCAGCGAAAAAACGCCATAGGGTGCAACTTCCATCACCAGTGTGACCAGCTTCATGATGATGGCATTCATATCATTGAACCAGTCGGACACACGCACACCGATTTCTTTACTCAGGGTGATTGATATTCCCAGCAGCACCGCAAAAAGAATGATGGGCAGCATCTGCCCGTCTGCCATTGCGGCCACCGGGTTGGTGGGAACCATATCGATGAGGATCTGGGTAAACGGTTTGGCCTCGGCGATTTGTGCTTCGACGGTTGCAACGGCGTGCACACCGACACCGGGCTTGAAAATTACCGCTGAACCCAGTGCCAGGGTAACGGCGATGGCCGTCGTGAACAGGTACAGAATGATGGTTTTACCACCCACTCTTCCCAGCATCTTCGGGTCGGACAGGGAACTGGAGCCACAAACCAGTGAGATAAAAACAAGCGGTACGACCAGCATCTTGAGAAGGCTGATAAAAATCTGGCCAACCACCTGAAAGACACCATCGGTCAGCCAGAGCCGGGACCATTCGGGGTTGCCTGCAAAATTAAGCGCCAACCCGGTGAATGCACCCAGGATCATGGCAATGAAGATTTTCGCGCTGAGGCTGAGTTTGTGAGTAGATGCCATCGATTTTTCCTGAATTTAATTGATAAAAAAAGAGCGAACTATAGTGGCAGATAACCTTTATGCGATAGAATCCACTGTCCTCATATCAGAACAGCGATAGGCTTATCCATTGAATAACGACCAGACCCCACCTGTCAGCAATTTTATTCGCAACATTGTCAAACGTGACCTTGAGTCCGGCAAACACAATAATATTGTTACACGCTTTCCGCCCGAGCCCAACGGCCACCTCCATATCGGCCATGCAAAGTCCATTTGTCTGAATTTTGGCATTGCGGCCGAATTCGGCGGCGCCACCAATCTGCGTTTTGATGATACCAACCCGCTGAAGGAAAGCGAGGATTTTGCCCAGGCAATTATAAATGATGTCCGCTGGCTGGGTTTTGAATGGAATGAATTGCGGCATGCTTCCGACTATTTTCAGCAATTGTATGATTATGCGGTTCATCTTGTACTGAATGGAAAAGCCTATGTCGACAGCCAGGATGCCGAGGCCATGCGTGCAAGCCGCGGCACGCTGAAAGACCCGGGCACCAACAGCCCGTATCGTGACCGCCCGGTAGAGGAAAATATCGATCTGTTTGAACGAATGAAAAACGGCGAGTTTGCCGACGGTGAACACGTATTACGTGCCCGCATTGACATGGCGTCAGCCAATATGAACCTGCGTGACCCGGCGATTTACCGCATCCGTAAAGTGGCCCATCATCGCACCGGTGATCAATGGAACATTTATCCCATGTATGACTGGGCGCATGGCATATCGGATGCCATTGAGGGCATAACCCATTCATTATGCACGCTGGAATTTGAGGATCACCGGCCCTTGTATGACTGGTTCCTTGACAACATACCTTTGAACTGCCACCCGCAACAAATAGAATTTGCGCGCGGTAACCTGGATTTCACCGTCATGAGCAAACGCAAGCTCAGACAACTGGTTGAAGGGGGACATGTTTCAGGCTGGGATGACCCGCGTATGCCGACCATTGCCGGTTTGCGCCGTCGCGGCTACACGGCCCGGTCCATTCGTACCTTTTGGAAAGAGGCGGGTGTGTCCAAGGCTGAAAGCATCATACCCATGGGTGTACTGGAAAATGCCATCCGCAATGACATGAATATAAATGCGCCCCGTGTAATGGCGGTGCTGGACCCGGTAAAGCTTATTCTGACCAACTATCCGGAAGGCAATAGTGAATGGCTGGAAGCAGCCTCGCATCCGCAAAATCCGGACATGGGCACTCGCTCAGTACCTCTGAGCCGTGAAATCTGGATAGAGCGCGGTGACTTCATGGAAGACCCGCCACGGAAATTTTTCCGTTTGCGCCCGGACGGTGAAGTTCGTTTACGCAATGCCTTTATTATCAAATGTACCGGGATCATCAAGGATTCCGACGGTAAAATTACTGAAATTCACTGTCAGTATGACCCGGATAGCCGCAGCGGTTTGCCGGGTGCTTCACGCAAGGTCAAGGGTACCATTCACTGGGTTTCTGCAGAGCATGGCATCAGTGCTGAAGTACGCCTGTATGACCGCCTGTTCAATGTGGCCAACCCCCTGGCGGACAAGGACAAGGATTACCTGGAGTTTCTCAACCCGGATTCCCTTGAAATTGTATCAGGCGCTATAGTCGAACCAGCCGTCACCCGTGGCAAACCCGGAGATTTCTTCCAGTTCGAGCGTGTCGGTTATTTTACTGTTGACCAGGATAGCAAAGACCCTGAACGGCCAATTTTGAACCGGACTGTTTCTTTGCGGGATTCCTGGGCAAAAATGAACAGATGACTTGAGGCACACGCGCCCTGTGCATCAATTTGCTAGAATTTGGGTTCATCAGGGCTGTATTTAAGGGAGTTAATAATGAGTTGGATAGTACTTGCTTTAATTGTTGGTGCGATCTTTTTTGCGATTTCTATCTACAACCGCCTGGTCGCAGGCAGGAATCGGTTCAAGAACGCTTTCGCACAGATTGATGTACAACTCACACGCCGCCATGACCTGATACCCAACCTGGTAGAAACTGCCAAGGGTTATATGAAGCATGAACGTGAAACGCTCGAAGCGGTCATTACCGCACGCAATACTGCCGTAGCAGGCCTCAAAAACGCTGCAAAAGACCCTTCTGATCCGGCGGCCATGAAGCAACTGGCGCAGGCAGAGCAAGGGCTTTCCGGCGCACTTGGCAGGCTGTTTGCGCTTTCTGAATCCTACCCGGATCTGAAAGCCAACCAGAACATGATGCAACTTTCTGAGGAATTGACCACCACGGAAAACAAGGTCGCTTTTGCGCGCCAGGCCTATAACGACTCGGTCATGCAATACAACACCTTGCGTGAGTCCTTCCCGAACAACTTTTTTGCCGGCTGGTTCAGTTTTCTGCGGGCCGAACTGCTGGAAATCGAGGATGAAGTCAAACGCGAAGCACCCCAGGTTTCGTTCTAGTGTTCCTTCAACATGCTAATTGCGGATTCAGCGCTCCAGTGGGCTTTCGCCGCAAGGCGCAGTGCGCAGTGAATGGCTCGTCCTTTACAAGTGCTGCAACGCAGTGGCGGAAGCCCACTGGGGCGCCCTGCGGGGTGGCTTGTCAGTGCCCATGGACATCGTTGCACCTCTTGTCAAGGACTAAGGCCATTAGCTGCGAGCTGCGCCTTGCCATGAACACTGACAAGCCAACTGAACCCGTGATTATCACATTGGAGGAGCACTAAGTTGTCACCTGATGCAATGGCTGCCTTGTCCGGGCAGCCAAATTGTTTGCAAATAATCCTGTGAATTTCTTCGAACACCAGGAACAGGCGCGGCGCCAGAGTCGCTGGCTGGTCTTTTTGTTCATTCTTGCTGTCATCACCATCATCGTGGTGATTGATATCGCCATGCTGGTGGCATTCGGTGTGATGGATGCCGAACAGCAACAGGCGTTATTCAGTCTGCAATCACTCAAAGCCAACGCTCCAACACTATTGGGCGGTGCGTTGATTACCGCCGCGGTTATTGCTATCGCCAGTCTGTTCAAGACGGCGGCATTACGTTCAGGCGGTGGCAAAGTCGCACGTGATCTGGGCGGGGTCCTGGTCGAGGCGGATGCACGTGATCCATTGCGAAGACGCCTGTACAACGTGGTTGAAGAAATTGCGCTGGCGTCCGGTATCGCGGTGCCGGAAATTTACGTGTTGGAGCAGGAATCCGGTATCAATGCCTTCGCGGCAGGGTTTACACCCGCAGATGCCGCAGTTGCGGTCACCCGGGGGGCACTGGAAAAGCTCAGCCGCAGTGAATTGCAGGGCGTCATTGCGCACGAATTCAGCCATATATTCAACGGTGACATGCGTCTGAATATCCGCCTGATGGGTGCCTTGTTCGGTATCCTGATGCTGTCGTTGATAGGGCGCCGCGTATTGCATGGCTCCTATTACATGGGGCGCTCAAAAAACAGCAACGGTGGCGCCATCATGCTGGTCGCTGTCGCAGTCATGCTGGTGGGTTATATCGGACTGTTTTTTGGCCGCTGGATCAAGTCCGCCGTATCCCGTCAACGTGAATACCTGGCGGATGCTTCCGCCGTGCAGTTCACACGTGATCCGGACGGCATCGCCGGCGCACTCAAGAAAATCGCGGTCTACAGTGATGCGTCCTACCTGAACGTGGAAAGCGAGGAAGTCAGTCATATGCTGTTTGGCGCCGGTGAGAAAACCAGTATGTTTTCGACCCACCCGCCAATGAATGAGAGAATTCAGCGCATAGACAAGTCATTCAAGCCTGAAGACCTGGTACAACTGGCTAACAGCATCCAGCGGCAGGGTCAGGTCGAAGCTGAGCTGGCAGCCAGAGAGCAGAAAAAAGAGCAGAAAAAAGCCGGGCCAGGCGGTGGTGGCATGTTCGATGCCGATACCCTGGTCGAGCAAATCGGTCACCCGGATTTTTCAAGAATATTAATGGCAGCGACGTTGGCAGCTTCCATTCCGGAGCAAATAAGCAAAGCAGCACATTCCAGCCTGTGGGCGACGGAAGTGCTTTTTTATTGCCTGATGGACCGGAACAGTGAAATTCGTGAGCAACAATTGCTGCTTGTTGCACAAAATATGGGCGTTGACAGTGAGACCCGTGTGCGTGGCCTGCTCAGCGCCGCCCCTGAACTGGCAAGGGAGCAGCGGCTGCCGTTACTGGAAATCTCAATCCCTGAACTCAAACGCAGACCACCGGATTATGTCAGCAAGGTTCTGAACACCGTCAAAGCACTAAATGACGCTGACGGTCAAACCGATGTGTTCGAGTACCTGATGGCAAAGATCATCGCCCAACACCTGTGGGAATCGATGAACCCGCAGCGGGTCAGGTTGTCGGGCAAGAAATCCCTGAAGCAGGTGATCAGCGAAGCGCTGGAGGTGATCGCAGTGTTGGCCTTGCATGGACATGAAAGTACAGCGGGTGTTGAAAGCGCTTACCGGGCGGGTAGTACACTTCTCGGCGCCGTTGTGGAAGATGTAATTCCGGCTATTGAAAACTGGAGTGAGGCGCTGGATAAGGCCTTGCCGGCACTTGATCGACTCAAGCCGGGGGATAAGGAAAAACTGGTCAAAGCGCTGATAGCCACGGTGATGGCCGATAACAGGATTGTGGTTGCGGAAATGGAGTTATTACGTGTTGTTTGCTCCGTTATCCATGTGCCGTTGCCAATGATTACCGGCGGTGAATAGCATCCGCACACTTCTCTGCAATCATGATCACCGGAGCGTTGGTGTTTCCGGAGATCAGCTCCGGCATGATGGAAGCGTCAACAACGCGTAGCCTGTCCACACCATGCACCTTGAGGTCTGAATCCACCACAGCCAGCGGGTCACTACCCATTTTGCAGGTGCCAACAGGGTGATAAATCGTTTCAGCCTTGCTACGGATGAAGTCGATCTGCTCATTTCTTGATTGGACCGACCCTTGCGGGAAGATAAACCCGTCGCGGACGGAATCAAAAGCCGCTTGCATGAAAATTTCCCGCGCCAGGCGCGCACTTTCCAGCATCAACTCAAGATCGCGCGGATCTTGCAGATAATTGGGTTGCATGGCCGGCGCCCTGGCCGGATCATCGGACTTTAACCGGATTTCACCCCGGCTGAGGGGTCTCAGCGGACAGGCATGGATGGTCATACCGCGGCCTGGCAGTGTATTACGACCATGGTCATCCAGCATTGCCGGTACAAAATGAAACTGAATGTCCGGTCTGCTATCCGTTGCCAGGGCGCTGGTAACAAAGCCCCCGGCTTCGGCGACGTTGGAGCTCGCAGGACCATTTTTTCCAAACAGGTATTTCAGACCTGCAAGCAACTGGTTAACCTTGTCATAGGTGTCGTGGCTGGAGCTTGAAATAAGCGTGCAAATATCCAGGTGGTCCTGCAGGTTCCGGCCGACCCCGTCAAGGTCGTGCTGTACCCGGATACCGGTTGCCCGCAAATGGTCAGCCGGTCCGATACCGGACAGCATCAATAACTGCGGCGAATTGATCGCGCCACCGCAAAGGATGACTTCTCCGCCATAAATCTGCTGCGTCTGACCTTTGTAGGTCACCTCCACACCGGTTGCGCCGTCGCTGTCGAGCAGTACTTTTCCAGTGAGCGCCCGGGTTATCAGCTTCAGGTTCGGGCGTTTGAGTGCCGGTCTCAGATAGGCGCTCGCAGCGCTGCATCTCTGACCATTACGCTGAGTAACCTGGTAAAGACCAATGCCGGCTTGATGAAGGCCATTAAAATCATCGTTGGGTTCATAGCCCAACTGGATACCGGCCTGGATAAAATTCCGGCTCAGGGGATTGCTGTACTTGAGGTCCTGTACAGATAACGGTCCACCGGTCGCGTGCAGTTCAGAAGCGCCCCGTTGTTGATCTTCGGATTTCAGGAAATAAGGCAAAACACCTTCAAAATCCCAGCCCGAATTCCCCATTGAAGCCCAGTTATCGTAGTCTTCCCGTTGACCACGGATGTATACCATTGCATTAATAGAGCTGGAACCACCCAGGACTTTCCCCCGCGGCCAAAAAAGCTTGCGCTGATTTAATTCTTGCTGGGGCTCGGTTGTATAGGACCAGTTGATGTTTTTGTTCTTGCTTAAGTGGGCCAGGCCTGCGGGCATGTGGATAAACGGGTTAATGTCAGGCCCGCCTGCTTCAAGCAATAAAACGCGGTTTGAAGGGTTTTCACTGAGGCGGTTAGCCATGACGCAGCCAGCCGATCCTGCGCCGACGATGATGTAGTCATATTCCATCATAATGTCCCGGATTTGAACCTGAATCATACCCAATTACGGTGTTTTCAGATACCCGAAAATGGTCTTTTTGGCAGCTATTTATCCCGATTCTTGCTCATGGTATCCCGTGTCCCGTTTGTCATCCCTGTAAATCAGGTATAGTTGTTTCAAAACGCACAAGAGGCTTTGTTTTGACCTTAACGCGAATATCCCTGGGTAACCCGGTTGCGGTGATTGTCGCATGCATCCTGGTGGCCATTTTTGGCAGCTTGAGCCTGTCACGCCTGCCAATTCAGATGACACCGGAAATTGAACGTCCGGAGATTTCCATCCGTACGCCCTGGCGTGCATCCGCGCCGAATGAAGTTGAATCGGAAATCATCGAGCCACAGGAAGATGTGCTGCGAAGTGTGCCCGGTTTGATCAGGATGACATCGACGGCGAGTTTTGGCAGAGGTTCCATACAACTGGAATTTGCAATTGGCACAGACATGAACCGGGCGCTGATCGAAGTCATGAACCGGCTCAACCAGGTGCCCAGGTACCCGGTCGATGCGAATGAACCGGTGATCAGCGTCGGCGGTAGCGATTTCAGCAAGATCATTGCCTGGTTTGCAGTGGACAGGAAACCCGGTAATGAAACACCGATTGAATCCTACCAGGACTTTTTGGAAGACACGGTCGTAACCAAGCTGGAACGTGTACCCGGAGTATCCAGAGTGGGTACCTTTGGTGGTCGCAGACACGAAGTAAGAATCACCTTTGACCCTTACAAGGCGGCAAATATTGGTCTGGACTTGACGGCAATTTCAGGTGAACTGGGTGCCAACGCTAATATTTCGGCCGGTAGCACCGAGGTCGGGCGACGTCAATACACCATTCGATTCAGTGGCAAGTATGAAGTTGAAGCCCTTGGCGACCTGGTTTTGCAATGGCGCGAAGGCAAGCCAATCCGCCTCAAGGATATTGCCCGCATTCACATGACCATGGTAGATCCGTCTTCAATACTTCATATGAATGGTGGCCCGGGGATCGCTATTAATGTTACACCGGAGTCGGGTGTCAACATTCTGGAGGTAATGACAAACCTTAAAGCGACAGTTGCCGATCTTGCGGCCAACGAACTTGATCGAGCCGGCTTGACCATCAGCCAAAACTCAGATCAATCCTTGTATGTCAAAGCATCCATCAGAATGGTACGCAACAACCTGATGATAGGCATGACGCTCGCGATCGTGGTGTTATGGTGGTTCCTGCGCAAATTCCGTGCAACCCTGATCGTCGCACTATCCATACCCTGTGCCTTTTTGCAGCGTTTCATGGTGCTCAGTATTGCACGGGCCGAACCCTGAACATCATCTCCCTGGCCGGACTGGCATTTGCCACGGGCATGGTGCTCGATGCGGCCATCGTCGTGCTGGAAAATATCTTCAGGCAGCGTGAGTTGCGGACGAGACGGTGACGATGCCTCCGAGCGCGGCACCCATGCAGGTATGGGGGGCCCTGCTCGCATCGACGGTGCCACCACGGTGGCTATTTTCATGCCGGTGGTGTTCCTGCAGGATGAAGCGGGGCAGTTATTCAGTGACCTGGCGATCACGATTTCCGCCGCTGTTGTGGCATCTTTGATTGTTGCGGTGACGGTATTGCCGTCCGCTGCATCCAACTGGGTCAAGGGTAGCGCCATTGAGGATGTGCATCGTCATTGGTGGCGCTGGATAACCGATCACATCATGCGTTGGACAGATACACCACGCCGGCGTCGATCATGGGTGGCGGTTTTAACAATCGTACCGTTGATATTGGTCCTCATACTCAAACCTTCGGCTGATTATTTGCCCGAGGGCAAAATGAATTTCATTTTTGGTTTCATGATTGCGCCACCGGGCCTTGGAATCAGCACGGCCAGGAATGAGGTGCTGGACGTTCTGGATCAGCGTCTCGCACCCTATATCAACGGTGAAAACCGTTTGCAAATGGAGAATTATTTTGCCGGCGTATCCCGGGGTTTTGGTACCTTTATCGGGGGTCGGGCAGCCGATCCAGCCGATGTTGATGAATTACTCGAGGTATTTAATTCAGAAATTCTTGTGGGATTTCCGGATACGATTGCCTTTATCAACCGTGCGGCTATATTCGGAGGCGCAAGAGGCGGTCGGCGGATCAATGTGGACTTACATGCGGATTCATTTGAGTCGCTTATCACTGCAGGCCAGGTTGGTTTTGGTGCGATCATGCAAGCACTGCCGGGAGCCAATGTGAGGCCAATCCCCGGTCTTGAACAGGCTGAACCTGAATTGAGGTTAATCCCTGATGACCGGCGAATCGCCGAGGTTGGATGGAACCGGTCCCGCATGGCAACTGTTATCCGTGCGATGGGCGACGGTGCGTTTATGGGCGAGTATTTTGATGGCACCAGGCGTTATAACGTCATCATGCGCGCAGAGGAATGGTATACGCCGGAAGAACTGGCTGCTTTGCCGGTGGCAACGGCCAGTGGTGAAATCCAAACCATCGGGGAGTTGACCAAAGTTACACGTACCGCCGGCCCCTCTCAGATTCTCAGGGTAGACCGCAAGCGAACCCTGACATTGCAGGTTACGCCGCCATCGGACATGCCACTGGAAGATGCCATTAAGACAATAGATGAAAAAGTTGTACCGGTAATTCTTGAAAAGTTACCAAAAAATGCATCCATCAAGATGCGCGGCACTGCCGAGGCCCTGGACCAGGCCCTGAAAAGTATGTCGGGCAGCTTTGCGCTGGCTATTGTTATCCTTTACCTGTTGATTTCTGCATTGTTCCGGTCCTTCAAGGATTCATTGCTGGTGATCATGACCATTCCAATGGCCACGGTTGGCGGGATTATCGCCCTGCGCCTGATGGATGTGGCATTATTTGCAACCGGCGGCCAGAAAATGGATCTGTTGACGATGATTGGTTTTGTGATTTTGCTGGGACTGGTGGTTAACAATGCTATTTTGCTGGTTTACCGTGCGCGCGATGGTGAGCGTGAAGGTATGTCACGGCGCGACGCGGTAGAAAGTGCAGTCAGGTTACGTTTAAGACCAATTCTGATGAGTACCATGACCAGTGTTTTCGGTATGCTGCCGATGATGTTGATCCCGGGCGCGGGCACGGAGCTTTACCGCGGTATGGCCGCGGTCATCGTTGGCGGTATGCTGGTCAGTACCTTGTTTACGCTTATCCTGTTGCCCAGCCTGTTGCGTGCCAGGGAAGAAGCATTCCCGGGGACACAGGCGGCACGGACATGAAGACGACAGACATATGCGACACGGACAGGGGTCAAAATGAGAAAATTGCAATCGTTGCTTGCTGTGTTTGCCATGGGTGCTGGAATACATGCCGTGGCGATGGCTCAGTACGAGCACCACCGCCAAATGTGCGTGTTGCCCGCGCATCAATACAATCACTGGCAGCAACGACGCTGGTGCCAGGTACCGTGGTCAGCCGCAATGATGCGAGCTTGCCGCGGAAGTGACCGGCCGGCTGCTCGAAGTCGCGGAAGTGGGTACCGTGGCGGCCAGGGGTGATGTGGTTGCGAAGAATCGAGGACACGGTAATCCGGCTCAGAAAGGATGAGCATTACAGGCCGAGGTCGAGCGCGCCCATGGCCCGGTTGAGGTATCTGGAAAGCGAAGAACGACGGTATGTACAGCTGGCGGAGTCGAACCTGGCAGCCGCTGCACAAACTGGAGGAAACCCGGTCGGACCGGGATGTCTGCCCGCGGGACCTGCAGGTCGCAAAAGGTCCCGCCTGGCACAGATAGAAGACCAGTTGGCCCGTACCAGGTCAAAAGCGCCATTTGGCGGTATTGTTGTCGAGCGCTTGATGATGCCCAGGTGAACGGGTCGACATCGGCGAGGAACGTGGTACGCATGGTCGATCAGCAGCACCTGGAAGTGATAGCCAGGGCGCCACTGGAATACTATTCATTGTTCGACCAGGCCAGCAACTGAGTTGAGAACAGGATCAGTAGATGCGACCATGGCACGGTCAGAACCGTCGTGGCTGTGGTTCAGAAAACACACACCAGTTTGAGCTCAGGCTTGATATCGAAAGCGACCGTTTTCCCGGTTGGCCAGACTTTACGGGTTTCGATCCGATCTCAGAGTACGAAGGGCGCGTGGTCGTGCCCACGCGATGCGCTGGTGTTGAGACCGGACGGGATTTCGGTTTTTATCGTGGTAAAGGACGGGAAAGCCAGAGCAGGTCATGGTCACGAGCGGCATCGGTACCGGCCAGACAGATAGAAGTCATTGGTGATGTGGGTGACGGGGACACGGTCATTATCCGCGGGGAATGAACGGTTACGCCCGGCAGGTCGTATCGATCATGCAAGGCTGACCAGGAGCCTGTACGGCATAAAGCATTTGAACCTGATCAATATCCGCCAGGGGTGAGTGGCCACGCTTTCTGCTGGCGTTCTGCTATTTCTATTTTTGCTGGCGGGTTATTTCATGCTACGGCCAATCCGTGGCACGGTTTCGGCCAATCACGCTGAATCCTTGCATTGGTTATATACCGCGACATTTGTTCCATGTTGCTGATTGTTCCAGTGTTTGGCTGGCTGGTTTCAAAATTCCGGCGTGGTCGCTTTATACCCCGGCATTTACCTGTTTTTCATTTCAAACCTGGTTTATTTTGCTTTTGCATTCGATGGTGATGCGACCAGTGATTGGGTCCAGTACAGCTTTTACGTCTGGCTGAGTGTGTTCAACCTGTTCGTGGTGTCAATATTCTGGAGCTTCATGGCCGATATTTTCTATCCGGGGCAGGCACAGCGCCTGTTCGCCAGCATTATGGCCGGCGGTAGCCTCGGTGCAATTTGCGGACCCTTGCTGACGGCAAACTGGGTTGGGGATATCGGCTCGGGCGGTGTCATGACGTTGTCGATCATCTGTCTGTTGATGGCAACAGCTTTCGCAATCATTCTTGGCCGCTTCGAACGTAACCGGCATCAGGATCAGCCTGCCAAAATCATTGGAGGCAGCATCTGGGAAGGTGCAGTGCACGTCTTCAAGTCCAAATACCTGTTGCTGATCTGCCTGCTGATGCTGACCCATAACCTGACGTCGACTTTTCTGTATAACGGCCTCGCGGTGCTGGTTGATCAAAATATCGTGGGGTTTGCCGAACGCACCCGGTTCTTCAGCTATGTCGATCTGGTTGTACAAATACTGGCATTCACGTTTCAATTCTTGATCACCTCGCGGCTGGTGATATACCTCGGCATGCCACGTACCATCATTTTACCGCCCGATCCTGCTGGCAGCGGGTTTTACCCTGTGGGCAGTTCACTTGGCCTGGTTCTTTTTGCCGCTGTCCAGGTGGCACAGCGGGCATTGAATTACGGTCTGCTGGGCCCGGTAAAGGAGATGCTGTTCACCGTTGTTAATCGTGAAACCAAGTACAAGAGCAAGAACTTCATCGACACAGTGGTTTATCGCGGCAGTGATGTTACTGCCAGTTGGATATTCAAGGGCATGATGATGGCTGGTCTTTCCATCAGCCAGGTGGCCTGGGTTTATATTCCTATTCTGACTATATGGGGAATAGCTGCCTGGCACCTCGGCAAGGCGTATATCGCGTTTGAAAGGCCAGTTGGATGCTGGAGGCTGAAGTGCACGCGAGGCAGAAAAGTGAAAAGCGCTGGGTTCAGGTGGCCGACCGGGCAGGAATCGTTTGCCGCTCGTAGTTTGCACAGGCTCCACCGGACACTGGTAAAGTCTTTCGAGGTTTTCCTGGTTAAGTAATTCATTAACCGGACCGGCCTGCCAGTCGCCATCGCCCGAAACAGCATAAGAATGTGGTTGCAATAACGCGCTGCCAGGTTGACATCATGCAAGGCGATCATGGCTGAACGCTGTTCCTTACCGACCTGCATTTCCACGTGGTTCATGATGCGGATCTGGTGCTTCATATCAAGATGATTGGTGGGTTCATCCAGCAGCAGAATGGCAGGTTCCTGTACGATCAGGGACGCAAATGCCAAACGGCGTGCTTCACCACCGGATAGTCCCGTGACACTGCGGGCTTCAAAGCCTTCAAGATCGACCGCCCGGATCGCATCCAGCGCCTTTTTGCTTGTCCTGCGGGCCTTCACGCTCCCAGTAACCCAGGTGTGGGTGCCGTCCGGTAAGCGCCGTCTCGAGCACACCGGCATCAAAAACGTAAACCGTATGTTGTTGCAGCATGCCAAGCAGGCGGGCGATGGCGCGGCGCGGCAGTTTGTCGATGGCCTGGTTCTCCAGCAATACGGCTCCGGCATCGGGTGCAATTAATCCTGCCATGCATTTAAGCAGCGTGGTTTTGCCAATACCGTTAGGCCCGAGCAAAGCCCCAGAACTGTCCGGGTTCTAAATCCAGATCAAGCTTGCTACAGATAGCCTTACCGCCAATGCTGACATCAAGGGATTGACAGACCAACGAAGTCATACGCCCTTTCAGCTTTGCGCGGTTCAACAGCAACAGGAACAACGGCACACCAAGTATCGCCGTGACTACACCAACCGGTAACTGTTGCGGACTCAGACAGCGTGCGCGCGAGCGTATCGGACAAGACCAGGAACAAGCCGCCAAACATGTTGCGGCCGGAATCAGGATTCGATGGTCGGAACCCACCAACAGACGCATCAGGTGCGGAACAATCAATCCCACAAAACCCAATGCTACCGGCAATCGAGACTGCGGTGGCAGTCAGTACGGAGGCAAGCAGGTAAACCAGCCAGAGCATATGACGGGTCGGTTCACCCAGTAGTCGAGCAGTGGTTTCACCCATTGCCAGCACGTTCAGACTGCGCGCCAGGCCCAGTGTCAGGATGAAGCTACCCGCAAGTACCACCAGCGACCATAAGGGCAGGGTGGCGTAACTGAGGTCCCCCATCAGCCAGAACAACATGCCACGCAGGCTGTTATCCGGGCTCAGGGAGAGAATCAGGCTGATCAGCGCTGCCCAGCCGGAAGCAGTGACCACACCGGTCAGCAATAAACGTGTACCGCTCCACGGACCGGTACCACGGGCAAGGCCGAACACAATCATATGGAAACCAGGGCTCCCAGTATGGCCAGCCACGGCAGATATGCGACCGCGATGCCAAATACCATGCCCCAGTAGCGTGGCAAATGCAGCCCCGCCTGAAACCCCCAGCACATAAGGATCTGCCAGTGGGTTACGTAACAGAACCTGCATCAGGCAGCCGGACATGGCCAGCATCGAACCCACCGACCCAGGCGGCCATAGCGCGCGGCAGACGCAGACGCCAGATCAATTCACCGTGTCGACTGGAAGAATCCTGGATAGCAGTTAACCATTCTTGCCAACCCAGCGAGACTGAGCCGGTCGCACTGGCAAAAAATATGCTGCCAACTGACAGTAGCAGCAACAAAAAAATCAGTGATCGGCGTAATGTAGTTGGAATCATTTTGCAGGATTGATTAACATGACTTAATAAATTGAAGTTTTAAATTATCGCATGTATTTCACTGGTTCAAAACAATAACCAGTAACAGATTAGAGGGACAAACACAGTAATGATTGACCCGGATGGATTCAGACCCAATGTAGCCATGGTAATCATGAACAATGGTGGCCAGGTATTCTGGGCACAGCGTTCAAGCAATGATGGCTGGCAATTCCCTCAGGGCGGCATGAATACCGATGAAACTCCACTGGAGGCAATGTACCGCGAACTGCATGAAGAGACCGGTCTGCTTGCAAGGCAGGTTGAAATGCTGGGCTCTACGCCCGGATGGCTGCGTTACCAGTTGCCACGCCGTTTTCAACGGACACATAGCAAAGCCTGTGTATAGGCCAGAAGCAGGTATGGTTTTTATTGAAGTTGCGTGATGAAAATGCGCAATTCAACTTTAAAACCACCGATGAACCGGAATTTCGGGATTTTCGCTGGGTGGATTTTTGGTATCCTGCTGACAATGTCATTCGATTTCAAACGCCGCGTTTACAGACAAGCCCTGACACTGCTGGAACCAATGATGGTTATAGAATAAGGCGGCAACTTTCAGGTCATTCCTGAATCTAATTGACAATCATTCTCATTTGCATTTAAAATGAATTTAGCCCTGAAAGGAAAGCTTTATGTACGTTTGTGTTTGCAATGCAGTAACCGAATCAGATATCCGTAACGCGGTAGATGACGGTGTGCACACCCTGGCACAACTGCGACGTACGACAGGCTGCACGGACAACTGTGGTAAATGTAAAGAAATGGCTGTAGAAGTCCTTCAGCAGGCACTGACTGACAAACGCGAAGTGCAAAGTTTGCTGCCGAATCTGCAATTGGCCTGAATACCAGACCCCCGATGCAATCTGCGGGCAGCATCAACACCTGCTAAAATTAACACACAAACCAGTGCATTATTTTCTGGTCTAATTGGTTAGAATAGCGCCCTTGTCTGTTTAGCATTTGGGTTTTCAAAGGAGGCCGGTACGATGAAAGGCGACCGCAAGGTAATTGAGTTTCTCAATGCCGTATTACGCAATGAACTGGTGGCGATCAATCAGTATTTCCTGCATTCCCGGATGTATAAGGATATGGGGTTGACGGAACTGGCCGATCACGAACATGAAGAGTCCCTGGACGAAATGAAACATGCCGATCAATTGATCGAGCGGACGCTGTTTCTGGAAGGACTACCCAATTTGCAGGACATTGGCAAACTGAGGATCGGTGAAAATCCGCGTGAAATGCTCGAATGTGATTTAAACCTCGAGTTGGATGCTTTGCCGGTGTTAAAGGATGCAATTGCCTGGTGTGAAGAATGCCGTGATTTTGTCAGCCGTGATGTTTTTGATTCCATCCTGGCCTCAGAGGAAGACCATGTTGACTGGTTGGAAACGCAATTGGCCCTGATCGACAAGATGGGTATCGAAAACTACCTGCAAGCCAAGATGGGTTGATGTCTGTAGACCATGTTTAGCCATACCAGCCAACCCTGCCAGTTCGAACGGGACTGCGCCGTCGTCATGATCCCCTCCGGTGATGAATTGACCATGCCGGCCGGAACCGTCGGTTATATCACCCAGTCGCTGGGCGGCAGTTTTACCGTATTTATCGATGGCAAACCTGTTTCGCGTGGCCGGCGTTGATGCCGATGCGATTGGCAAGGAGCCCGTCATGCCGCCGGCCCTGCCGGATGATGCCAGCGATGATGATGTGGAAAAGCTGGTCTGGTCGCAGATGAAGACCTGTCTACGACCCGGAAATCCCGGTCAATATCGTCGATCTCGGCCTGGTGTACTCATGCGAATCTGAACCAGAACGACAAGGCGAGCGAGAGGTATCCATCACCATGACACTGACCGCACCCGGGCTGCGGCATGGGTGACATAATCGTCGAAGACGTGCGCAGCAAGATTCAGATCATCCCGACGGTGGGTAAAGTGGATGTCGAGCTGACCTTTGAGCGCTGTGGAATTACCAAATGATGACCGAGGCCGCCAAGCTGGAAACCGGCATGCTCTAGTACCAGCGGACCTCCCTCTCCGCCAAATGATATCGTAAGATATTGAAATAATGCCACATTTATTTGTGGCTTTGTTTTGTTACCACCTTTGAACCCTCCTAAGTATATCGATGCTTTTGGACAGGATTCCCTTAAAAGAGGCATAGATCAATTCAGGAAGATTTCCTTTCCCTGACACGCTCTTTATCGTCAATTCGAAAATTACTCTCGAACCATCCGGGTCACTTCCAAACATCAACACCTTTGATCCTGGTCTGATATCTGATTTGTTCTGGCCCTTAAAGTAGTGGGGCGAAATGTTGATACTTTCAGGGATATCAGGCATGTCTACTTCCCGATAAACCACCCACAAAGTCTCGCCATTATTCAAGGCAAGTGTACCGATCAACTTTGTTCCCATACTTCTCTTAGCAGGCCACTCTGAAGAGCTACTGCCCCCATGAGTCAGAAGAACATAAATTTCTGTTGCCTTGGTTCTTGGGGCGTTTGCAATCCACGTGATCTTGGCCGCTTCTTTATCATTAATAGGGCTGGTCACTGCCCAATGTGGTATTACGATTTTGAAAGCTAATGTT